>ENA-USUK01001740-USUK01001740.1-human-gut-metagenome-genome-assembly--contig:-NODE-1740-length-15801-cov-5.219028_pt1 | contig 15801 bp, 16 predicted proteins | sample MGYA00250062_ERZ773400 | MGnify/ENA primary metagenome ERZ773400 (study PRJEB29103, sample SAMN06111961) | human gut metagenome | biome: human gut; feature: ankylosing spondylitis patient; material... | reverse complement strand
AGGTAGTTGATGACAAAACGCGACGTAGGTGGGTGCGTGGATCGGCTTGGTGTAAGTTACTGTCACACTACCTGTCAAACGGCTTTTGGGCCAGTGTGACAGGTAGTAGGCATCAAAACGCGACGTAGGTAAATTGTTGGGTACCCAAGTGTCACACTGGCAAACAGCAGGCTGCCCCTATATTAGATATTTTCTATAGGTATATCTATCATTTCATAAATATATATTTTCAAAATATAGGGGTATAGGGGAGCATGTCAGTGTGACAGTGTGACAGGTAGTTGCAAATACATGCATCTACATCGCGTTTTGTCGATACTACCTGTCACACAGTGCAGATAAATCGAAAAAAGCGGTGTGACACGTGTGTGACACCAGTGTGACAGGCAATCGAGGGCATATATGTTGACCTCGGTAAACATTTGAAGGCGTTTCGATTTACATGGTAGGCACTATACGTACTACCCGAAAGTCACTTGAACAGTACAGGTGAACATCGCGTTGTAGAATATAGCCAAATGGGACAGGAGGGAAGTTTTGCCTTATATCAAATTCAACAACGCGGTACAACGCAAGCGCTATTGGCTCGGCGAGGACGGCATCGAGCTGATCAACGACTGGAGGCGCCGAGGGCTGTCGGTGAGGGCGATCGCCGAGGACAAGATCGGGATCACGCACAACACACTCGCGAAATGGCGCCAGCAGTCGCCCGAGCTGGACAAGGCGCTCACCGTCACCGAGGACCTCGTAGACGGCCAGGTGGAAGGCGCATTGCTCAGGCGTGCGCTGGGGTACGACTATTTCGAGGAGACATGGACGCTCGACCGAGATACTGGCCGGGAAGTGTTGACGAAGAAAGTCAAGAAGCATGTGCCGGCAGACGTGAAGGCCATCGCCATGTGGCTGTTCAACCGCCGCGGTGACGCCTGGCGTTCGATGCAGCCCCAGCTCCCGGCAGACGACGGCGACATCATCGACGTGAAGAACGTGCTCGTGCAGATCGAGGAGGCGGCCGATGGAGATAAGGCTGACGCGTAAGCAGGCCGAATACGTTCGCAATGCGCACCACCGCTGGAACCTCGCCACGGGCGCGGTGCGTTCCGGCAAGAGCCACCTGGCAGTGCAGTACACGATCCCCGACAGGCTGATCAAGCTGCGCGGCGAGAAGGGCCTGGCGTTGATCTTGGGTGCTACGAAGGAGAACATCGAGCGCAACGTCTTGACGCCGATGCGTGACATGTGGGGCGACAAGTTCGTCGGCGATATCAACGCCCGCAACTGGTGCGAGATCTTCGGCGAGCGCGTGTACTGCATCGGTGCCGAGAACGCCGGCCAGGTATCGAAGCTCCGAGGCTCCGAGGTCAAGTTCGCATATTGCGACGAGATCTGCGACATCCACCCCGACGTGTTCGAGATGCTGAAGAGCCGCCTGAGCCTGCCGTACAGCGAATGCCACGGCGCATGCAACCCGGCAGGCCCTACGCACTGGCTCAAGCAGTTCATCGACAAGGGCGAGGCGGACCCGGGAATCGACATGTTCGTGCAGAGGTACACGATCGACGACAACCCGTTCCTGCCTGCGGCCTATGTCGCCGGCCTCAAGGCAGAGTACCGCGGAACGGTGTATTACGACCGATACATCAGGGGCCTGTGGGCGAAGGCCGAAGGCCTCGTGTACCCCAACTGGAAGGATGCCCAGGAGCCGACATGGTCGCCGGGGAAACCGGAAGACGTACGCGGCTACTGCGTGAGTATCGACTACGGTACGCAGAACCCGTTCCATGCGATCAAGTGGCTGCTCGATTCCGCTGGGGTCTGGCATGCGGTCGGCGAGTACCGCTATTCAGGCCGTGAGGAAGGCAGGCAGAAGACAGACCCCGACTACGTCAATGACCTGGTCGTGTTCACGGACGACGCCCCGGAGGACGCAGATGTCGAGATCATCGTCGACCCCAGCGCATCGTCGTTCATCGCGCAGCTGCGGAAGCGCGGCGGGTTCAAGGTGAGGAAGGCCGACAACGATGTCGGGGACGGCGTGCGCGACACCGCGAGCGCAATGCAGTTGGGGCAGGTCAAGATCGGCGACACACTCACCGAATTGGCGCGCGAGTTCTGCGGCTATGTATGGGATGATAAGGCAGACCAAGACAAGCCTGTCAAGGTCGACGACCACGGCATGGATGCGCTGAGGTATTTCGTGAAGACCAAGCGTGTGTACAGGCCGCGTGACATGGTATACGGGTCGCCGTTCACGGGCGGCGCAGACGAAGGGCCTAGGAGGTTCGCATTATGAGATGGGACGAGGTACGCGACGACAAGTCGCGCATGCTCACGTACCAGGACTTCGTGGAGGCGGGCGACGCCAACCGCGAGGGCTTCGTACTGGAGGCGATCGAGCGGCATAAGTCGGGCAAGGCGTACCGCACGGCGTGTATGGCCGATGCATACGACCGCCAGGAGAACACGACGATCAACACATACGTGCAGAAGGTCTTCGACATCACCGGTTCGAAGCTCGTCGATTTCACAGCAAGCAACAACAAGATCGCGAGCAATTTCTTCCACCGCCTGAACACACAACGCACCATGTATTCGCTCGGCCAGGGCGTGTCTTTCATCGATGTGGACGAGGTGGGCAAGAAGGACGAGACCAAGGAGAAGCTCGGCAAGCATTTCGACCACGACCTGCGCACGCTCGCATACGATGCGCTCATCCACGGCGTGTGCTTCGGTTTCTGGAACCTCAACCGTATGTTCGTCTTCCCGCTGACCGAGTTCGTGCCGCTTTGGGACGAATACGACGGCATGCTCAAGGCAGGCATCCGCTTCTGGCGTATCGATAGCTCGCGCCCGATGCAGGTCGTGCTATATGAGGCCGACGGCTACACCCGCTACCAGAGCCGCCAGGATGCGAACGGCGTCACGAACGAACGCCTCGAGGCGGTCGATGAGAAGCGCCCGTATATCGAGAAGACGAGCTATACGCCGGCAGACGGGATCGAGCAGGTTATCGGCGGCGAGAACTACTCGGCATTGCCCGTGGTGCCGATGTGGGGCTCGAAGCTCCACCAGTCGACGCTCGTGGGCATGCGCCAGGCGATTGACAGCTACGACCTCATCCGCAGCGGCTTCGCGAACGACCTCACCGACTGCGCGCAGATCTACTGGCTCGTGTCGAATGCGGGCGGCATGAGCGACAAGGACCTGCAGAAGTTCCTAGACCGCCTGAAGATCAACCACGTCGCGCTCGTCGATTCCGACGACGGCGGCAATGCGCAGGCGTATACGCAGGAGATCCCGTACGCCGCACGCCAGGCATACCTGCAGTCGATCCGCGACGGCATCTACGAGGACTTCGGTGCCCTCGATGTGCATACTGTGGCGGCAGGTGCCACCAACGACCACATCGATGCGGCGTACCAGCCTATGGATGAGGAGGCGAGCGATTTCGAGTATCAGGTCTCCGAATTCGTGCAGCAGCTGCTCGCCCTCATGGGTATCGAAGACGCGCCCGTGTTCAAGCGCACGCGCATCAGTAATCAGAAAGAGCAGGTCGACATGGTCATGAGCGAGGCGCAATACCTCGACCGCGAGACGGTCTTGCGCAAGCTGCCGAACATCTCGCCCAGCGAGGTGCCGGTGATTAAAGAACGCCTCGATGCCGAAAACGAAGAGCGTATGGGCACACTGGTGAATGCCACTGCACGCACTGGTGATGAAGGCGATGGCGACGATGACGATGACGATGACGGCATGCTTTAGTGTTTAAGGTGGTCCTACCGTGAAGATCTATTCAGTTGACGAGATTCCTATCATTAAAGACGGGTTTCTGTTTAAGTATGTGTCGAGCACCGGCGAGGTATCACCGGCATTTACATCGCTCAATGCGGTAATTAAACATGCACTGAAGTTCGGCGGATATGAACTCGTGCCCGATGAAGCAGAAAAGCTTTCTACTACCGCCAAGACTAAAGAGCCTCCAACAGTCACCAAGGCAGAATCTCCCACAGTCACCAAGACGCAACATTTTGACGGCTTCCAGATCGACACATATTCAGACGGCACCTACGGCTACATGACAGACGGCGGCAAGCACAAGGAAGGCTATAAGTCGAAAGACGGCGTCAAGAAGGCCGCCACCAAGCTCGCCGCCACAGAGCCGAAAGGCCCGCAGGTCCTGAAGAGTGAAGACAAGGGCGGCTATACTGTCAACACGTTCACAGATGGTACTTATGGGTACATGATGCCGGATGGCACTTTCAAGAACGGCTACAAGTCGAAAGATGGTGCCGGCAAGGCGGGCAAGAAGCTCGCGGCGAAGGCGGCGAAGGCGGCGAAGTCGCAGGAAAGCACCCAGGCCAAGTTGCTCGAGAAGCAGGCGCAGGAGTTGCAGGAGAAATTACAGCTCACCTACGCCGATGCGATCGACGGCATGACTGCACGCATCGAGGCCTCACTCAAGGAGTTCGCGGCAGAAGATGCGAAATGGCAAGCTGATGTCGCCGCGGGCAAGAAGGACGCGAAGGCGTACAAGGCCTGGCGCAAGGACCAGGCGTTGCACAACAACCAGCTCAAGGCACTTAAGCAGGCGTTGACCCAAGACCTCACCGCCGCCGACAAGATGGCGATGGCGTACGTTAACCAAGTGCCGGCTGGCGTGTATGCGGAAGGCATGAACTTCGCGACATACGAGATCGAGCACGGCGCGAAGGCGAACACGTCATTCACGCTGTACAACAAGAACACCGTCATGGAGCTCGTCGCGAATGAGCCCGACCTGCTCCCGCAGGCGGCATTTGACAAGGCGAAAGATAAGGCATGGAACAGCCGTCACGTCACATCCGCGGTGACGCAGGCCGTACTGCAGGGGCAGACGATCCCGCAGCTGGCCGCGTCGATTGCGGGCATCGCCGCCATGGACCAGCGTGCCGCGATGAAGGCGGCGCGCACCGCCATGACGAGCGCGCATTCGCTCGGCAAGCTCAAGGGCTACGAGCGCGCTGCCGGTATGGGCATTGATGTCGAAAAGCAATGGCTCGCGGCGCTCGACTCGCGCACACGTGGTAGCCACCGCCACCTCGATGGCGAGACAGTCAAGCTCGATGCGGAATTCAGCAACGGGCTGAAGTACCCTGGTGACCCTGACGGCCCTGGGTCTGAGATCTACAACTGCCGCTGTACGCTGGTGCCCGTTATCGGCGATGTGGAGTATGACGAGGTCGAGCGCGCCAACAAGCTCGGCAAGATGAGCTATGAGGAATGGAAAGCCGAGAAGCTGACGAAAGAGCAGAAGCTCGCCAACTCACTTGACGATCAGTTGAAGGACGTCAACAATGAGATCGACGTGCTGAAAGAGCTCATGAAGAGTTCAGATAAGACGTATTCGGGCATTTGGACAAACCCCGTTACTCTCGCCGATTGGAATGCGAAGAAAGACACGATTCCCGAAAAACTCAAGTATTTCAATGAGGAACTCGCTAAAGCAGGCGACAACAAATCATGGGCTGAGTGGCAACAAAAGCTCATCGACGATGTAAAAGATTTCGATAAACAGGGCCAGATATATCAAACGTATATCGATAAAATGTCGGCATTGAAGCTCAAGCGGCAGTCGATCCACAAGCAGATGGTTGACCTCGGACTCGTCGAAGATACGACTTTCAGTGAAGAGCGCAAAGCGAATGCATGGAGGTTTACTTCGCCGGCTGAAGCCGACAAGCATTTCCGAGGTGTGAGCGGTGAGGTCTGGCGCAGAGCCACTTCTGCAGAACGTGATGGTATTTTCGGCTATACATCGAGTTCCGGTGCGTGGAACCGCCCGTTGTCTGGTTTCCGTAAGCCATATAGTGACATGGGCACGGGATGGGAGAAGAAGTTTTATAAAGGTCCTGGCAAAGTTTGGATTGATTATGAGGGCGAGGGCGCGGCGATCCGCAACATGACGTCGCTTATTGAGAAATCATCGTACGACCACGATATATGGGTCGTGCGCGGATGCGACTACAACGCCATGGAGTCGTTCTTTGGCACGAGCGCGTCTGAGTTGGAGGGTATGAGTACTGACGAGCTCAAATCATTCGTAGGTATGTCGAACCGCATCCAATCGTTCGTATCGACCGGTGCTGCTACAGGTAAAGGTTTCCATAAGCCGGTTGCTATGGAGATTTATTGCCCTGCCGGGTCTGAAATGATGTACGCCGAGCCATTTAGTGCATATTCAGGTGCGACGAATTATAGCGGTTATGCGTGGGACGGTAAGAAGAAACAGAACCATTTCGGTAGTGAGTTTGAGATGATCTTGCAACGTGGTGGTTACTACACCGCGACAGATGTGTACAAAGACGATAACGGCAAAATGCACGTCGTGTTGGAGTTGCACCCCGAGCAGGGTTACGATAAGTTCCAGCAGGACCCCAAAGAGTGGACCGGCTCGAAGGATAAATATAAGTAAGGAGTACCATGGCTACCGAGAAACAGAAAGTATCAAACCTCGAACTCGACGACTCGTTTGGCTGCCTGAAACGCAACCCACGCAAATGCCGGACCTGTGCGAATGCGCACGGCCCGGCGCCGTGGGAGGACTCGCCCGACAAGTCATATTGCATGGCGTACGAGCGCCGCCTCGGCAACATCAAGCCTGATGCCGTATATTTCGACGGCGCCGATTGCCCGTTTTATATCGAGGAAGAGGCATGACATGGCCGGTGGCGTATCGGTAAAGCAAGACAACACCGAACAAGTCATCGACGGCATCGATTCTGCTATCGGCGTCGCGCTCGAGAAGATCGGGCTTTTGGCTGAGAACTATGCGGCCAAGAAATGCCCGGTTGATACCGGCAACCTGCGCGCATCGATCACGCACGAGGTGGATGCCGGTGATAACGCCGTGTATATCGGCACGAATGTCGAATATGCGCCGTACGTCGAGCTAGGCACCTCGCGACAGAAGGCGCAGCCTTTCCTGAGGCCTGCGGCTTCCGAGCACGGCGCGCAATATTGCCAAGTGTTGAAAAAGGCACTAGGCGGCGGTAGTTAACCTGATATTATTTATGTTAAATGCGCGAAGCAATGCGCTATACAGTATGGGGTCGAAGCATGTGCCCCAGAGTCCGAAGGAATGGAGCGAACACCATGGCACTTACCCGCAAACTCCTCCGATCCATGGGGATCGAAGACGAGAAGATCGACCAGATCATCGACGCACACACTGAGACCGTCAACGCGCTGAAGGACGAGCGCGATGGGCTCAAGGATGCCGCGGACCGACTGAAGAAGGCCGAGGCGGAGCTCGAGGAGCTCAAAGCCAAGCCGGCAGACGGTTTCAAGGAGAAGTTCGAGAAGGAGCACGCCGATTTCGAGGCGTTCAAGGCAGACACCGCTAAGGCTGCCGCCGACCGCGAGAAGAAATCGCTGTACCGCAAGCTGCTCACCGATGCAGGTGTCGACCCCAAGCGTATGGATGCCGTGATGCGTGTCGCCGACCTGTCCGACATCGTGGTCGAGGACGGCGCCATCAAGGACGCCGACAAGGTCACGGAGAAGGTCAAAGGCGAGTGGTCCGATTTCATCCCGACCACTAATAAGAAGCCCGCGAATGTCGATACGCCACCTGCAGGTGATGGCGACGGCGCGGCAGAACCGAAGTCGCTGGGTGACGCCCTGCGACAGAAGTACACCAAGCAGAACACTGATTAAAGGAGGCAATTATGCCTATAACCCTCGCAGAGGCCAAGGTCGGCATGGCCGACAAGGTCGACCAGCAGATCGTCGACATGTTCCGTCGATCCTCCCTGCTCCTCGACAGCCTCACTTTCGACAACGCCATCTCCCCCGGTACCGGCGGCTCCACGCTCGTCTACGGCTATACGCAGCTGAAGACACCTTCCACTGCCGCCGTCCGTGCCATCAATTCCGAGTACACCGCCAACGAGGCCAAGCGTGAGAAGAAGACCACGCAGGCCATCATCATGGGCGGCGCCTTCGAGGTCGACCGTGTCATCCAGGACACTTCCGGCGCCATCGACGAGCTCGTGTTCCAGGCCGACGAGAAGATTAAGGCAACTGCCAATTTCTTCACCAACTGCGTGATCAACGGCACCGCGGCCGGTAGTGCCGCCCCAGGTAAGACTACCGGTACTTTCGACGGCCTCAACAAGTTGCTCGCCAATTCTTCCACTGAGTACACTGCCACTACGGACCTATCTACCAGCGAGAATGTGACGGCCAACTACAACCAGTTCCTCGACGAACTCGATGAGTTCATCTCCGGCCTCGACGGCATGCCCGACATGCTGCTCATGAACCGCAAGATGCTCTCCAAGCTCCGCGGTATCGCCCGCCGTGCCGGTTATTATGACGTCACTAAGGACGATTTCGGTCGCGGTGTCGAGACGTATAACGGCATCGCGCTCATGGATGCTGGCGAGTTCTACGACGGTTCCAAGACCGTCGACATCGTCGCCGACACCGCTGCCGGTTCCAGTACCTTCGGCACTTCCGACATCTATGCAGTCAAGTTCGGCCTCGATGCCTTCCACGGCATCTCCCCGACCGGTACCAAGGTCATCACGTCCTACATGCCCGACCTCACGCAGCCTGGCGCCGTTAAGAAGGGCGAGGTCGAGCTCGTCGCGGGTGTCGCCCTCAAGAACACGCTGAAGGCCGGCCACATGAAGGGCATCATCACCGCGCCGAAGATTGCCTAAGGAGTCGATATGCTGGAGGAGTTGCTCGCAGAGATCCACAATTGGTTCGAATGCGATTACCTCGCAGGTGAGCTCACCGTCATGGACGGCGAGCTCACCCTCCCGCATGGCTTCGTCAAGAAGGGCCAGTACTACCGCATCGTCGGCAGTGTGTTCAACGACGGCCTGCACCAATACCCGACGTCGGACCTCACCGACGAGGTATTCGATGGTGAGGTGTGGGCACTGGCCGTGCCGAAGGCTGTCGTTGACATCGCGACCGAAATCGAGGCGTGGCGCAAGGCCAACCCAGACTCCGCATATACTTCTGAGTCGTTCGGCGGGTATTCGTATACGAAGGCCACTGCTTCCGACGGCATGCCGGCGCGATGGCAAGACGCATTTCGCCGACGCCTCAATCGTTGGAGGAAACTGCCATGACGTTGATTGATACTTTCAAAGAGCCTTGCGTGCTCATGGAGAAGAAGCGCGTGAGCGACGGTGAAGGCGGGTGGACGACCACGTGGGTCGACGGTGCCGCCTTCGATGCGGCCATTGTCCGCGACACCACCCTGGCGGCACGCGTCGCTGAAAAAGAGGGCGTATCGAACGTCTACACGGTGACTACCGATACAAATGCGCGACTCGAATTTCACGACGTTTTCAAGCGTGTCAGTGACGGCCAAGTGTTCCGTGTGACTTCCAACGGGGACGATATGCGTACACCTGATGTGGCGACGTTCAGTTTCGAGCAGGTGTCGGCAGAAGAGTGGAAGCTATCATGACGCCTGAAGCTACTATCTATGAATTCTTCTCGGGCTTCTCGATTCCAGCGTATGCGGCGACATCTGTACCAGACAATGCGGAGTTCCCGTATATCACGTATGAGCTCGCAGTCGATGATTTTTGGGGCGGGGAAGTCGCGTTGTCGATGGACATTTGGTATCGTGGCGACTCCGAGGCGGAGCCGAATGCGAAAGCGCGTGAAGTCTCAAAGGCACTAATCGGCTGCAAGTGTATCCCATGTGACGGCGGCGGTGTCATATTGAAAAAAGGCTCACCGTTCTGCCAGAGCATGGGTGACGCGGCCGACGGCAAGATCAAGCGCCGCCATATCAATGTGACGGCAGAGTTTATCACCTCGTTTTGAGAGGACAAGTTAAATGGCTAAGTTCACACAAATTCCGACGGATACTTTCAAGAAGCTCCAGCTTGGCGCGGGTATCCTCACTACTGAGTTCAACCCGGCGACCGGCGAGCTCACTGCGTCCAACATCATCGGCGCGACGAGTGGCGGCGTGTCGTTCGAGGCCACGCCGTCATTCACCGATTTCGGCGAGGACATCGACAACTGCCCGAAGAACACTAAAGAGCTCAAGAAGCTCGACAGCTGGGAAGCCAAGATGTCCGGCTCGTTTGTCACGATGGATACGAATGTCGCGATGTCTGTCATCGGCACTGCTGCTGTTGCGAGCGACGACCCGACCAAGGTCGTGCCCCGCAACTCTGTCGAAGCCAAAGATTTCAAAAACGTCTGGTGGGTCGGCGATTATTCTGACATCAATGAAGACGGTTCGTCTGCCGGCAAGGCCGGTTTCATCGCGATCAAGCTCATCAACGCATTGTCGACCGGTGGTTTCAAGATCCAGTCCGGGGACAAGGCGAAGGGCACGTTTGAGTTCGAGTACACTGGCCACTACAGTAGTGAAAACATCGATACCGTCCCGTTTGAAATCTATATCAAGGCTGGTTCTGCTGACAAGTAGGCATAACCTGAAGGAGGAAATTAAATGAAACTCAGTGACATCAAGGGCGACCGCGTGCTCGACGTCATCGCCGACATCATCGACCCCATCGCAAACATGGTGCAGGACAAGGACGTCGCCGCAATGTTTAAGCGCGAAGCCGTACCCTACGGCATGGAGGCGCGCGATTTCTTCGCGAAGCGCATGTGCAAGGGCCTGTCCGTTTTGCTCAAAAGCCATAAGGCCGACATCATCGCCATCATGGCTGCAATTGAGGGCGTGACCCCTGAGCAGTATGCGGCATCGCTCGATTTTCCCAAGCTGTTCACCGACGTCATGGAGGTCGTGACTGACGATGCGTTCCTCAATTTTTTATCATCGTCGGAGACGGGGAAGGGCGCAGGTGCGCCTGGCTCTGCCTCGGCGAATTCCGAGGCCCATTAAGGGCCGACGCATTCGTCAAGTTCACATTGGCCCGCTATAGGAAAGAACGGGACGAGATGGCGTTTAAGGTATACGTCACCGACTCCCTATACCTCATGGGCCAGCAAAAGTTTATCGGTCGCCGATGGTACGACCAAGTCCGGCCCAAAGTATATGAAGATATCGACGCCGCCGCGGTAGTGGCGGATGTCACAACAAGGGCGGGATTGGTGGTCGTATGAATCTACTCGACCTCGCCGTCAAGATCACATGCGACGACCAGGCATCCGGCGAGGTCGACAAGATCGGCGACGGCATCAAAAACAAATTGGGCATCGCTGCTAAAGCCGGCGTTGCGGCCGTGGCGGCAGTCGGTACTGCGACGGTCGCCATCGGCAAGACAGCACTCGACGCGTATTCGAATTACGAGCAGTTGGTCGGCGGTATCGACACCCTGTTCAAAGCCTCGTCGGCCAAGATGCAGCAGTATGCCGCAAACGCCTACCAGACGGCCGGCGTCTCAGCCAACCGTTATATGGAGATCTCGACGTCGTTCGCGGCAGCGTTGATCAGCTCACTCGGCGGTAACACTGAGGCCGCAGCCGATATGGCCAACACCGCCATCACGGACATGAGCGACAATGCCAACAAGATGGGCACGTCGCTCGAGACCGTCCAAGAAGCATATATGTCGCTGTCGCGTGGCAACTACGAGATGCTCGACTCCCTGAAACTCGGCTACGGTGGCACTAAATCAGAGTTGGAGCGCCTGCTTTCAGACGCCGAGGAGTTCTCGGCAGCGCAAGGCAAAGTGCGCGATTTCTCGGTCGACTCGTATTCAGACATCGTCGAGGCCATCCACATCGTGCAAGACGAGATGGGCATCACAGGTACGACTGCGGAAGAGGCAGCGACTACCATCGAGGGCTCTGTCAACAAGGCAAAGGCCGCGTGGGATAACTGGCTTGCCGGCCTCGGCAACGAAGACGCGGACATGGACGTCTTGACCGATGAGCTCGTCGGATCAGTCGCCACTGCAGGCGAGAACATCGCCCCGAGGGTCGGCCAGATCATGGTGACGCTCGGCCAGACGGTCGCAGACTATGCCCCTAATGTCGGTAGTTATCTCCGCAACGCACTCATCAATGTCTTACCTGAAGCCGTGCAAGGGCCGATGCGCGATGCATTCGCAGGCGTCGACAAAGTCGTCGGCAAGCTCACAGGCGTATTCAACGACAATTTGAAGCCTGCGGCAGACGCCGCCGATAGCGTGTTCAGCGCAATCAGCTCTGGCGTAAAGACTTTTGGCGATTCCGTCAACGACTTGGTGCTCCCTGCGATCGACCAACTGTCGCCTGCCTTCGAAGATTTCTTCGGGGCGATCCAGACAGCGCAGCCGCTACTTGAGTTCATCGCGAACATCATCGGTATCGTGCTCGCAGCAGCGATCAGTACGGCAATCAAGTTGTTTGCCGCCATTACTGAAGTCGTCGCGTTTGTGATCACCGGTTTCGCACAACTGTATGAGGACATCTCGGGGTTCGTGACAGGTGTCGTGCAATTCTTCACGGTCGACTTGCCGAACGCGATCAATGCATTGGTGCAATGGTTCGCGCAGTTGCCAGGCAATATCGCTGGGTTCCTATCGACGGTCATCACGAATGTCGCCGCATGGGTAGCAAATATGGCGTCGAATGCCGTACGCGCCGGTTCGCGTTTCATCTCTGGTATCGCCGGTTTCATATCTGCGCTGCCGGGCAACGTCGCGTCATGGCTGTCTGACGTCATTTCGAATGTCGTCAGCTGGGTGTCGCAGTTCGCGAGTAACGCCACGAGCGCGGCGTCGCAGTTCGCAAGTAACATCATCGACGGCCTCGCGTCTATACCCGACAAGGTGACATCGATCGGTTCTAACATTATTCAAGGTATGGTGAACGGTGTCACGGGTGCCGCAGGCCATTTGATCGACAGCGTTAAAGGTGCAGTCGATGACGCCATCAATGCCGCAAAAAACCTGCTCGGCATCCACTCCCCGTCACGCGTGTTCCGTAAAATCGGCCAATACACGATGCGAGGTGCGGCACTCGGTGTCGACGATGATGCCGACGTGTTGTTGAGGTCTACAGATAATGCGATGCGCGGTATGATTTCAACGGCACAAGATATCGCCATGCCCGGCGTCAACAGCACGGCCGGTGGCGTATCGGCCGTTATCAGCTGGCTGGCCGAGAACCTGCCATTAATCATCGCTGAGTTCACGCCCGTCATGGGCGAATCGGAGTTCGGGCGCAAGGTGAGAAAGGCGGTCGAGTATGCTTGATGTCAAATACAAGTCAAATGCGGGGACTGTCATCCCGCTCAATTCTGGTGTATATGTCGGCAAGCCGAACGACCTCTTTAGCCGCGAATGGGACTACACAATCGGGTATCGCGCACTGGCAACGGCCTCGCGCGGTGCCCGCAAGGTCTCATTCAAGGCGTTTTTCGCAAACATGGCACAGGCTGACGCTTTCCGCCGATGTGCCGACACGGACATGCAGAAGGGCACGCCCGGCACTATCTATGTCAATGACTGGTTCCAGCGTTGTTTCGTCGTGGCTTCCGAGGTGGACGGCGTCGGTGACGATTTCTTCGCGACCAAGCTCACTTTGGTTTTGCTCGACGGCGTATGGCGCACGGGGACTACGACGGCGTTCGTGCCCGTGCGGGATTCGGCGGACTATGAGTTTCTCGACTTGCCGCATGATTTGCCGTATGACCTAGGCGTGACCGCACCGCTGCAATACGCCATCAACCCAGGCTACTCTGGTAGCCCCGCGAAGTTTGTCGTGTACGGGCCCGCGGTCAACCCTTCTGTGCGCCTGGCCGGCAACCTGTACCAGGTGGACGTGACCGTTCCCGATGGCGGTTACATGGATATCGATCCGTTGCGGCGCACCGTCACCGTGGTCGCCGCAGACGGCACCACGATGGACGCATTTAGCAAGGCGCACCGAGGCGGCGGCGTGGGTTCTGGCGAGTACATCTTCGAGCGCGTGCCCGTCGGCACGTCCGAAATCTCGTGGGACAACAGCTTCGGCTTCGACTTGACTTTGTACGAGGAGGAGGGCGAGCCCGCATGGTCTTAGTGGTTCATGATTCAACCGTGGGAGATGTCCGCGAAATCGAGGAATTCGAGCTCGACCTAGCCTTCGGCAGCGACGAGAACGCACTGAAATTGGAGGCCCGCGCGGGCGAAGCCCCCGAAGAGGGGCAATTTGTGTTCATTGACGGCACCGAGTATGGTGGTGTTATCGACCAGGCGAGCTATGAGGCCGGCAGGGAGGCATCCGGCTCAATTCTGTGCAGTGGCCGCACATGGCACGGCATCCTGGCGGGCAAGCGTTTACTCCCCGATTCGGGAAGCGGATACCTCTCAGTCAGCGGCAAGGCGGGCGATACGCTCGCGTCGCTCATCGAGCGCATGGGGCTTTCTGGGCTGTTCTCCGCGGCTTCCGACGATACGTTGGTGAGTTACACCTTCGACCGATTCGTGGACGGCTACAGCGGCCTCAAGGCCATGGCGAAGGCCAATGGCCGCAAGGTCGTCATGCACCGCAAGGGCGGTAAGGTGGAAATCTCTCTACCGCCTGTCGTAGACTATGCGAACAAGGTCGATTCCGACCTTTTGGACTTCACGCTGACTTCAGTTCACCGCTGTATCAATCACCTGGTCTGCGCAGGTACTGGCGAGCTCGAGAACCGCGCCGTAGTCCATTTCTATGCTGACACGGCCGGTAACGTCAGCCATACCCAGAGCCTCTTTGGAGTCGACGAGATATGTGCGCTCTACGACTACAGCAACGCCGACGAGGCGAAGCTCGAGGAGGAGGGCGGCAAGAAGCTCAGGGAGTACCAGACCCGAGGCAGCGTCGAGGTCGACGCGCACGACGATATCGACGTCGATGTCGGCGACATCATCTCAGCACGCGATAACGCACATGGTAAGACCGTTAGCGCGACCGTGGTGAAGAAGATCGTGCAGGTCTCACATGGCGTGGCAACATACAGGTACGAGGTCGGCAGTGAGACCACGACGAAGAACTCGACCAGCGCGATCGCCGATGGAGGTGGCGGGCACGCATACTTGGCGGGAAAGGGCCTGAAGCTCGAGAACTACACGTTTAGTGCGGAGGTCGACGCAGAATCGCTCAAGGCCGTTGAGGCCAAGGCCGACAAGGCCGTAACAGATGCCTCAAACTCGCTCCAGACGTGGGCGCAGGCGGATATCGCCATGGGAGAAGTGTCCACGCTCACGGAAGGCTCTAAGGCCACCGCGTCGCTTTCAGGCGAGGGGCTGGTCAAGACGCTCTCACTCGGAATTCCACGCGGTGCGACCGGTATTCAGGGTCCGAGGGGTGAGCGCGGCCCGCGAGGTGAAATCGGACCGCAGGGCGAGAAGGGTGACACCGGCGCGACAGGTCCGCAGGGGCCGCGTGGCGCCACAGGCCCGCAGGGTCCGAAAGGCGAGCGCGGTCCGCAGGGTATACAGGGCGAGACCGGCCCACGTGGCCTGCAAGGTGTGCAGGGTGCCCAGGGCCCGAAGGGCGATACCGGCGAGGGTTTTTCCATCTCGAAGGTTTACACCAGCTACGAGGCGATGCAGGCTGGGTGGAAGGTCGACGGTGTGGCGGTCGGCGGCTTCGCGATAATCAGCTCGAATGTCGAGGATCCGCACAACGCCGAGCTGTACGTGAAGTCGGCGGATGGCTACTCGCTCATCGCTGACATGAGTGGCGCGACCGGCGTCAAAGGCGAGCAGCGCCCGATGGGTCCGCAAGGCCCGGTCGGCGCGACCGGAGCGGCAGGTTCCACGGGGCCGCAAAGTCCATAACGAGCCTGCTCGTCATGATTCTCCAGGAAATTGAGCATTCGTTTTTCAATACCTCCCAAGCTTTGCCAGCGTTGTG
>ENA-USUK01001739-USUK01001739.1-human-gut-metagenome-genome-assembly--contig:-NODE-1739-length-15804-cov-4.988873_pt1 | contig 15804 bp, 12 predicted proteins | sample MGYA00250062_ERZ773400 | MGnify/ENA primary metagenome ERZ773400 (study PRJEB29103, sample SAMN06111961) | human gut metagenome | biome: human gut; feature: ankylosing spondylitis patient; material... | reverse complement strand
GTTCGAGGGCGCCTTCGTAGAGGTGGACCATCGCTTGTGATGTCACTGATGCGCTATGTAGTTGTCATCATTCCAGCTGCGCTTATTTTAACTCGATACTTCGATGCAACTGGTGTATGGCATGCGATGTGGTTGACTGAGTTTATTACTGCCGCTGTCGCATGTGTGCTGTATCGCAAATTTATTCATAATTGTTAATTTAAAAACTGAAAGACCAACTACTCAGAATTAATTTTGAACATTAAATTTGATTTACACATGTAATGGGCTAGGAAAAGTACCACTTTTCCTAGCCCCACCGTTTATTCAATTCCTTTTATTCTCTGAACCAAGGAACCATTCTTTTCTAAGATCAGCCAAGTAACTGCTGGAACCACGATGCAAACTAAGAAGCTTACAACTGCTGCAACCAAAATAGCCTTCCGGCACCTATTTTTTTGCCTTTCAATACAGACTCGAATTCAAAAAAAAGAAGGCCGACGCACCCTTTTGCGATGCTCCGGCCTTTTTAGCCTTGATCGTTTTATTCGTATGGAGGATTTCAGCGTTTAAGCGGATTCAATCCCACGCCGTCCTGACCGCGCTCAGGCGCCTGCTGCATGCCGCCCCCTAATTTCATCATCTTCTCCAGGTCCGTTTCGGGCTTCTCACCCACGTCATCCTTGGGAATTGCCTTGAGGCCGCCTGCCGCGAGCGTCATCTCGATTTGCTGCGTCAGCGCGTCATGGACTTCATTGCCTGCCGGGATCTGTTTTCTCAAACGGTCGAAAAGCACAGCCGCATGAGCATAGTCGCCGCGTTCAAAGGCCGCTGCCGCGCCGATCATCAAACCTTTCTGGTGCCAAGGATCGACTGCGAGCGCCTTCTCTGCCATCTCACCGGCCTTCAAAAGATCGGACGGATTAAGTGCAATGGTCAAGTCGGCGAGCTCAGCCCAGGCGTTGGCGTTTTTCGGCGCAAGCCGCACCACGTTTTCAAAGGCGATCGCCGCCTGACTTAAGTTTCCAGTCGCGTTGTACTGCTCAGCCAGAAGCTCCCACGCTTCAAGATTGTCCTTGTTGCTCTGAACGGCTTTTTCAAGCGAAGCCATCGTACCCTGCATGTCGCGCTCAGACTTCGCCGCCTGCGCAGCCAAGCGAACCTGTTCGACAGCACGCTCATCCAGTGCGGAAAAGTCGCCGTACCAAAGATAAGCACCCACCGCTGTCGCCGGAATCATCACCGCAACCGCCGCTGTCGTAATGAGCGACGTGCGGGCATTGTCCGCGTCCTTGCGCACCTGCGACGGATCGGCGGAATCCTTCGTTTCCTCAGTCTCCTCGAGTACGCGGAGCGCAAGCTCATCCTCTCGCTCTGCAAATGCAGACTGCGTCAGACGGCCGGCCGCTTGCTGTTCAACAAGATGGGCATACTCTTCGCGAAGTCCCGCAAGATTATCAGCCGTGCGCGCTTCTTCAGCACGGCCGCCCTTGGAGTGACCGAGCAGCGCCCAAGCAAAGGCACCCACAACGCCCGCCGTCAGGACGAGCGCAAAAATGCAGAAGATCACTTCGTATTTCATTCTGATGCTCCGCGAGTTTGAACGCCATGCTTGAGCGAACTTTGCCGGGCAGCGAAGCCGCCGTCGACATATTCGACTTCACCTCTGAGGAAAGCCTTGGCGCAAGCGAGCGACTCTGCAGATGCAGCAAGCCTGCGGGCTTTCGCATCTTCTCGGCGGATGCGCACTATGCGCACCATGCCCCAGAAGGCCAGAAACACGAATGCAATCGGCCCCAGCCACAAAAGCCAGGTCTTGGCCTTAAAGGGCGGCTTAAAGAGAACATAGTCGCCGTAGCGCTCGACCATGAAAGCCACCACTTCGTCATCTGTACGGCCGGCTTTAACCTGCTCGGCCACTTCTCGGCGCAGATCCACTGCCAGCTGAGCATTCGATTCCGCAATAGTTTCGTTGGCACAAACCAGGCACCGAAGCTGAGATGCAATGTTGTGCACGCGAGGATTGGCTGCCGGATCAAACTCAGAGGGCTTAGCTTCAGCCGTTTTCAGGTTAGCAAAGGCATCGGCCGAATTTTCAACGGTTCCCAGTGAGGGCGCTGAGTCCAGGAAAGCTGCTGCCGCTTTGGATTTTTCGGTAGCCGTGACGGATCCCATGAGCGGCTCTGCCGCATAGCTTGATGCCGGGGCAGCAAGCATCGCCAAAACGCAGCATGCCGCAGCGGTGCCGGCTGCTGAAATTGCAGCGCGCTTTCCCATTTCACGCAGTTGAGGCGCTCTGGTCGAACGCGTTGCCATTGCGAGGAGTCCGCCCAGCGCCATGAAGAGCGTACCGATCCAGATGAGTGTCACAAAAGGCTTCACATAAGCGCGCACCACCCAGCCTTCCCCGTCAGGGGTAGGCGAAGCAAGCGACACGTAGATGTCTTCGGTCAGTCGATGAAGAATGGCCGCCTCCGTCATCGTCATGTTCTGCACGGCGTCGTAGTTGCGTTTTTCCGGGAAAAGCTGCTCGAATTCTTTGCCCTGATCATTGACGATCGTCAGTACGCCTTTAGCGGCCGTGTAATTGGGACCGCGGTATTCGCTCCAGCCGTCATAGCGAAGCGTAACGTCGCGCACCTGCACAGTCTGACCCGGCTGCATAGCCGCCCCTCGCTCCACCTGATAAATCCCGTTGGCAGCCGCGCCGAAAATGAGCAGCGCAAGCCCCAGATGGGCAATATGCATGCCCCACCAGGGAAGCGTCTGTCCGAACACACTGCGTTTTTGCGCACGGGCCGTACGGGCGTAGCGCACCCAGTCGGCAGCGGCGCCGAAGACAATCCAATAGGCGAGGAATGCAGCAAGCGCCATCACGGTCGACCAGGCCCCCAGAAGAACCGGCGTGAGGAGTCCCAAAACAAGCGCTAGAGCAAGCGGCAGTCCCAGCAGACGACCCATGCGGTCAATGCTTTGCGACTTCCAAGCACAGACAGCACCCACCGGCACAAGGAATGCAAGCGGCACCATCGCGCTGCCGAAGACGCTCTCAAAGTACGGCCCGCCCACGGTGATGCGGCCGCCTCCGACAGCATCCAGGAAAAGCGGATAAAGCGTGCCTAAGAGCACGATCGCCATACCGGCGACGAGGAGCAGATTGTTTCCCATGAGGAGCGATTCGCGCGACAGTCCCGAGAAGGACGCCGCCGATGCGACCGAGCCGGCCCGCCAGGCAAAAAGCAGGAAGGACACGCCGATCACAATCACGAGGAAAATAAGAATAAACATGCCTCGGGCCGGGTCTGACGCAAAAGCATGAACACTCGTCAGAACGCCCGAACGCACGAGGAACGTGCCCAAAAGAGAAAGTGAAAAAGTCAGAATGGCGAGGAAAACCGTCCAAATCTTGAAGGCTCCCCGCTTCTCGGTCACCGCGAGACTGTGCATCAATGCCGTGCCTGTCAGCCACGGCATCAGTGAAGCATTTTCCACCGGATCCCAGGCCCACCAGCCGCCCCAGCCAAGCTCGTAGTAGCTCCAGTAAGAGCCGAGGCTGATGCCGAGCGTCAGGAGCACCCATGAAGCCGTTGTCCACGGACGCATCCACCGCGCCCAAGCGACGTCCAGACGGCCGCCCAGCAGTGCCGCAACGGCAAAAGCAAAAGGAACGGCAAAGCCCACATAACCTAAGTAAAGGAGCGGCGGATGGAAGATCATCCCCGGGTCCTGCAGAAGCGGATTAAGGTCCGCACCGGCCTCGGCCGGCGGAAAGAGCCGCAGGAACGGATTCGAAGTGGTGAGGATAAAGAGGTACAGCCCGAAAGTGATGATGAAGAGCGTGCCGAGAATGCGCGCAAGCACGCGTTCAGGCAGATGACGGGCTGAAAGCGCAACAGCAAAAATCCACCACGCGAGCGTCGTCACCCAAAAGAGGATTGAGCCTTCGTGTGAACCCCACACAGCCGCGAGCTTGTAATACCACGGGAGCGCAATATTGGAGTTGCGGGCGACATTCAGAATAGAAAAATCGCTTTCGACAAAGCCCCAGGCCAGAGCGCCGATCGCAATGGTTGCCAGAACGGCAAGAACGGCAGCGGCAGCCATGCCGACGCGCATCCAGCTTCTGCTCGCTAATTCGGCGCCGGCAAGGGTCAGCACACCGCCGACGGCGCTCACCATGAGCGCCAATATAAGGGCATACTGCCCAATTTCTGCTGTCACAGGATGGTCTCCTTCTTGAGGCCGATTGAGGTGCTCTCACGAGCCTGCGGACCTTCTTTTGCTTTCGGGGTCCTTGCCGCTGCGTCCGGGCATTTGTCTTTGCGCAGCATGTACGAAAAACGCCGCCCGCTGACCACTCTCACCCGAAAACACCCAGGGAGAACGGCACGAGCGGCGTTTTCGCCGCAGAACGCGATCCAGCCAAAGGCCGGCCGCGATCTCCTGAATCAGGATTACTTGGCGTCCTTCACTTCAGCGCGCAGAACCTGTTCATGAATGAAGGCCTGAACCTTGCGCTGCAGAAGGATATGACGGAGCTCTTCCTTGCGGGCTTCATACTTCGGATAGAGTTCAGCCGGACGAACATCCTCAACCTTCACCACATGGAAACCAGCCGGGGACTGCACCGGAGCCTTATCCATTTCGCCCTTCTTGAGGCCCATGATGGCGCTCGAGAGCTGGCCGGTAAAGACCGAAGCAGAGGTCCAATCAAGAATGCCGCCGCGGTCCTTGCTTTCTTCGTCCAGAGACTTTTCAGCAGCGATCTTCGCAAAGGATGCACCCTTATTGATCTGATCGATGATCTGCTTGGCTTCGTCCTGCGTCTTCACGAGAATGTGACGGACGCGGTATTCGGTCTTGCCCCAGCGATCGCTTTCCTTCTGATATTCGTCCTTGAGTTCCTTTTCGGTAACCGGATTCTTCTTGACGTACTCATTGACGGCATGCTTCATCAGAACCATGTCGGTCATGCGTTCGATGTCATCCTTGACGGCCTGCTGCTTGTCGAGGCCTTCCTTCTTCGCGTACTGGCTCATCACCTTGTACTCGATGACCATCTGGCGCACCTGATCCTCAATCTGAGGATTCGCAATGGCGGCATGAGGATTGGGATTATTCGAGATGGCTTCCGTTGCAACGGCCTCCTGCTGTCCCTTGGTCACGAGGTCGCCATTGACCGTGAAGTCCTTGAATTCAGCCATGGCGGCGCCGGAGGCGACGACGAGAGCAAGCGCGGCGGCAATGGTGGTCTTCATCATTTTTTATGAATCCTCTTTTGTTGGGTCTATTCATGCCTGAGACGGTGCTTCAAAAACGAAAGCTCCCGTCGGTCTACGGCAATTGGATGAAGGCATTCTGCGCGGGAAAAATTTCCCGAACCTTACAGGAATGACCGTCAAGGCTATGAAATGCGCCGATTTCGGGTTCTCCCGTATATGAAAACAGCAGATGAGACGACTTTTTCTCATAAAGGCATCACCGAACACCTGCCGATACCCTCTCCCAAGCGATCTGCCGCGGTCCTTCAAACCCTCAATAACCCTGCGGCAGAAGTCTCAAGCCGTCAGGCAATACCGCAATGAACCGTCAGATCTTTCTTCAGACCGATCCCGCCGTGCATAGACTGCATTTCATTAGCACGGCGACCGCTCGATATTCGAACGTTCGACCCATATCAAAAAAGAGAGAGGAACCAACACTATGAAACGCCGCGACATCGCACTGGCAGCCGCACTGCTGCCTTTTGCCTCCATTTTTGCGGGCAGCACCGCTTTTGCCGCTGATGCCGGGAATCTCAAGAAACTCCGCGTCGGCGTCACTGCCGGCCCGGCAGCCGAAATTCTCGAACAAGTCGTGCCGCTGGCTAAAGCCAAAGGCCTCGACATTCAGATCTTTGAATTCCAAGACTACATTCAGCCAAATGCAGCCCTCGATTCGGGTGACCTTGACGCCAATATCTTTCAGACCATTCCGTTCATGGAGCAGACCATCAAAGACCGCGGCTACCACCTGAGCGTCGCCGGCAAAGGGTTCACGCTGCCGATGGCCTTCTATTCGAAGAAAGTGAAGAGTTTTGCCCAAGCGCCTAAAGGCGCCACGGTCGGCATCCCGAACGATCCGGCCATGGGCGGCCGCGCCCTTTTCCTGCTTGAAAAGGGCGGCGTTATTAAGCTGCGCAAGGGTGTGGGCTACACGCCTTCAGTGCTCGATATTGTTGAGAATCCCAAAGATCTCAAGTTCGTTGAACTCGAAGCCGCTCAGCTGCCGCATTCGCTCAATGACCTGACGATTTCGGCCGTTAACGGCAACTACGCCTATGTTGCCAACCTCAATCCCACGCGTGACGGCATTCTGGTCGAAGATGCCGACGGACCGTACGTCTGCAACATCGTCGTAAACACGAAGGATCTTGGGAAACCCTGGGTGAAGCAGCTCGTTGAAGCCTATCAGCAGCCGCAGATTGCCGCTTGGATCAAGGAAAAGTACAAGGGCATTGTCATTCCCGGATTCTGATCGCTGTAAACGCACCCGCTTTTCAAATGGATTAGCGGGCATCTCGGCAAAATCGGCTGCCTCTTTGAGCACGAGAGGCGGCCGATTGATTTCATCGGCTTCAGCCTCAGCGCCAATTGCCGAGCACTGCGGTAATCAGATTGGCCCACGTGTCGTAAAGCGTAATCACCGCGGCTTCATCAAAATCGACAGCGGGTTTCAGAGCACTTGAAGAGAGTGCGCCGCCGACGAGGAAGTACCCGCCTTTGCCGCCCTGCTCCTGCACACGGCGAATGAGGAGTGTACCGTCGTCAGAATAGTCGCAGTTCCATGTCGGCAGCACTTTGCTGCATCCGCGGGCCCGACGAGCGCAGACGGTAAGCAGCTGAGTGGTTGACGCCTCGGGCTGGTAGTCGATAGCTTCACCCACAATGCGCTTTCGGCATTCCACCCCAAAGCTCATGGCAGCACCCTGTGCGCGCGTCAGCGCCTCGGCGGTCAGGTCACGATTGATCTCTCCGGTTTCGCCGCGTACCTCTACTTCCATCCAGGCGTGAGAAGGCACAATGTTGCGGCCTTCGCCGGCATGAAGCTGACCCACATTAACGCGCGTCATACCGTCTGCATGCCGCGGCAGCGCCATGATGGCGAGCGAGGCAGCCGCTCCTGCCAGCAGCGCATTGCGGCCGGTCTGCGGGTGCGAACCGGCATGCGACGCACGGCCAGTGAATTCAAAGTCAATCTTGGTAGTGGAGAGAAGCCGGCGCGGAGCAGCAACAACGGTGCCGAGTTCGAGCTCGGGCGCGATGTGCCCGCAGATAATCATGTCAACGTCGTCAAGCACGCCGGCCTGAAGAATCGGATAGGCACCGCGAGAACCTTCTTCTGCCGGCTGACAGATAAAGCGGATGCGGCCGCAGAGCCGTTCGGCATTGGCATGAATGAATTTAGCGAGTCCGATGGCAGCCGCCTGGTGTCCGTCATGGCCGCAGGCATGCATCACACCGCGGCGAATGGACGAAAAGCCGTCCCGGTAAGGCAAATGCGCGAGCGATTCGGGCTCCTCAACCGCTATACCGTCGAGCTCGACGCGAATGGCCAGCGTACGGCCCGGACGACCAGTGTCCCATTCAGCAATGAGACCGGGATAATCGCCCATGCGGCGCATCAGTCCGGCAGGAACACCGTTCTGCATGGCAAAAAGCCGGCCTTTTTCAACTTCAGCGGCATCGCGCCCGCGCACGAACTGCGGGGAAATGAAGTCCGGACCATAGGTAATCTTGAAGCCTTCAGTCTCAAAAGCCTGCGCCAGACGCGCCGTTGAGATGAATTCCGCCCAGCCGATCTCAGCGGTGCGGTGAATCTCACGGCGAAGCGCCATCAATGCGGCAGGATCCACGGGATCCTGCCAGCCGGGGAGCAGATGCGGCCGATCAGGAGCCGCCGCGGTACGCATCGCGAGTGTCTCGGCCTGCGGGACACTCCTTAAAGAAGATGTCCCAACCGCAGCAGCCGAGCGTTTCCGCGGAGCGTTTTTCAGAATACTTTTATTTTTTTCGGGCGAGGCGGTGGATGTCATTTTTATGTGTTGGGAAATATCGACGCCGCGCCGAGTCGCGTCTTAGTCGAGAGAGTTAGGTGCTTATGCGTATTTTCTAGGTCTTTATTCTACGCTGTCGAACGAATTCTTCCAACACATTTTTTTAACTGAACGCCTGGCCAGGCAATGCGAAATTCCCTGTGTGACAATGAGATAAGGTCATTAGCCATCACCGGGAAAAGTAAACATAAGCTCAGCAAAAATACGCAAATCCCGCAAAATGTGCGCAGGTTTGCATAGATGACAGGTCTTCAGCATGAAGACTGCTGCCTAAACCTAAGTGCTCAAGGCTCGATGTTGTCTACCGTGAACGATCGAGCTGTCAGCGAGCCGCGCCGAGACTCCTTCATTTTGAGTTCCCATACTCGGCCTTCAGGCAGATCTTTGGGCGTCATAAAGCGCTTCACAGACTGCCCGCGGGCATCTGGGCGCGCCCCTCGAACAATAGTGTCCACAATTTCCAGAACAGGTTCGGGCAGCTGAGCTGAAAGCGTGAGCTCTGTCTCGGGAAGCTTGCCGCCCGAGCGGCGGGCTTCAAGAACGCCTGAAGCCGAAGTTTTTTGGGCACCCTTGGGCCCGGATCTGAAACCGAACTCCGTGAGTTCAAAATGCATCGGACCGGCAGCATCGAGCGTTTCCTCAATGCTTTCGTCGTCAACTGCGCCAAAAAGCTTGAATGGGACATCAGCCGCCTTCATCTTCATGCGGAAGTCTTCAGCATTCAGATGGCGCTCTAGATCTCCCTTGTGGTTCGTCACTTTGAGCGCCGCTTTTTGAGCAAAGGCGCTGTAGCTGCCGTCAAGGGCCTCTGCCGGAGTCGGATCTTGATTGCTGGTTCCAGACGGCACGCGCTTTGAGTTCGGCCAAGCGGAGGGCTGTTTCGCGCGGCGTTTCGCCGGGCTGAGCGCTTTCATCCACATCCGGAGAAATGGATTCATAGGGCAGACACAGTCGATCCAGGAGCTCGCGCCGGTAGCGGGAGCTTGAGGCAAGAATAAGGAGAGGCTTCATGGTGTAGTGGATTGTAGTCGCAAGCCTCTATAGACACTGCATTTAAAGTGCGGTTCGATGCGGATAGGCTAGACTTGGTGCCGCTCGAACCAAAGAGCCATATACATACCAAGGCTCGATGGGGAGTTCGCTGTGCGAAGGCAGACTTTTGTTGAGGAGCTATTGAGCCATGCCGCAGTTCATTAACATCTTTGAGCTCGCCCGCCGAGGTGAGACGATTGAAGGCGAAGTTGCCGTGAAGGATCTTCCCAATTTGCTCGGCTTCACCGCCACGGAAAACGGCACGCTCCGATTCGTCGCGACGGGGCTCGGCGAACGCCGCGGACTTCCTGCCGTGGATCTCGATATGGAAGGCGACGTGGACATTTCCTGTGCCCGATGCTTGAAGCCCATGTCCGTGCACATTGCTTCCGGAGCAGTCTTTCGTTTGGTAAGAACGGAAGCAGAAGCCAATGCCCTTCCGATTGAGGATGACGAAGAGGACGAAGACGTGCTCGTAGGATCGCGTAGCTTCGACCTCGAAAAGTGGGTTGAAGAAGAAGCTATTCTGGCGCTGCCGCGCATGGTCGTGCATGATGCCTGCGAAGAAAAGCGCGAATGGAGCGACGGGGAAGAACCGCAGGAAGAGAAGCGCCCCAATCCCTTCGCAGCTTTGGCGGCTTTGAAGAAATAACCTTCAGCGAGTTCGGATAACAATCGGCCCGTCAGCATCGAAATGCGGCGGGCCGATTCGTTGTGGTTTCGTACAGATCAAGAAACTATTTTTTCAGCGCCTTTGAAGACGAGTTCCAAACCTTCAACATCCTGCACTTCAACTTTACGGTAGCCGTTGGCGCGGTGATTCTCCACAGTTCGTTCTGTAATCCCCAAGCGTGCACCAATCTCTGCATTGGACAGTCCGTCCAGAACTAAGCGAAGCACTTGTTCTTCACGCGATGTGAGCTTCAAAAGCCTACGATGGGCTTCCTTAGAGTCAATTACGCCTTTCTTCCGGCGAGCGTCTAAAGCGACTGCAGCTCCTACAGCTTCGAGCAGTTTGAGCGGGCGAATGGGTTTCGTGATGAAGTCGAAAGCGCCGACTTTCATGGTATAGACGGCTGTTTCAATATCACCATGAGCAGAAATGAAAATGACTGGAGTAGTAATCGCCCGTCTGGCAAGCTGCCGTTGTACTTCAAGTCCATTGAGTTGCGGCATTTTAATGTCGAGCAAGAGACAGCCGGGACGGCTAGGCTGATCTTCGCAAAAGTAAGTGAGTGGATTGGCCCAAGTTTTGACTTCGTATCCTTCCTGTCTCAGCAGGAAAGAAACGGAGGTAAGGATAGCGTCGTCGTCATCAACAATCCGGATCAGCGGTGTTTCAGTCGAGTGATTCATCTGTAACCTCCGGGAGCTCAATGGTTACGGCAAGTCCTCCGAGCCGACTCGATGAAAGCGTCATGGTTCCATTTTGTGATTCGATGATGGATTGAACAACCATCAAACCCATGCCGAATCCTTGTGGCTTGCCGGAACCGAAGTTGCCGACGAGCTCCTGCAGGGCTTCCTTTGGCAGTTTGGGCCCATTGTCCGTAATGACAAGGCATAAGCTGTGTTCTTTTTGGGTCAGGTCCAGCTGTATTTCTGGCTGGTCAATGCTTGATTGCGCTTGAGCAGAGTTGCGAAGCAGATTGACGATAACCAGCTCCATTTCAAAGGGATCGGTTAAAACACGGCCATCAGTTTTATTGATCCATCGAACAGGTATGGGAATACGTGATGAAGTCTTAAAGCTGGCGATGGCATCGTCAATCAAAATATCCCATGGGCAGCTCTTTAAACGCCGTTTATGTTCTCGTACGTAAGTGCGGATGCGTTCAACGATGGCCTCTGAACGATCGGTTTCTTTTTCAATGGCTTCTATGGCTTCGAGCATGTCTTGCCTGCTCCCTCGGCGTTCAATAAGACGACGGAGTGAATAGGCAAAGCATCCAATCGCTGAAAGAGGCTGTCTGATCTCATGTGCAAAAATGCTTCCCATTTGATTGATGATGCCTATTCGCTGAAGTTTCTCGAGTCGTGTGGATGCGGATCGAGTTTCCATTTCGAGTTCGCGTTGTCGATTCAGCGCATCAGATAGTTCCTGTGTACGGTGGCGCACAAGATAAGAAACGACAAAGCTATGCAGGCATAACCCTAAAAGCGAAAGTATGGCGACGATGAACCACGAGAGATATTCGTTCCATAAGCGCGGAAGCGACCATCTTCTGAGTTCCGCATTTTCGTCAAGGTCAAGTTTTTTAAGCAATGCGTCAATACGGCTGTAATTTGAAGCTACGCTCCAGAGCAGTCCGTTTGAGGTCGGCGTCATTGCAAGCACTGCAGAGGTAATGGGGCGAATAATTCCGCTCGGCGCAGCGGGTGTTATGGCGATTGTGGTTCCTGGGTATAGCGACGTGGAGTTGAAGCAATGCAGCTGTGGATACTGTTTGGAATCAAGCACTCTAAGTCTTGAAGTGTTAAGAGCACTGATCTCGGCAAGTTCCTCCAATTTACAGGCCGGCAAAACGAGAGCATCCGCCTGACCGAGAAGCAAAGCGTCAATAAGCTGAGGGATGGAGGTTCGCTTTTCTACGATTCGTCCGATTTTTGGGCTTTCATCTTCGCCAAAGAGGTAATGAAGATATGATGAGCCGAATGCCGGGTTGACTAGAAGTGTTTTGCCGTTTAATTGCTCCAGATGCTGAAGGCCTACCCTTTGGGTGTCAACGAGAATGACGGAACCGTCGACATGGTTGGGATCCGGAGCCTGTTTAGAGATAAGTGCCGCAATGTCCCGCACTCCCTGCATTTTGTTCTGACGGAAAAATTCTGCTGAAGAGATGAAGAGCTCAACTTCACGTCCAGAGATCTTTTGATGCAGCTCTCTTTCAGACAACGTGATAATTTTGATTGAGGTTTCCGGCAGGTCTGCAGATATGCTGGAAATGGTCTTCTCTAGAAGATCTTCGGGAAGGTTGTTGGCTGTCTCGGCAGAGATGCCTATCGAGAGGGTAAGCGGCGCCGGCTCAGCCAATGAAGATGCTGCGGCGAGTGATGTGGCACATGCAGAATGAACCAACCATCCAATGATGAGGAGTCGAAATACTGCACGCATATCCGGCAGACTCCTTAAAGCAGCCGGCGGGCCATTGCCATTCCGGCAATTCGGCCAAAAGCATGTGCCTTGGCAAATGCCGTGCCGGTGATGTAGCTTGCACCATGGAACCCCCCGGTCACTTCTCCGGCAGCATAAAGACCAGGAATAATCTGTTTTTTTTGATTAAGTACTTCAGCATCAGGCGTGATGGTAAGACCGCAGTATGTTCCCATGACGGCGGCAACGGCGGGCATGATGAAAAACGGCGGTGATTTGATCTCTTGCGGGGTTCCCCATCCCGAGGAGAGAGAGGTTCTTCCCAAGGGATCTTTACCGTGCGGGGCAAGACGGTTGTATTCCTCCACCGTAGATGTGACGACTGCTGGGTTAAGACCGGCGGCGGCTGCGGCGTCTTCAATACTGTCGGCCTTATAAACGTAATCAGGCACTCTGCCTTGGTCAATTAAATGCCAGAGGCGCCAGTCGTTAGGTCTTTGCCTCATCTGCTCGCGCCTCATTGCGTCATCAAACAGGATGTATGTTGAATAGCCGGGTTCGGTGAGTGAGGCTGTACCGAGTTCTTTATACGAAAGCGATTCATCAACGAAGCGTTTTCCTGCTTGATTGAGAATAATCCCTCCCGCATAGTAGATGAGCGTCATATCGGAAATTCTGGCCGGCGTGCGGACAAAACCATAGGATGCACTCACAAAATTCATATCTCTCAAGGCAGCACCGACAGCCTCTCCCATCAGCAGGCCGTCACCGTCGGAGCCAATGCCGCAAATTTTGGCGGCTCGCTGCATGTTTGGAGCATATTTCGCCATCAATTCAGTGCTTCGCGCAAACCCACCGGATGCCAAAAGAACAGCATTGGCTTGTACTCGCTGATGAGAACCGGCATATTCAACCGCGGCACCATGCATTGTCCCGTTGCTCATGAGAAGCTCTGTTGCTCTGGCGCCCGTGATGATGGGAATGTTGTGTCTGGCCGCCATTCTGAGGAGCAGATTCATGACGGCCACAGCATCAAATGTGTGCGCACGCGGTCTGCTCATGCCTGAAGCTGCACTTAATGCCAACGGAGCAACGCCGTGCTCTAGAACCCAGTTGTATTGTTCGCGGCTGACCTGAATGAGTTTTTTAACAAGCTGAGGATCATTGCGGTTCTTCCCAATACGAAGCATGTCAGCGTAAAAAATGCTGTCCGTATCCAAAATGCCATTGCGTCGCTGTAATTCTGTTTCGGATACAGCCCACTGGCCGCCGCTGATCATCGAAGAACCGCCGACAATGGGCTCCTTTTCGAGTACAACGATATCTTTAATTCCGGCTTCGGCAGCCATGATTGCAGCCGTTAAGCCAGCCGCTCCAGAGCCGATGATCAGAATTTGGCATCGCGGCGGCAGTTGAAGGTTTAAGGACCCACTGTCCGGCATGCAGACAACAGCTTTTGCCTTGGAGGTGATCAGGCTGCCTAAGGGACCGATCAAGGATAGGCCAGCTAATGGAAACAATGTGCGTCGCTGCATCGGGGAATGACTTCACAACGTGATGATCGATGCTTTCACTGTAACGGATTCCCAAAGCGTTGATTCACTTATCGAATTTCCGTTGATGGCAGTCACTGTACCTAGGTACAGCAAATTTGAGACTCGATTGCAAAGAGGCGGAGGTGAACCGACCAATTATCAGCTCCGCTGTTTGACGTTGTGCAATTGCATAAACATGTTCATGCCAACCTCCAAAGGAGAGTCCGTTATGACAAACCGCAGAAACTTCTTGAAAGCAAGCTTTTCAGCAGCCGGAGCCGCCGTGGCCGGTAGCGCCTGGGCTGTGCCGGTCAAGGCTCCTTCCAAGTGGGATGAAAGCTTTGATTTTGTAATTATTGGGGCAGGCGGTGCGGGACTAAGCGCGGCATGTCATGCTGCAGAAGCTGGTCTTAAAGTGCTGGTTCTCGAAAAAATGAGTCTTGTGGGCGGATCTTCACTTATCTGCGGCGGTGCTTGGTCTGTTGGAGGAACCGAGCTTCAGAAGTCCAAAGGCATCGAAGACAGCGAGGAAAAATTCTTCGCCGATATGATGAAGACAGGACAAAATGAAAACGATCCAGCACTTGTGCGTGCGTTTGTACGAGCCTCAAAAGAAGAGTATGAATGGATTCTTAGCAAGGGGGTTAAGCCTTCGACGGTAGCTATTGCGTCCGGTATGAGCGTTCCCCGAGCTCACCGCTTTGATCCCGCAGCAGTGATTGCGTTTTATTTGAACTACGCCAAGAAACTTGGCGTAGATATTCGACTCAACACACCGGCAGATCGGCTTGTTTGGGATGCGGACGCCGGGCGAACCGCAGGTGTTCGAGTCCGCAACGCCAAGCAAACGGCTTTTGTTGCTGCCCGCAAAGGTGTGCTGATAGCAGCGGGAGGTTTCTCTCGCAACCCGCAGCTCTTGGCTAAATATGCGCCCCCAATGAAATGGGCGGCCGTCATTGCGGGTATGGGAACCACCGGTGACGGCATGTTGTTAGGACAGGATTGCGGAGCGGACGTGCTGGATACCAATTACGTCAAGGCGTCTTATGGGTTCAAGCTCAATCCATCGAGCATCTCGGACATGACAACGATTTATTACGCCGGCGCCATTATCGTCAACAAGGATGCTAAGCGTTTTGTCAACGAATCGCTTTCCTACAAACTCCTTGGGGATGAAGCGTTGTCGCAGCCTGAGCATAAGTCTTGGCTTGTTTTTGACGATGCCATTCGTCGTTCACAAATGAAGCTCCGTGCTATCGACAAGAAGCTTTGGGGCGGATTTGATGAAGGAAAGACTGCTGACTACTATTTCTCAGGTGCAACGATTGAAGAAGCTGCTCAGAAAGCAGGGTTGAATCCAAAGGTTCTGGCCGAAACCATTCAGCAATATAACGAGACGGCGCCTCAGGGGAAGGACCCGATTGGACGCACATCACTTTCTTCAGGATACGGCAAACCTGTAGCGCTTGATCATGGGCCGTATTTCATCATGCCAGCTACCGCCGGCATGATTGGCACATACTGTGGACTTCGCATTAATGACAAGGCACAAGTTATCGGTGTGTTCGGAGAAGTTATTCCTGGACTCCTTGCTGCGGGGGAGGCCACAGGCGGCGTGCATGGAGCGGCCTACATGACAGGTACTGCATTTGGCAAAGCACTGGCTTACGGCCGCATTGCCGCTAGAACTGTCGCGAGTTGATTGCTCATCTGAACCGCTCAGTCAGTCTGTTGGCGATGTGGTGATTATCTGAGCGTTTTTTTCATCCAAATAGCCCGAAGTATTGATAGAGGTACTTCGGGCTATTCATGATTAAAAATGATTTGGATGGCATTGCATTTTTGGTGAATTCCCCACTCTTTTTCAAACCCTGCCATCTACTCATATTTCGACAACCGATTTTATCGAAGTCGTTCAGTCCTTCCTTGTAAGCTATCATTTTGATATTTATGAATTTCTCCGATACTTAATAGAGCGGCCACAAGCCGTTTATCAACCTGAAAACCGTGGAATCTACACTCAGTCAGATTCGCCGAAGAAGAGCTCGAGGAACATCTGGTCTCTGGCC
>ENA-USUK01001725-USUK01001725.1-human-gut-metagenome-genome-assembly--contig:-NODE-1725-length-15886-cov-12.820862_pt1 | contig 15886 bp, 12 predicted proteins | sample MGYA00250062_ERZ773400 | MGnify/ENA primary metagenome ERZ773400 (study PRJEB29103, sample SAMN06111961) | human gut metagenome | biome: human gut; feature: ankylosing spondylitis patient; material... | reverse complement strand
GTCGCCAAGATCAGCTCGATCTCTGCCAAGATTGTCGGCTCACCTAAGATATCAATATCGCATAGTTTTTATCCGAAAGGATACGAGGATTGGAGTTCAACCGTTAAAATCGAAAGCCTGCAAGACGGTATGAATGTATGTATCAAAGCGGTGCTCGGAGCACAGATAAAAGTCGGAGTCTTGCCCGGAGGACGAATTATATCCAAAGGTATGGTGTATGATGACACGGGTACACTGCAGCTTGTCTTTTTTAATAACCGATACATAAGCGCTATGATTCACGCAGGTGAAGAATATTATTTTTACGGCAGAGTTACAGGCGGAATAGGCGGTTGGCAAATGATTTCTCCGACTTTTTCACCTGTCGGCGAGGGCTCAAAAATTCACCCGATATATAAGCAGACAGCAGGTCTTAATTCAAAGATAATTGCAAATGCGGTAAAGCAGGCTCTGTCGTATTTGCCTGAAAAGGTAAACGACCCGTTGCCCGAAAGCGTACGAAGCACATTTGCTCTGTGTGATTTGAAATATGCAATACAGAATATACATTTTCCAAATAATTCAGAGTCGCTTGCGTCGGCAAGAAAAAGGCTTGTCACAGAGGAACTCCTTGTGCTTAATCTCGGTATGCGTTCACTCAAAGAACATAGTCGAGGTGAAAGCGGAGTTGATATTACTAAAAGTTATTTTGATGAATTTAAAGAACTTTTACCTTTTACAATGACGAATGCACAAAGTCGAGTTGTAGGCGAATGTATATCTGACCTGACAAAAGGTACAAAACCGATGAACAGACTTGTTCAGGGTGATGTAGGTTCCGGAAAAACGGCTGTTGCAGCCGCCGTTTGTCATACTGTAATACGCAACGGATTTCAGGCGGCTTTTATGGCTCCCACCGATATTCTTGCAAGACAGCATTATAAAACCTTTACCGAACTTTTTAAAGGTACCGATATAAAAACAGCTTTGCTTACGGGTTCAATGAAAGAGTCTGAGAAAAAAGCTGTAAGAGCGGAACTTGAAAACGGCGACATCTCTTTTGTAGTCGGCACTCATGCATTGATAACCGAAAAAACCAATTTTTACAATCTCGGAATAGCTGTAACTGATGAACAGCACCGTTTCGGAGTATCGCAGAGGGCAAAACTTTTATCAAAAGGCAGTAATCCGCATTTGCTTGTTATGAGCGCAACCCCTATTCCGAGAACTCTCGGACTTGTTATTTTCGGTGATCTTGACATTTCGATAATCGACGAACTTCCGCCGTCAAGAAAGCCTGTTAAAACCTATGCAATAAGCACGCTTAAGCGTAAAAACTGCTATGGATTTATAAAAAATGAAATAGCACAGGGCAGGCAGGCGTACATAGTTTGCCCGCTTGTCGAAGAGGGTGAACTTGAAAATGTAGCCTCGGCGGAGGAATATGCGGCGGAGCTTATGCTGAATGATTTTTCCGATATTTCAGTCGGTATTGTTCACGGACATATGAAACCTGCCGAAAAGGACGAGGTTATGAAAAAATTTGCGGATAACGAAATTTCTTTGCTTGTTGCAACGACTGTAATTGAGGTAGGCGTAGATGTTCCGAACGCTACCGTTATGACAATAGAAAATGCGGAGAGATTCGGTCTTTCTCAACTTCACCAGCTAAGGGGAAGAGTAGGTCGAGGTAAGTATGATTCTTATTGCTTTTTAATAAGCAATAACAGAAATCCCGAAACTATGCAAAGACTGAAGGTTATGTGCAGTACAAATGACGGCTTTAAAATTGCCGACGAAGATTTAAAATTGAGAGGTCCCGGCGACTTTTTCGGAGAGCGACAGCACGGTCTGCCGCAAATGGCGATTGCCGATTTTGCAGATACCAAAAGTTTGGAGCTTTCGCAAAAAATGGCTGATTTTATTATATTTAATTATAAAAATCTTTATCATGATGATTTAAGATTGTTGAGGGCAGAGGTTGACCGACTTTTCTCTTCAAACGGTCATAATTGTCTGAATTAATATATTATTAGGAGTAATCGAGTTTATGAAAAGGAAATTTATCAGGGTATTGTCGGTGCTTTGCACGCTTGTTGTGCTTGCCTGTGTATTTGCACCAACAGCAGGAGCTGCTTCGTTTACAAACAGCGTTGCAACAAAATCGGAGTCAATCTTACTTGTAAATACGGATACAGGTCAGACTGTTTATGAAAAAGAGGCTGATACCAAGCGCTATCCGGCATCTACCACAAAGATTATGACTTACATAGTTGTTATTGAAAATGTGGACGATATTGAAAATACAAGGGTAACTATCAAAAAAGATGTTCTTGACAAGCTAAAGGGTACGGGAAGTTCTGTTGCCAACCTTGAGGCTCATATCGGAAAAACAATGTCTGTTAAAGATTTACTTTACAGTATGATGGTTCCGTCCGGCAACGACGCCGCAATGACTCTTGCCGATTATGTAGGCGGCGGAAGTATTGACAAATTTGTTGATATGATGAATGATAAGGCAAAAGAGCTTGGCTTAAAGAATACACACTTTAAAAACCCCGACGGCTTGCACGATGAAGACCACTACACAACAGCAAGAGATATGTATACTATGGCTTCATATGCATTAAAACTCCCTTATTTTGAAGAAATTACAAATACAACCGAGTATTATTGTGAGGGCGATGACGAACCGCTTACCACAACAAACTACCTTATCGACCAGTGGCGTGGCGGAGATTATTACTATATGTACGCAAAGGGTATAAAGACAGGTACTACAGACCAGGCGGGCAGATGTCTTGTTACATCCGCATCGGCAGACGGATATTCGTACTTGCTTGTACTTTTAAAAGCTCCTTATAAAGAGGGTGTTGAGGAAGAGTATTATACCTTTACAGATGCCGCCGACCTTTTTCGCTGGGCGCTTACAAGTCTTGAACTTAATACCGTAGCATCAACAAAAACTCCTATTTGTGAGCAAAAAGTTAAACTTTCGTGGGGTAAAGATTCTGTTCTCCTCGTTCCCGAAAAGAACTTCAGTGCTATTGTTCCAACGGACTATGAGGAAAAATGGATTACCATAGAAACTAATGTTCCGGACGAAGTTGACGCACCGCTTGATACAAATACGGTTGTAGGCACAGCTACTATTTATTACCAGGACGATAAAATGACTGAAAAACAGGAACTTGCTACAGTTAATCTTGTGCCGAGTGAAAAGGTAGAACTCAGCGGATTCCTTTATGTAATGAATGTAATCGGCACAATTATGAAATCTTATTGGTTCTTGGTAGCAGTCGGAGTTATTGTAATAATTCTTGTAATTTACTATATTACCTCTAAAATCAACCGCAAAAAAGCCAAAGCAGCCAAAAAGGTAAAGCATTACCGCAATCTTTAATTTTTAAACTAAGCCACCGCAAAGCTAAGCGGTGGCTTTTGTAATGCTTATAAATAAGATTTAAGCTCTCCTATGTTTTCTTCTTCGGTATCCAGCATCTTTTTGGCGAGCATCGTTATATGCGGGTCGCTGCCGTTGTATTCACGCATATGTCTTGCCATTTTGTTTACGCCCATTGTGTTGCCTTTAATCATCATTTCCGCAATGTGCGAGGCTGATGAATCACGCTTTAAATCACGGTTTGCGGCATAGTTTGTCATTGCCTTTGTCATCGGACTGACATGGTGCACATCCGCACCTCGCCTTTTAAGCATTGTATTTGCACAATGGTATAACTTGCTGTATTTTATAAGCTGTTCGCAAAGTACACCGTCAACTTTGTTGTCCTTTAATTGCTTGCGAACAGCAGAAATACCGTTACAGCCCATCTCGGCATTTTGCAGGACATAATTAAGCATTTCGTTATCGTTAATCACAAAAATCACCTCTGAAAATATTATTATTCAACATTTGGAAAATATACATCTTGCAAGAGGCTTTGATTTGTGGTTTAATATAAATGGTGATATTAATGGTTAATTCAGAATTAAAAACTTTTACACTTCCATTTCCGAACGAAAGAGGAGAGCGTAAAATTTGGGTATATATTCCAAGTCATAGCGAAGATGAAAAATTACCTGTAATTTTAGGTCCGACAGCGGAGGATATTCCGGACAAGCAGGATGTGGACACCACGGCAGAGGGACTGGCGAAGGTTATGAACCTGGGAAGCAACAGTGTGGATGCCCTGGACGGCAGACAGACGATCACTTCTTTTGCCGGACTGCGTGCCCATCTGGTGCACGAAGATCCTGCGGAAAAATCAGATTTCCTCATCGAAGAGGCAGCAGGGCATCCAGGCTTTATCGATGTGGCGGGAATCGAATCCCCGGGACTGACCAGTGCACCGGCGATCGGTGAGTATGTGGCACAGATTGTTGAAAATATTTATCCCACAGAACGTAAAGCGGATTTTATTGACACTAGAAAAGGCATTCCCAGTATGGCACTTGCCACGGAAGAGGAGAGAGAAGCCCTGATCCGGGAAAATCCCGCGTTTGCCAATGTGATCTGCCGTTGTGAACTGGTGACGGAGGGAGAGATTCTGTCAGCCATTCACCGCCTAGTGGGAGCGACGACCTTGGATGGCGTCAAGCGCCGCACCAGAGCCGGCATGGGAAGATGTCAGGCGGGATTCTGTTCCCCGAAGACGCTGGAGATATTGTCCAGAGAACTGCACCTTGATCCGGCACAGATTACTAAGGAAGGAACCGGCTCAGAGATTCTGGTCGGTAAAAATAAAGACACCGCACCCGGAGAGGGCGGAGCATGGAAGAGGACAAAGGAGCCTGTCGGAAAGGAGGCACTCCATGAGTAAACGTACAGAAGACATCGTCATCATCGGAGGAGGTCCCGCGGGACTGGCAGCAGCGCTGTCTGCGAGAAAAGCAGGCTGTGAAAAAGTGCTGATCTTAGAACGCGACAGAGAACTGGGAGGTATCCTGAACCAGTGTATCCACAACGGTTTCGGACTGCATACTTTCAAGGAGGAGCTGACTGGACCGGAATACGCGGAACGCTATATTGACATGGCAGAAGAAGCAAAAATCCCTTATCTGCTGAATACCATGGTAACAAATATTTCCCTGCTTCCCGACGGACGCAAGAAAGTCATTGCCATGAACAAAGAGGACGGGCTGTTAGAGATCGAGACAGAGACCGTGATCCTGGCGATGGGCTGCAGAGAGCGTTCCCGCGGTGCGTTAAACATCCCCGGCAGCAGACCGGCAGGCATTTACAGCGCCGGAACTGCGCAGTATTATGTAAACATCCGCGGACGTATGCCCGGTAAAAATGTAGTCATCCTGGGTTCCGGTGATATCGGACTCATCATGGCGAGACGCATGGTGTTAGAAGGTGCCAAGGTACAGTGCGTGGCGGAGCTTCGTCCCCAAAGCGGCGGATTGAAGCGTAATATTGTCCAGTGCCTGGACGATTTCAACATCCCTCTGTATCTGAATACTACCGTGGCACAGATTCACGGCAGAGACCGTGTAGAGGGAGTGACCCTGACAAAAGTGGACGATAATGGAAAACCCATCCCCGGATCCGGGTGGGAGGTTCCCTGTGATACGCTGTTGTTATCCTGTGGGCTGATCCCGGAGAACGAACTGACCAGGGGCTTAGGAGCAGATATGGACGGCAAGACCGGAGGACCGATAGTGGGAGAGAATCTGGAGTGCAGTATCCCCGGCGTCTTCGCCTGCGGCAATGTGCTCCACGTCCATGAACTGGTAGACCACGTATCCGCAGAAGCGGAAAAGGCTGGAAACTACGCAGTGGAATATATCCGACAGAAAAGAGGGTGAGACGATGGCAGAGAAGAATACAACACAAAAAGAATTGACCTGCATCTGCTGTCCGGTAGGGTGCGCTCTGACTGTGACTATCGTAGATGACAGTAGTGTCACAGTGACCGGTAACCGTTGTCCCAGAGGCGCAGCCTACGGAGAGAAGGAAGTGACCAACCCTACGCGTATTGTGACATCCACCGTACGCGTGACAGGATATCCGGATGCTGTGGTATCCGTGAAGACAGCTTCCGACATTCCTAAAGGCAGGATTGATGACTGCATGAAAGCTCTGGCAGATGTCAATGTAGCGGCACCCATCCATGTAGGAGATATCATCTTGGAAAATGTGGCTGACACAGGTGTCAATATAGTGGCAACCCGGTCGTTTCGTGGGTGACAGAGGGTGAATATTGAGTAGGATTGTGGTAGTGCGTAGCACGAAGCAATCCGTAGGTATCAAAGTCGGGGGTTTTTGACCCCGACATCATATTATAGTTTATTGGGGCAATGGACGCAATATATCCCAATGATACAATTGGGATGTGTTATGGACACAGCCCAGAACGAACAACGGGAGGTTACATAACAGAATGGGAGATATACAGAACACACAGAAGAAAACATACATCATGGCGTTGGATCAGGGAACCACCAGTTCCCGCTGCATCCTGTTTGACAAGCAGGGTAACATCTGCTCTATGGCACAGAAGGAATTCACACAGATCTATCCCCAGCCCGGCTGGGTAGAACATAACCCCATGGAGATCTGGTCTTCCCAGCTGGGAGTGGCGATCGAGAGCATGGCAGTCCTGGGTATCACGGATGACCAGATTGAAGCCATCGGCATCACGAACCAGCGTGAGACTACGATCCTTTGGGATAAAAATACCGGAGAACCGGTATACAATGCCATTGTATGGCAGTGCCGCCGGACTTCCGATATGATCGAGGAATTGAAAAAAGACGGTTTTGACAAAATCATCCGGGAGAAGACCGGTCTGATCCCGGATGCCTACTTCAGTGCATCGAAGATCGCCTGGATTCTGAATCATGTTCCCGGAGCCAGAGAACGCGCAGAGAGAGGAGAGTTACTCTTCGGTACGGTGGATACCTGGCTGATCTGGAATCTGACCAAGGGCGCCGTACATGTGACGGATTATACCAATGCTTCCCGAACCATGCTTTTCGATATTCATAACCTCTGCTGGGATCAGGAAATCCTGAAGCGTTTCAACATCCCGGAGAGTCTGCTGCCGAAGGTGTGCTGTTCCAGCGAGATCTACGGCAGAACCGATGCAGCCGTTCTGGGCGGCGAGATTCCTATCGCCGGTGCAGCGGGAGACCAACAGGCGGCGCTGTTCGGACAGTGCTGCTTTGAGCAGGGAGAAGTGAAAAACACTTATGGAACCGGTTGCTTCTTATTAATGAACACCGGACACGAAGCCATTACTTCCCGTTCCGGTCTGTTGACCACCATTGCCGCCAGTACGAGCAAAAACGTAGAGTATGCCCTGGAGGGTAGCGTGTTCGTGGCCGGTGCCGGGATCCAGTGGCTTCGTGACAGTATGCGTATGCTTAAGACCTCCGCACAGTCCCAGGAGTATGCGGAGCATGTACCGGATACCGCAGGGGTCTATATTGTTCCGGCATTTGCAGGCATGGGAGCCCCCTACTGGGATCAATATGCCAGAGGTACGATCGTTGGCATTACCAGAGGATGTACCAAGGAGCATTTCATCCGTGCCACGTTGGAATCTATTGCATACCAGACCGCAGATGTACTGGAGGCTATGGAAAAGGACAGCGGTATCGAACTGAAGAGTCTGAAAGTGGACGGTGGCGCCAGCGCCAATGACTTCCTTATGCAGTTCCAGGCGGACATCGTCAACACCCAGGTACGCCGTCCGGCATGTATCGAGACGACTGCCCTGGGAGCGGCTTATCTGGCAGGACTTGCCGTAGGCTATTGGAAGAATCGTGATGAGATCCGTGAGAACTGGCAGATCGGAGCATCCTTTGCACCGGAAATGGATGAAGAAGGCCGTAAGAAACTGTTAAAGGGCTGGCATCGTGCAGTGAAATGCGCTCTTGCATGGGCAGAGGATGAGGCATAAATTTTATATGACCATGGTATTTTTTGACAAAGCAAACTTGTAATGTAATAAAGTACTGTGGTATTATGATGTCTGTGTGAGAGGTTATCTTGCAACCCAGACATTATATTTTTACGGAATGAATTGCAGTAAGGGGTTAAGGGGAATTCACGGAAAGGAAACAGGATGGATTTAAACGGCTTACCACAGACCGTGCAGAACTTCATAAACGATACTATCCGATATAGAGAAACAGGCAGCTGTCTGGACTATGATACCTGCCAGAAAATATTGGAGTATGCGGCAGATACCGGATCACAGAAGCTGACAGGGCTTGGACTCTATTATCTGGCGGAGTGTTATTGGCAGAAAGGCGAGTATGAGAATACCATGCAATGCCTTACAGAGAGTGTAAGCTATCTGAAAAGTGTGCAGATGTATGAGCTGCTGGCCAGAGCCTATAACATGATGGGAGCGGTGTCTGATCGGAAGAATAACCGGATATTAGCGCTCAGCTCCTACTATAACAGCCTGAAATATGCGGAAAAATATCATTATTATTATGTACAGGGCATGGCGGAGAGCAATATTGCTTATACCCTGGTCAGAATGCGCCTGCGGCAGGAGGCGATACAGCATTATCGTATAGCGATCGCCTGCTATGATAAGTCGGAAAAAACATATCAGCTGAATTATAACAGGATCAACTGTATGATCGAGTGCGGCTGCTGTCACATGCACCTGGGAGAAATGGAAGAAGCCCTGCAGCTTTGGAATGAAATAGAGCAGATTCTCAGAGAAGCCCCCGAAAGCTATTATTCGAAAATAACATTGGAAATGTATCGTATTCCCTGCGAATTATTAAAAGGGCATGAGGAAGAGGCTTTAAAGCTTGCGACAGATCTTCTGGGGCAATTGTCAGACCGGGATGTTTTTGAAGAGATCATGGATGAACTGGTGATCCTGGCGGGAATCCTGGCAATCCTGCCCGACGGAAAATATCTGGAGGAACTGATCCGGAGCATTGATGAAAAAAATGTTGAAGTGTATTACAATATCTTCCTGGATTTGTATCCTTTTAAAGTGCAGAGCATATTACGCAAGGGAGACATGGGGGAATATGTGAAATATACCCGGCAATATTTAGAAACTTATGAAAAATTCCGGCAGGAAAATCACCGAGCCTTAGTCAGTGTCATGGAATTACAGGACCGGTTGAGAAATGTAACGCTTGACAGAGAGAATATGAGAGCCTCTAACCGGGTACTGGAGGATCTTGCCATGCATGATGAACTGACGGGATTGGCTAATCGTACCTATTTACACGAATATCTGACCGGCTGCTTTGAACACGCCTATGCACATGAGGAGGTCATGGGTGTGGAGCTTATGGACATTGATTTTTTTAAGGAATATAATGACCACTATGGGCACCTGGAGGGGGATCATTGCCTGAAATCCATCGCAGCAGTCCTTCGGAAGCACCAGATTCCGGGACAGGTATTTTGTGCCAGATACGGTGGCGATGAATTTATGATCGTATATACCGGAATGACAGCGGAGCAGATCCGGAGAATTTCAGAGGACATTCTCAGAGAGGTCCGTGCATTAAAAATACCTCATGAGTGCAGTAGATGCAGTAAATATGTATCCGTCAGCCAGGGAGTCTTTGCAAGAATCCCGATGGAAAATAACAGAGAGTGGGATTTCACTTCCAGAGCGGATGATCTTCTCTATAAGGCAAAAAACTGTGGAAGAGACGGCATCTGTCTGTCCACGGAAAAGTCCAGAGATAAGTTTATAGAGATCAAATAAACAGCGCAGAATCAAATTTGAAATTTGATTCGCGATTCCTCCGACGAAAGGAATCGCCTGCGGAAAGGAGATTAGTGTGTTAGTTCAGAAATACAAAGACATGCTGTCTGGTAAATCAGTGATCCGGCAGCTTTCGGAATTCGCTACGGCGAGAGGACAGGAGATCGGATACGAGAACGTATTTGATTACAGCCTGGGGAATCCTTCCGTTCCGGTTCCCAGAGAATTTACCGACCGCATGATCCATATGCTGGCAACGAAGGAACCATTGGAACTGCACGGCTACAGTCCCAGCCTCGGTATTACAAGTGTCAGGGAGGCAATTGCGGAGAACCTGGAGAAGAGGTTCGGGCTGCCTTATCGCAAGGAGCATATTTTCATGGCATCAGGGGCGGCAGGAGCGCTGGCGCATGCTTTTCGCCTGGTGACGGAGCCGGGAGATGAGATCCTGACTTTTGCACCGTTTTTCCCGGAATATCATCCTTATGTGGATCTCACCGGAGCAGTATTGAAGGTGGTTCCGCCCAATCTGGAGAACTTCCAGATCAACTTTGAGGCGTTTGAGGAGATGCTGACGGAGAAGGTCAAGGCAGTACTGATCAATACTCCCAACAACCCCTCCGGTGTGGTATATTCCACCCCGACACTGCAGAGACTGGCAGATATCCTGAGAGAAAAGTCCCGGAAATACGGTCATATTATTTATCTGATCTCTGATGAACCTTATCGTGAGATTGTGTTTGAAGGCGTAGACAGTCCCTGTGTATCCTATTTTTATGACAATACCATCATGTGCTATTCTTTCTCCAAGTCCCTGTCCCTGCCGGGAGAGCGTATCGGTTATGTGGCAGTGAACCCGGCATGTGAGGATGCGGAGACCATGATCAATATGTGCGGACAGATCTCCCGCGGTATCGGACATAACTGCCCTCCTTCCATTATCCAGCTGGCAGTAGCACAGGTACTGGACAAGACAGCGGATCTGTCGGTGTATGAGACGAATATGAACATCCTCTATAAAGAACTGATCGATCTGGGATTCACCTGTGTGAAGCCAGGTGGAACCTTCTACATTTTCCCGAAGGCGTTGGAAGAGGATGCTAAGATATTCAGCCAGAAAGCATTGAAATATGATCTCGTTTTGGTACCGGGTGACAGCTTTGGTGCACCCGGATATTTCCGCATGGCATACTGTATGGACACGGAGAAGGTAGAGAGATCCCTGGAAGCTTTGCGGAAGTTCGTGAAGAATGAATATGCAACTATCTAGATAGTTGCATAGAGTGAATGCGAAAAACGAATCGTGCTTGCACGAATGAGTCTTTCGATATGCTGATGTGGTTCAGGATCGTTGCAGAAGCAAAAAAAGGAGGGGAATGCGAATGTATCAGGCAGGACTGGTATTGGAAGGCGGTGGCATGAAGGGTGTCTATACCGCCGGAGTGTTGGACTTTTTTACTGAAAAAGGAATTGACTTCTCCCATATCTATGGGGTATCTGCCGGAGCGTGCCATATGTGCAGCTATCTGTCCAGACAAAAGGGGCGGGCGCTGAGTGTCAGTGTGGACTATCTGGATACGAGACGGTATTGCAGCCTGGAGAGCTTATTGGCCAGCGGAGATCTGTTCAATGTGGATTTCTGTTATCACCTGATCCCGGAATATCTGTATCCGTATGACTATGAAACATTTGAAAAATATCCCGGCAAGGCTTACAGCGTGGTGACCAACATCGAGACGGGACAGCCGGAGTATCTGCGTGTCCGTGATATCCGCAAGGATATTGACAAGATCCGTGCTTCCGCATCCCTGCCGTTAGTGGCACGGAATGTAAAAATAGATGGGAAGCTGTATCTGGACGGTGGCATCAGTGACGCGATACCGTTGGAGAAATCCATCATGGACGGCAATCGCAAGAACATTGTTGTTATGACAAAAGAAGTCGGATATGTGAGAAAACCTGCGTCGACGTCACAGCTGGCACTCATAAAACTTAGATACCTGAAATATCCTAAAGTATATGAACTGATGGCGGACAGACATATCCGTTACAATGCATGTCTGGATTACATTGAACGCCAGGAGGCAAACGGACAGGCGTTTGTGATTCGCCCTCAGAAAAAAAGTGAAGTGGGACGGATCGAGAAAGACAAGGATAAGTTGATCGCTTTATATGAAGAGGGATACAAGGAAGCCCAAAACTGTTATGAAGATCTGTTGGCGTATTTATCGGAATAGTGAAAAACTGCTTTGCAAAACTTTGGTTTTGCAAAAAAGGTTTTACGGCGTGGATGAAGAGACAGAATGCCGGCGGAAAGCAGAAAATAAAAGGAAATAAGAGGAGAAAACAATGTTAGAAATCATCAAGGCAATTATCTACGGTATCGTAGAGGGCATTACTGAATGGCTGCCCATCAGCAGTACGGGACATCTGATCCTGGTGGAGCGGCTGATTCCGTTCAAGCAGACCAGCGAAGGCTTTTTTGATATGTTCGATGTAGTCATTCAGCTGGGAGCTATTTTAGCAGTAGTTGTCCTGTTCTGGAACAAGATCTGGCCCTTTTACCTGAAGAAAAATAGAGAGCCGAAAAAGGGAGGCATTGTAAAATCCGCAAAAGATCCCGCAGTGGGAAATGTGGCACTGAGCATGGATGCTTTCTGGATGTGGGTGAAGATCGTTGTGGCATGTATTCCGGCAGTCGTATACGGTCTGTTATTTGATGATGCGGTGGGAGAAGCCTTCCAAAAAGAGATCGGCAGCAGCGGCGTTACGATCCAGGTGATCGTGGTGGCAGTGATGCTGGTATTGGTCGGCGTACTGTTTATCGTGATTGAAAACTGGAACAAAAACCGTGTTCCCGTGACTACAAAATTATCCCAGCTTACTTATAAAGATGCACTGATCATTGGTCTGTGTCAGCTGGTAGCGGCTGCTTTGCCCGGAACCTCCCGCTCCGGAGCCACGATCCTGGGTGCAATCGTGATCGGTATCTCCAGAACGGTGGCAGCGGAATTTACCTTTTTCCTGGGAATTCCCGTTATGTTCGGTGCCAGCCTTCTGAAAGTGGTGAAGTTCGGATTTGACTTTACGGGAATCGAACTGGCATGCCTGTTAGTCGGTACCGTGGTGTCTTTCCTGGTATCCCTTTTCGTGGTCCGGTTCCTTATGGGATATATCAAGAAGCATGACTTTAAGGTCTTCGGATGGTACCGGATCGTACTGGGGATTATTGTATTATTGTACTTTCTTGTATTCGCATAACAGTTGACAATTATAAGGAAATGGAATACACTACCCTTATCGAGCGCCGGAATACGGTACTTGTGAGGAGAATGAAAATGTTTTTTTGTACATGATTCGTACAGAAGGGAGACGGTAACATGGCAATAGTTAAGAAAACTGTAGCACCAGTAGCAGCAGCGAAAGTGGAAGCGCCTAAGGCAGAAGTGAAGAAAGCAGCACCGACAACTCCAGTTAAGACAGAAACCAAGACCGCTGTGAAGGAAGCTGAGAAGGCACCCGTAGCAAAGGCCGAAGTAAAAGCACCTGTAAAGGCAGAGGTTAAAAAGCCCGCAGCTAAGAAAGAGACAGCAAAAAAGGAAACCGCTAAGAAAGCACCCGCTAAGAAACCCGCAGTAAAAAAGGCAGAGTTAAAGAGCGAGATCAGTGTTCAGTTCGGCGGCAAGTCCTATTCTCAGGAAGATCTGCTGAAGATTGCAAAGGATGTATGGAAATACGACCTGAAGCAGAAGGCAGCTGATCTGACCAGCATAGAATTATATGTAAAGCCCGAAGAGAACATGGTTTACTATGTAATGAACAAAGAGACCACCGGCAGCTTCTACATATAAACTATTCAGAGTAATAAAAAATAAGTATATATACGTTGAATGCTTGCATTCATAAGGATACTTGTGAACAGGCCCCAAAGTTGAATTTACCACTTTGGGGTCTTCGTATCTATAAAAATATTAAAGGATGACAGAATGCAGAAAAAATCAGAAAAGATTATTTTTACATTATATCTGCTGGGTTTTCTGGCACTGGCGCTTACCATCGCCCTGCTGCAGCCCCTCGCCAATACACCGCCCCTGTTCGGCAACCCGCCCGATGAGCATGCGAGATATCTGATTCCGCAGTTTATCTGCAAATACGGCAGAATCCCCACGGGACTGGAGGAAGAAGTGCGGATTCCGGCGTATGGATTTTCTTATGCACTGTATAACGTATTTCCATATATTGTACAGGGGTATATCATGCGTTTTGTCAGCCTGTTCACGGAATCCGAGATCGCGTTGCTGTACACTGCACGCCTGGTGAATGTGACTTTCGGACTGCTGATGGCAGTCGTTGTATACTTTATCGGGAAGAGAGTATTTCAGGATGACAGATTCCGCTGGCTGTTCTGCTTTGCGGTGACCTACCTGCCGGAAGGACTGTTTATGCATACCTATGTGAATACGGATTCCTGTTGCATGTTGTCCACGGCGATGATGGTGTATGCACTGATCTGTGTTTACCGGGACGGCATCAATGTCCGGAACAGTCTGTGGATGAGCGGAGGCATTATTTTATGCGCACTTTCTTATTATAATGCCTATGGATATATCGTAAGCTGCATTTTGCTGTTTGTAATGTTCTTTTTACAGAAAAAGGAGAGCGGCGGCTATTCTTATGACTGGAAGAAGATGTTAAAATACGGATGCTTTATTGCGGCGGTGGTCCTGATAGGAATCGGCTGGTGGTTCATTCGAAGTTATATTGTACTGGACGGAGATCTGTTAGGGCTTGCCACCCGGGAAAAAATGGCAATACAGTATGCGATAGAGAGCGTGAATCCTCTGACGATGCAGACCTATCAGTCCATGGGATATACAGTATTCGAAATGTTTCGGGAACGTTATACCTTGTCCGGACTGTTTCACAGTTTTGTAGGGGCATTCGGTTCTATGTCCATATATGGTTCCATCTGGTTGTATCGGGCATATAAAGTTTTTTTTGCCGCAGGCATTGTGGGAGCGCTTCTGTATCTGATCCGCTATAAAGTGCGGAGGAAGATATCCGGGAGAGAATGGTTCTTTCATATAAATATGTTGTATTGCATTTTCATGCCGGTTTTTCTGACGATTTATTATGCATATACCACGGATTATCAGAACCAGGGACGCTACCTGCTCCCAGCACTGCTTCCGTTAATGTATTACATGATAAAAGGGATTCAGAAGCTTTCGGAAATCAGCTTCAGAGGCAGGACTTTTCCGAGATGGCTGGTAAACGTAGGTATTGCGGTATGCTTCCTGATCATTATCGGAGGCACAATAGATATGGTATATGTACGGGCGCTTCCCGTATATTTGGAGACAGGACTGGTACTGGAATAGTGCCGGTTCTGTTTTTATATTTTATTAATAATCTTTAGAATTATTTTCCGGAAAATCGGTTGACAATAATACCCGGTAGTGATATTTTAGGGTAAGAAGATGTTAGCACTCCTTTCAGATGAGTGCTAATAATCCCAAAGGGAGTGATGGAATGCAATTGGATGACAGAAAAACAATTATATTGCAAGCCATTATCCGGAACTACTTGGAAACGGGAGAGCCGGTAGGCAGCAGAACCATTTCGAAATATACGGATCTGAATTTAAGCTCGGCAACCATTCGGAACGAGATGTCAGATCTGGAGGAGATGGGTTATATCATACAGCCCCACACTTCCGCAGGAAGAATTCCGTCCGATAAGGGATATCGCTTCTATGTGGATACCATGATGGCGACCAGAGAGCAGAAAGTCAATGAGATGAAGGATATGCTCTTAGAGAGACAGGATAAGCTGGAGAACCTGTTAAAGCAGGTAGTTAAGACTCTGGCTCAGAACACACAGTACGCCACCATGATCAGCGCTCCGCAGGTACATCACAACAAGTTGAAGTTCATCCAGCTGTCCCGGGTAGATGCCGGACAGATTTTGGCAGTCATCGTTGCCGAAGGCAATGTGATCAAGAACAATATCCTGGCGGTGAATCAGGAACTGGATGATGAGACCATGCTGAAACTGAACATCCTGTTGAACACACACCTCAACGGATTGTCCATGGAGGAGATCAACTTAGGGATGATCGCAGCGATGAAGCAGCAGGCCGGAATCCACAGTGAGATCGTCAGTGAGGTGATCGATGCCGTGGCAGATGCCATCAAGGCAGA
>ENA-USUK01001724-USUK01001724.1-human-gut-metagenome-genome-assembly--contig:-NODE-1724-length-15894-cov-13.100272_pt1 | contig 15894 bp, 15 predicted proteins | sample MGYA00250062_ERZ773400 | MGnify/ENA primary metagenome ERZ773400 (study PRJEB29103, sample SAMN06111961) | human gut metagenome | biome: human gut; feature: ankylosing spondylitis patient; material... | reverse complement strand
TCCAGTTTCACAACGCTCTGTTTGGCAGATTTTCCGGCTTCGGTTTTCACAGTAATCTGATGCTTCAGATCAGAGAGAGAACCAACTTCATTATAGCTTTGTGCAGCAATCTTCAAATTCTCGATGGTTGCCCATTGTTGGAGTCCTGGACTGCCTTGGAATTTTTCATCAGAAGTATCAATGAGCCTGCGGGAAGAGTAGTCTTTTTTCGGTATAACAGTTTTTCACTCCCATTTTGCTTCGATGCGTTCCCGGATACGTTCCTTTGTGTATTCCTTACCAAGCGATTTCGTACTGCCACGGACAAAACGTTCTTTATCCAGAGGACGGAAAGAGATGTATTTGGCAGCACTTTCTTCAAAAGATTCCCCTTTAATTTCATATCCTTTGGCTCTCATTAAAAGTAAGAAATCTTCGTATGTGGAAGCTGACTTGATGCAAAAATTGATGTCTCTTCTAAGCTGGGTTTTCCAAGTAGAGCCATTCTGCTCAGACTGCCATTCTTTATATTTTTTACCACGTTCACCACCCGGAATGATGATGGAAAGGTTATGCTCTTTGCATAGTTCATCACTTAGTTTCCGGATGTGGTAATACGACTGTTTGCAGTCGTGATATTTGTTATGCTCGATGTTATCAGCAGCACAAAATATGATGTGATTATGAATATGTCCTTTATCAATGTGTGTAGTGAGAACATACGAATATTTCCCTTCTAAAACCTTGCCAGCAAGTTCTTTTCCAATGCGGTGAGCTTCCTCATAGCTGACTTCTCCCGGAGCAAAAGCCTGTATCAGATGATAGGCTTTGTTAGGACTGTTCTCTCTGCAATGGTCAAGGGTGTACTTAAAGTCAATCGCTGCTGTTTCTGGCGCACACGCAAAAGATGAAACATAGATTTGCTCATCTGTTTTGTCGGGATTGCAGATGTAATCTATTGCTTTATCAACGGTTGCTTTGATAGCATGGATTTTTGTGTATGCCATACTTTATTCATCAACTCCTTTACTTCATTCATATCGTCCTGATAGATGTTTCCGGTACTGTTTACTCGCTTTGCAATCTGATTCAGACTTAAGCTGATTCGTCCAAGCTCTGTATTATAATTTCGCAGATAACTGTAATCGACATCATACACATATCCATATAAAATCAGTTTGCGTAAAAAGGCTGACATGCTTTTCATGCCGGATGCTTTGAATTTGGTAGTGAGAATGTACTGCTCATCATCACTGAGATAAAATTGCACCGGATTGGTGCGGTTTCTGTTTGCCATTGAGCCACGTCCTTTCTAAATTTGGGTACAAAAAAACTGCTGTAAAATGTTCGATTTTTACAACAGTATGTTTCGTGTTTTATTCAATTTTGGGTGTAATTACCCATAGCAAATTGTAGCAAAAACAGCAGGAAAGGTCAATGTATTTCGATGGAAGACCGAAGAAAAATCAAGAGAGGGTTAGGGATACTTCCCTATGGAAATTCAACCACACAGGCGATAGGAAAGTGTGGGGGATTTGCCTGTGTCATGACACAGGCAGTGCTTGCTATGTATCCTTTTAGGCACTCCCAAAGGGTGTGCCAATGTTGCTAGAATATAATTGTATTATTCGAGAGAACGAATTATAATAACATTTGGAGGAATGGATATGGATTATATGACATTAAAAGAAGCTAGTACAAAATGGGGAGTAACACCTCGTTGGATAAATTATTATTGTTCTGCTGGACGTATTCCTGGTGCTGTAAAGATGGGAACTGTTTGGTTGATACCAAAATCAGCACAAAAACCAGTTGATGGGCGGACAAAGCAAGGAAAGGAGTAAAAGCATGAGTAAAATACTGCTACTGGAAGATGACATAAGTCTTGTTGATGGTTTGAAATATTCCTTGAAAAAAAACGGGTTTGATGTTGAAGTAGCCCGGACTGTATGCGAGGCAATCAAGTGTCTGGCTGAGATTAGTAAGTATGATTTATTGATTTTGGATGTCACTTTGCCGGACGGAACAGGATTTGAGGTCTGCGAAAAAGTTAGAAAACAAAATCAGCAGATACCGATTATTTTTTTGACTGCATCAGACGAAGAAGTGAACATTATTCGCGGACTAGACAGCGGTGGGGATGATTATGTCACAAAGCCTTTCAAGTTAGGGGAACTGTGTTCCCGTATTCGAGCATTACTGCGTCGGGCTGGTGTTTCTAACGTGGAGAAAAGCGTTTCCATCGAATGTGGAGATATTACGATTGACCTTTTGGGAAACCGCGTGTCCATGAAGGACCGAATACTGGATTTGACAAGTGCGGAATACCGTTTGCTCTGCCTGCTGGTGAGAAATGCAAACCGTGTTATCACAAGAGATATAATTCTGAATGAGTTATGGGACGACACGGGAAATTTTGTTGATGACAACACCTTGTCTGTATATGTGCGTCGGCTCCGAGAAAAAGTAGAAGTAGACCCATCTCATCCAGAACATTTGATAACAGTTCGTGGGTTTGGATACCAATGGAAAGAGGTGTCTGTATGAGTATATGCCGAGATAAACAAATCAGAGGATTTTTCCTTTTCTTGACCTTTTTTGCCGTTTTGCTGTTTGGTCTGGGTATCATCTTTGGGATAAGCCAGATTAACGATATAAAAACACTGTACCTTACGCACGATGAAGCGGTTGCTTCTTCCCTTTTAGAACAAGGTATTCCAAAAGATGTGATTGCTGTTGCGCTCACTAATACAGAAATCAGCAAGGACGGACAAATATTGTTGGCGGCTGCTGGCATTGGGGCAGACGTTGAAAATAATATACTACCATTTGTTAATCAATTTCAGCAGTCCACATTTTATACCATGCTAGGCATGGAAATATTTTTACTTTTAATACTCGCGATAGGCATACTTCTTTTCTTCTGGAAAAGAAACTGCTTATATCAACAGGCAGCTAAAGTGCTGACCAATTACATAAACGGTGATTACTCCTGCCACCTACCGCAGAACCATGAAGGGGCCATCTTCCAGATATTTTCCTCTGTGGAGCAGCTTGCCACCATGCTTCAATCGAAAAGCGAAACCGAACATAAAACAAAGGAATTTTTGAAAGACTCTATATCTGATATATCTCACCAGCTAAAAACACCACTGGCTGCCCTCGCTATGTATCAGGAGATTATTGAAAATGAGCCGGAAAACGCGGATACAGTAAAACAGTTTGCGGCCAAAATGGGGACTTCTCTAAAGCGTATGGAACAGCTAATCTTATCCATGTTGAAAATAACCCGGTTAGATACAGAAAATATTGTTTTTGAGAAAAAAAGTTGCTACGTGGCTGAGTTGATTGCTCATTCAGTCAATGAATTGACAACGAGGGCGAAAAATGAAAATAAAGAAATTCTGGTAGATGGCGACCGTGAACAGCTTCTTGTCTGCGATATGGAATGGACGAGTGAAGCGATTGGAAATATCGTGAAAAACGCTTTAGATCATACACAATCTGGTGGAACTGTTCATATCACATGGGAACACACACCGGCTATGCTTCGGATTTTTATTTCTGACAATGGGCATGGTATTGCTCCAGAGGACATACATCATATTTTCAAACGTTTTTATCGCAGCAAACATTCTCTTGACACACAAGGAATTGGGCTTGGATTGCCCCTTGCCAAGTCTATTGTAGAGGGGCAAGGAGGTATTATCTCGGTGCAAAGTGAAATAAACACCGGCACGACTTTTACGATTTCTTTCCTTACGGAATCGTAAGCTTACATTCACCTCATTGTAAGCTGTTTTTGCTATTTTTTAAGGAAAGGAGGTACTCATACTATGGAAATATTGAAAGTACATGATTTATGTAAAACCTATGGGAAGGGCGAAGCAAAAGTGGAAGCTTTGAAAAAGGTTTCCTTTTCACTGGATAAAGGAGAGTTTGCTGCCATTGTCGGAGAATCCGGCTCTGGAAAAAGTACCCTGCTAAACTGTATTGGTGCTTTGGATGCTCCATCTTCCGGCAAGATTTTGGTGGATGGACAAGACCTGTTTTCTATGAAAGAGGAACAACGCACAATTTTCCGTCGCCGTAATATCGGATTTATCTTCCAATCCTTTCAACTTGTTTCCGAGCTGAATGTAGAGCAGAATATCATGTTCCCGCTGCTTCTGGACTACCGAAAACCTGATCTGGCAGCAGTAGAAGAAATTCTGGAGTTATTAGGGTTGACGGAGCGCCGTTACCACCTGCCGAATCAATTATCCGGTGGACAACAGCAGCGTGTAGCCATTGGTCGGGCGTTAATCACCAAGCCTAAATTGATTTTGGCAGATGAACCTACCGGCAACCTTGACAGCAAAAACAGCCAGGATGTCATAGATCTGCTTACCCAGGCGTCCCACCGTTACCAGCAAACCATTCTGATGATTACTCATAATAATAATCTGACTGCATCGGTTGATCGGGTATTCCGGGTATCGGATGGCGTTCTTACGGATTTGGGAGGAAAAACAAATGAAGCGTTATCTTGATCTTGTTCCCATATCCGCAAAAATTCATGGGAAGCAAAGCCGGATGTCTGTTTTCTGCATTGTACTGGCGGTGTTTCTGGTTACTACAATCTTCGGTATGGCAGATATGTTTATCCGCAGTCAGATTTTACAGGCACAGCAGGAATCCGGGAACTGGCATATTGTTATTAAAAATATCAGCAATGAAGAAGCGGCGATCATAGCTGCGCGTCCTGATATTGACGTATTTTCGCCGTATGGCGTACTCAATTATCGTGGAGATTTAGGCTACACTTTGGATGGAAAAAATGTGGCGATATGCGGAAGCGATGAAAATTATATCACCAAAATCTGGGATGGCGGACTTGCAGAAGGGGTTTTCCCGCAGGCACATAATGAAGTATTAGTGACAGAAAATGTGAAACAAATGATGGTGGTGAGCATCGATGATTCCATTGTGGTCGAGACCCCCGATGGGTGTAAACTAACTTTTACCATATCTGGATTTCTGAAAAATTCAGCAAACATTATGAGCAATGACTTCTACGGTATCTTCTTGAGAACGGAAGATTACTGCGCCATTTATCCCAATGTAGTAGATGGTGAACCGGCTGATTATGGTATCATGTTTTTTGCTCAATTTGCAAATACAAGAAATATACAGGGAAAAATTGCAAACTTAAAGGGGCAATGTAGTTTATCAGATGAGCAAGTATCTTCAAACAACAGTTTGCTTGGTTTGCTTGGACAAAGCCGTAATCCCTTTTTGATGTCGGTTTATGCGGCTGCGGCAATATTATTTGTATTGGTACTGCTTGCTGGCATTATGATGATTACAAGCAGCTTAAACAGTAATGTAGCACAACGTACAGAATTTTTTGGCTTGATGCGCTGCATTGGTGCAACGCCGAAACAGATTATGTGGCTTGTTCGGAAAGAAGCACTGTTTTGGTGTCGTTTGGCGATTCCGATTGGAATTTTCAGCGGTGTAGTTGTCGTTTGGGTCTTATGTGCAGTTTTACGCTTCCTTGGTCCAGAATATTTCGAGGCTATGCCAACATTCGGTTTGAGCATTCCGAGCATTTTGGCAGGAATCATTGTGGGATTACTGACGGTTTTGTTAGCTGCTTATTCCCCGGCCAAAAAGGCGGCAAAGGTATCTCCTCTGGCAGCGGTTTCCGGTAACGCAAATACTTTGAAACCCGCCAGAAATGCCGCCAATACAAAGCTATTTAAGATTGATACTGCACTGGGGATTCATCATGCAAAAGCAAGCCGAAAAAACTTACTTTTGATGACAAGCTCATTTGCTCTTAGTATTATCCTTTTTTTATCGTTTTCCGTAACGGTCGAGTTTATGCAGCATACATTAACGCCGCTTCATCCATGGACAGCAGATTTATCTATCATAAGCCCTGATAATTCTTGCGCCATTGACAAAACATTTTTAGAAGATTTGAAAGAAAATTCTATTGTGGATTTAGCGTATGGAAGAATGTTTGCCTACGAGGTTCCATCTGTAACAAATGGTATTGAAAAAAAGGTGGATTTGATCTCTTATGAGCAGCATCAATTTGATTGGGCGAAAGATTATTTGTTAGAAGGTTCTCTTGAATCTGCACAAAACGATGTGGGAACTGGTTTAATTGTTTATGAGCAGCAGAATACTATACAAATTGGTGATACTGTAACACTGAATATAAGCGGGCAAAAAAAAGAAATTCAAATCGTGGGAACACTATCTGACTGTCCATTTTATAGTGCTGCAGGTGTTGGAACAATTATCTGTTCAGAGGATACATTTAAGCAAATTACTGGTGAATCAAAGTACACGATTATTGATGTGCAGTTAACCAAAGAAGCAACCGATGAAGATGTTTATGCTATCCATCAAATGGTGGATTCCACATTTACTTTCTCCGATGAACGTATGGGAAACAGCAGTACAATGGGAACATATTATTGTTTCTGGCTGTTCGTTTATGGATTTCTCGTTTTGGTTGCATTGATTACAGTTTTTAACATAATAAACAGTATTGCTATGAGCGTCTCCTCAAGATCAAAGCAATATGGTGCTTTCCGCGCTATTGGGCTTAGTACAAGACAGATCAGGAAAATGATAGTTGCAGAAGCCTTTACTTATACCATAATCGGCGGTATAGTTGGCACCATTTTGGGACTGTTAAGCAACAAGGTATTGTTTGAAATGTTGATCAGTTATAAATGGGGTGATACTTGGACAATTCCTTTGAAAGAATTGGGTATTATTCTTCTGATTGTTGTACTATCTGCGATTTTGGCGGTGTACGGGCCGATTAAGAGAATACACAATATGTCCATTGTTGACACAATCAGCGCACAGTGATTCTACTTTTGAAGTGGGTGGATTTAGAAGCCACCCGCTTTTGTCTTACAAATTCGTAAGCTGAAATTCACCTGTTTGTAAGCTGTTTTTTTATAATTAAGTTGATGAAAGAGAGGAAAAAATGAAAAAAATCCTTTCCACCAGAGTATTGGTGAAGATTGGTGTATTAACAACTATACTGCTGGTTTTGATAATCTATACTATATGGGGCAATTCAGCATTGATGGTAAGTACAGTTAATATCTCCAGTGATCGCATACCATCTGCCTTTTCTAATTTTCAGATTGCACAAGTGTCCGACTTGCATAATGCTGAATTTGGAGAAAGCAATACTGATTTGATAGAATTGCTGTCTGAACACGAACCGGATATTATTGTGATAACTGGAGATTTAATCGATGCTGGACAAACAGACATTGAGATTGCGTTTGATTTTGTAAAAAAAGCTGTCCAAATAGCCCCTGTCTACTTTGTAACTGGAAACCACGAAGCTAACTTCTCACATTATGATCAATTCAAAACAGGGCTTGAAACGTCTGGCGTAATTGTCCTTGAAGATGAAGCAATACAGTTGGTGCATAACAACGAAATGATTACCCTTATTGGGCTTTCTGATCCTGACTTTACGATTAAGGGCGATATGTTTAATGAAGTACCAGCCATGGTCAACACAAAATTGAATAGCCTCATTGATGACGAAAATAGTTACACTATACTGCTATCACATCGGCCAGAGTTATTTGAAACCTATGTATGCTGCGGTGTTGATCTGGTGTTATGTGGTCACGCACACGGAGGGCAATTTCGATTGCCTTTTATAGGGGGGCTCGTTGCCCCCAATCAAGGGCTGTTTCCCAAATATGATTCCGGCCTTTATGCAGACGGAAAAACAAATATGGTTGTTAGCCGTGGCCTTGGAAATAGTATTATCCCATTCCGATTTAATAATCGTCCAGATGTTGTATTAGTAGAACTTAATGAGAGAAAGTTATCCGACATAAGAGCAAATATAGAAATGCTGGAACAGCAAATGGAAGATGAGGTATCTCTGAAACGGAGAGTGGAAGATTTTAAGAAAGCGTTATCACAAAATGAAGTGCTTCAAGAGTTTGACAGAGGTATTTTTGAAAGTATTATTGAAAAAGTCATAGTCGGTGGCTATGATGAAGATGGAAATAAAGATCCCTATAAAATTACTTTTATATATAAAACAGGATTTAGAAACGAGGTTGGAAACGCAAAACAGCGTTTTGACAAGACAAAGAGCGTAGGGGATAAGGCAAAAGAATTGTGTTCCCATATCGCAGACGAGGTAAAGGATGTGTGTTCCTATGTTAGTGACAACACATGTGGAGACGGTTGTCAAATTATCCCTCAAAAAAGATACACCTAAGGTTGAGGTTACAATGGAGCCTGATGAAGAGAGTAATTATACACCAGAGGAAAAGGCTACTTATTCAAAGATTAAGGAATATGTGAAGGAAAAGTATGGTGTGAATGTGCATACTTCTTATATTGCACAGGTAAAGCGGATGTGTGGTCTGGACATGGGTGAGAATTATAATAAGTCCAAGAAAGAGAATCCAGAGGTGAAGCAGTGTCCACAGGAGAAGGTGGAGTATATTATGGATGCGTTGAGGCATTTTGGTATTTTAGGAGGTAAATTGTAGGTATGAATATATTTTCTGTTGGTGATGGAGAAGCATATGAATTAACACGGAATGAGTATATAAATAGAACTCATAAAAAGTTTCCATTTTATCAAGATGTAAAAAAATATAAAACACCGTATTTTGCAATTTGTCCTGCATGTAATAATCCAATTCAGATTATAAATTTGTTTGGGGCGCAATATGAGGAAGAGCAGACATGTCGTACAACAATGCATGGCAGACATTTTACAAGAAATGTAGATGGATTACCAGCATATAATCAGGAAAATTATAATGGATGTCCTTTGCATAATCCTGTAGCTTTTAGAATAAGGCAAATTAGAGAGATTGAATCTGTTAATGAGGAGATTAGAGATTTAGTTGAAAATAATAGAGATAAATTAGCTAACGATATAAGAGGAATAACAGGTGTCTTGTTAAAAAATGAAAAAATAATGCAGTTAATAGATGACTATATAGAAGCAAGGGATTATTGCTATACACATACCAATAAATTTAATATACCATTGAATAATTACCTTGCCGATATTGACGAACAAGCAACGGAAATGATGTTTCGATTGGTTGAGCAAATGGCTGACAAGGAGGGCGTGACCGAACAACTTAAAGTAGAAAACCCCGATGTTGCGGGTTGGTCGAATGAATGAGATACAGGCAAGAGCACGAGAAATTGTATATGCCGATATTATCTATAAGTAAAAAATGTAACATATAGAATATTAAAATTGTGGCAGTCAAAAATTAAAACTTTGTCTGCCACAATTATGATTTGATGTGTTCTCTTTCACAATGACTTTGGTAATTCATTATGCTATAATGAATTTAATTTACGGTATCGCACTGCATCTACTAATTTGGAGTTCGATTAGAACAGGAAAAGATTATATTGATTGCTCTCTATGCGAGATTAAAACCGATTATACAGGAGGAAATTGAATGAGCAATATTATTCAAATCAATAATCTTAATAAAAGTTTTGGAAGTGTAAACGCTGTTCAGAATTTGAGTTTTCGTGTGAAAAAAGGAGAGCTGTTTGCCTTTCTTGGTATCAATGGGGCAGGAAAATCAACTACAATCAATATTATGTGTGGACAACTGTCGAAAGACAGTGGAAGCGTTTTTATTGATAAACACGATTTAGATAAGGATATGGACTATATTAAGCGTGAACTGGGTGTAGTTTTTCAATCATCTGTCTTGGATTCTGCCCTTTCTGTTTATGATAATTTGGAAAGTCGTGCCGCCTTATATGGCATTACTGGAATGGAGTTTAAGAAACGTCTTGAGGAACTGGCGAAAATATTAGATTTTGAAAACTTATTGAAACGCACCGTTGGTAAATTATCAGGAGGACAACGCCGAAGAATTGATATTGCAAGGGCTTTGTTTCATAAGCCTAAAATCCTTATTCTTGATGAGCCGACAACAGGGCTTGATCCGCAGACACGCCGACTTATTTGGAATGTTATATCAAGTTTTCGCAAAGATGAAAATATGACTGTATTTTTAACTACGCACTATATGGAAGAAGCTGCGGAAGCTGATTATGTTGTAATCATTGATGATGGGAAAATATCCGCAGAGGGTACTCCGCTTGAATTAAAAAATATTTATACTGGGGATTACATCACAATTTATGATGTGGATGAAAAGGATATTAAAGCACTTGATGTGGAATATGAGCAAATCCGAAACGGTTATCGCCTTTCTGTACCGAATACAAAGGCTGCAACTGAATTGATTATTCGTAATCCGCAGTTGTTTAATGATTACGAAATAACAAAAGGAAAAATGGACGATGTTTTTCTTGCTGTTACGGGCAAAACATTGGTGGGAGGTGCAGAAAAATGAGTATGGCTTTCATTCTTATCAAAAGAAATATCAAATTGTTTTTCAAAGATAAGGGAATGTTCTTTACCTCTTTGATAACGCCTGCTATATTGCTTGTACTTTATGTGACTTTTCTTGGGAATGTGTATCGGGATAGTTTTACATCTAATTTACCTAATTCATTAAAACTATCAGAAAGCATAATAGAGGGACTGGTAGGCGGTCAACTTATCTCATCTATTCTTGCTGTTTCGTGTGTAACGGTTGCTTTTTGTTCTAATTTTTTAATGGTGCAAGATAAAGCAAATGGTACGATAAGAGATTTAAGAATATCTCCTGTGAAGTCAGCTACACTTTCGCTGAGTTATTATGTTGCAACCTTGCTTTCAACACTTATTATTTGCTTTGCTGCAACGGGTATCTGTCTTACTTATGTGGCTATTGTCGGTTGGTATATGTCGCTCGCAGATATATTCTTTTTGTTTCTTGATATTTTACTCCTTGTTTTGTTTGGAACAGCATTATCTTCGATTATTAATTTTTTCTTATCAACACAAGGACAAATTTCAGCGGTAGGCACAATCATCAGTGCGGGATATGGTTTCATTTGTGGTGCATATATGCCTATTTCTTCATTTGGAGAAGGGCTGCAAAAAATAATCTCATTTTTGCCGGGTACTTATGGTACATCACTTATCCGAAATCATACAATGCAAGGGGCGCTTGCCGAAATGCAAAATCAAGGTATTCCAACAGAGGTTATTGAAAAACTAAAAGATTCCCTTGATTGCAATCTTTATTTTTTCGGAAGTCAAGTAAATATCGGAACGATGTATATGATACTTGGAATCACTATTTTGGTATTGATTGGAATTTATATTTTGTTAAACAAATCAAAAAAATATAACTGTTAATTTTGTAGCTGCAAATGATTATGTATGCCGCCGCTATGGGTAACACCATAACGGCGGTTTTTCAATGCCTATCGGCTATCTCTGTCAATGGATTTCTTACGCTGTTTTTGCGGTGGTTTCTGCTTGTTGCGTTCCTGTATCTCACGCAGATGTTTTAACACGCTCTGCCTTTCGGGCGGTCTGTGCTGTTCTTTGGAAATGTCGCCATTCGCAAGTGCCTGATTTGCCTGCTCGGCAGCAGTCTTGAGAGTAGCGAGCTTTTCCTTTGTTTCACTGACAGCGCTGGAGAGGAACTTCTGCTTCCCGCCATAGGCTCCTCCTCTCTGCAAAATGGGTATAGAAAAAGCACCGTCCAAATGAACCTTGAACGATGCTCTGATAGTTATCGGATTGTTACTTAATCTTCTATCTCTTTATATTTTGTTTTATTGCAGTGGTCACTGCATCTATATTGAATGGCTTTGAAATGTGTCCGTTCATTCCAGAATCCAAGGATGCCTGTACATCTTCCTTGAAAGCATTTGCAGATTGTGCGATGATTGGAATTTTCGCAGCGTCTGGGCGCTCCTTGCTCATTGCACGAATTGCCCTTGCCGCCTGATGTCCATTCATTTTAGGCATCAGGACATCCATTAGAATCACATCATATGTGTCTGCTGGATTGTTGGCAAAACAAGTAACTGCGTCCTGGCCGTCTACTGCACGAGTTACATGCATACCTGCTTCTTCGAGCAGCGTGATTGCCAATTCCGCATTCAGCTCATTATCTTCTGCGAGAAGAACCTTTACTCCATTAAGGCTGACATCCTGTATAAGATTCAGCTCAGGTATCTGTTTTGGGTCTGCAAGTTCCATAGGAATTTCTACTGTAAAAGACGAACCACACTCTTTCTTGCTGTGAACCGTAATTGTACCGCCCATCAGTTCTACATATTGCTTGGAAATTGCCATTCCAAGCCCCGTTCCGGCATAATGTGTTCGTGCGCCGTTATCCTCCTGTGAAAAGGGTTCAAACAGCCTTTTCTGAAATTCTTCACTCATACCAATGCCATTGTCTTTTACCACATAACTGCCTACAATATGCCGTTCGTCTATGCCCGGTTTGATACTAATTTCAAAAGTAATCGTTCCGCCATCTTTTGTAAACTTGACCGCATTACTCAGAAGATTTGTCAATATCTCACGAATTTTTGTTGCATCCGTCAGAACATAAAGTTCTTTGGGGATGTTGCGATGTATCTCAAATGTTAAATCCCGATTCAGCAGGAGTCCATCCACGATAGCTATCACATTATCTATTAGGACAGGCAAATCCTCCGGCTCAGGTGAGAAGCTTACCTTTCCGTTCTCGATACGGCTAAGATCCAGTACATTATTCAATAACAACAGCAGATGCTCTGAACTTATTTTTACCTTTTGCAGACTATCGTGAATTTCAGATACATTTGTCTGGTTCAGTGCAATGTCCGTAAATCCGATAATAGCATTCATAGGTGATCGAATATCATGTGACATGTTAAGTAAGAAGGATGATTTTGCTCTGTTTGCGGTCTCTGCTTTTTCCGCAGCCTCGCGCAACAAAAGCGTCTGTTCAATTTCATCTTCTCTTTTCCTTTTGTAGCTGATAAAGCAGACAGCACAAAGCAAAAACAGCACACATCCTGCCATAGTTCCAACATAAACGGATGATCTTCTTGTTCGCTCTACCAGCCCATTCACAGACTGCATATCCATTTCAATGCATAAAGCACCAACTATTTCATCCGAATCGTCCGTTATAGGATAACAGGTTGTAAAAATAGGACCCCATGTCGTATCAACAATGTTCTGCGAATACACCGTTTCTCCTGAAAGAGCCTTGTTAATATACGGAATCATTTCATCTTCAATATAGTCTCCCGGATGTCTGACATCTCCTGCGTTGGGATCCAGACCGTCCACCACATAGATCAGCCTGTTTTCTTCATTTCGGGTGGCGGTGTATAAATATCTGGTTGAATTCAACGTTCGAATTTCATTTAGAAACGAGGAAACCTCGTGATATATTTCTGTATTTTCATCAGATTGATGGCGGAGCGTGGCAAATTCTTCCCTTCCGATTTTTTCATTTACCAATTTATGGATTGCATCCGCAATTTCCATATCACGTTTGAGTTCCGTTTCAAGGGCGATATCTGTATACGATTTTTGCAGAATATATGTATATGCTGATGCCAACAATATGATTGAAAGCGTCAAAATTGTAAATAAACCTATGGAAAACTTAGTAAATCCCTGCTTTAACTCCTGAATGTCTTTGACTGACTTCTTGTCTGCTTGTGTTTTCATTCAATTTGACTCCACTTTTTATTTCATAGAAATATGTGGAAAGGACTGATCTAAATACCGCATCTGCAGAGCGTGCATTTTTCCATCAGCTGATTCGCTTTTCAGATTTATCCTTTAATTGTTTCCTCATTCGAGGATTTACATTCTGAAAGGTCAGACAACATTTTCTTGCTCTCTAAAGTTGCTTCTGCCGCTGTTTTCCGCGGCACATCCAGTTTTAATTCAAATGGAATGCCGTATTCTCGAACCACAGTTCTCAGAAACATATTGATCGCAGTTGTCATATTCAGACCGAGTTCATTAAAAATCTCCTCAGCCTGATTTTTGATTTCCTTATCCGTTCGGATGTTCAGATTTGTTGCTGACATACGCAAAATCTCCACGTGGTTTACAGTATACTCACATACTCGTGTCACGTCAATATAGTGTCATTATATGAGCTGTGAACTTTGGGTACTATTCAATTGCAGCATCCGAAGGCTTTTTCATCAGTACATAAACATTGGACAGATTATTATACAGGTTAGAAAGCAGGCTTACAGTGCGTAGGTCTGCTTTTTTGCTGTTAAGAGGAGTTGACTCTATAATGTTGATGGCTTTCTGACGCTTTTTGAGATCGGTTTTGTAGTCTTTCTTCCTAACAAGCAGCTCTGCTTTGTAATCAAGGAGCAGGACTCGGTTACATATATTGGAATTATCATCGGTGGGAAAGTCATCTCCAGCCTGTTCCATCTGGTTCGTTGTATATTCTATCCTGTTCACCAGCTTTGGCAGATAATCTCTCATAAGATATTTCTCAAGATATGGGAACATATCCTGCAAGAACAGCAGAAAATAATCCGGAGAATCCACGATTACGTTCTCTGCAATACTGATAAGAGAATCTATCACATTCTGAGGTTTCCTTACTTCAACTCCATTTCGGGCTGATTTTTCAAAAACGGAAAGGGTTGACAACCAATCTGGCAACTCGAACATTTGGGGTGGTTGCAGGCAGTGGAATAGATGTGAAGGGAAATTTCGGTAAATCATAGTTCACATAACTGTACGCTATCGCAGCGGAAAGACTAATAATAGACAAGATTATTGCAAAGTTGTATAGTATTATTTAAATAATCAATTTTACTAAACCAGGAGTTTGATAAAGAGATGTATAGAGAAATGTATTTGACAGACAGGAGATTTCATATGATTTCGAGAGCAAAGAAATATGTGGCAGTGTTACTGCTTTTTGTATGCGTGTGTATGATATTTTCTCCCCGGACTGCATACGCAGCCGAGGACAGTTCGCAGCATGAAACTGTCAAAGTCGGTTTCTTTGCCATGGATGGTTATCATGTGATGGATGAAGAAGGCAACCGCAGTGGGTATGGCTATGATTTTCTTCGGCTGATGGCCCGTTATTGGGATGTAGATTACGAATATGTCGGATATGATAAGAGCTGGGATGATATGCAGCAGATGCTTGAAGATGGCGAGATTGATATGGTAACATCTCCCCGCAAAACACAGGAAAGAGAAGGAAAGTTTGATTTTTCACGTCCGATCGGAACCAATAATGGGATTCTGACCGTCCGCAGTGACAACAGCACGATTGTGGATGGCAATTACAGTACTTACAACGGTATGCGTGTGGCATTTTTGAATGGAAGCTCCGAGATAAAGAGTTTTGCGGATTTTGCAGGCAACAAAGGATTCACATATGATCCATTTTATTTTGATACGACAGCAGAGATGGAGGAAGCTCTTCAGAGTGGAAATGTTGATGCTATTGCTGCCAGTTCTCTGAGAAAAACAAACAATGAGCGTATCGTGGATAAATTTGACAGCAGCGATTTCTATGTCATGGTTAAAAAAGGTAATACAGAATTGCTGAATGAGATCAATTATGCAATCGACCAGATGAATGCAGTTGAGGGTGACTGGAAAACGACACTTTATAATAAAAATTATGAAAGCATGGAAACTAAGAATCTGGAATATACGGAGAAAGAAAAAAGTATTATTTCACAGTATTCCAAGGACAACCCGCTTCATGTTCTGTGTGATCCGACCCGTTATCCATATTCTTATAATGAAAATGGTGAGATGAAGGGTATTATCCCGGATTACTTCCGTAAAATTGCAGACTATGCCGGGATTTCCTATGAGTTTCTTACACCTGCCACCAGAGATGAGTATATTGCCTATCAGAAAAATAAGGATACTACAGATATTAGCATCGATGCGCGCCTGGAAACAGATAACTATGCTGAGACGAAAAAATGGGGGATTACTGCACCTTTCATTACGAT
>ENA-USUK01001720-USUK01001720.1-human-gut-metagenome-genome-assembly--contig:-NODE-1720-length-15918-cov-311.146771_pt1 | contig 15918 bp, 13 predicted proteins | sample MGYA00250062_ERZ773400 | MGnify/ENA primary metagenome ERZ773400 (study PRJEB29103, sample SAMN06111961) | human gut metagenome | biome: human gut; feature: ankylosing spondylitis patient; material... | reverse complement strand
CCCGGCTCACTGTGGCAACACTTACGCCCAGATCGCGAGCTATATCTTTCATTGTTATTGTTTCTTTATCGCCCATTGCTATTAGTTGTGCTGCAAAATTACGAAATATCCTCAATATCAGTTCAAAGTTCTTGACTTAAATCAAGTAATTTCTGTGCAAACGTTTGCACAAAATAAATAACGGAATTAACATAAAAATAGTACAACATAAGAGAAAAGAACTTAATTTTGCACACAGAAACGACAAGTTTATGGGCAAACGCCCCATTCCTACCTTATATAATATAAGCAAGATGCCAGAAAGACCCCGAAAAGAGCCAGAACGGCATTTTGAGTAGGAACGACAACAACTTAAGCCAAGAAGAAAAGAAGAAAAAGGAAATAATTTAATATAATACATTAACTTAAAAATCAAGCAAATGATGAAGCAGGTAAAAATTAAATTGCCTCTCAGAGCGTTGACCCTAGCAAGCGGTCTGCTTCTGACAGCGAGTTCCTTTGCGCAAAGTAATGCGATTAAGGGACATGTGAAGGATGCTTCCGGTGAGCCTATCATGGGTGCTACCATTACAGTTAACGGTAAGGCAGTGGGCATTACCGACATGGATGGTAACTTCTCAGTTGATGCAGCGCCAGGTGCCAAGATTACATTCACCTATCTGGGAATGACACCAAAAACAATCAAAGCAACATCTAACATGATGATTACCTTGGTTGACGACCAGAAGTCTTTGAACGAGGTCGTTGTCATTGGTTATGGTCGCGCTAAGAAGAACGACTTGACAGGTTCTGTTACAGCTATCAAGCCAGATGAACTCTCAAAGGGTATCACCAACAACGCATCAGATATGTTGGTAGGTAAGATTGCAGGTGTAGATGTACAGACTGCTGGTGGTACTCCTGGTGCAGGTGCCCAGATTCGTATTCGTGGTGGTGCTTCTCTGAGTGCATCAAACGACCCACTCTATGTAGTAGATGGTTTGGTTATTGATAACCAGACAGCTACTGGTATGAGTAATATCCTCGCTATGATTAATCCTAGTGATATTGAGACATTCACCGTATTGAAGGATGCTTCTGCTACCGCTATTTATGGTAGCCGTGCTTCTAATGGTGTCATCATCATCACTACCAAGAAAGGTCGCAATGGTCAGAAGCCTTCTATTTCATACACTGGCGATGTAACAATTTCTACTATCCAGAAAAAATATGATGTACTGAACGCAGCTCAGTACAAGGAACTTGTCAGCTCTATCAATGGTCTTGATGCATCAAAATTAGGTAATGCAGATACCAACTGGCAGGACGAGATTTTCCGCACAGCAGTTTCAACCAACCATAACGTAAGCATACAGGGCGGTTTGAAGAACATGCCATATCGTGCAAGCGTAGGCTTCAACAACTCAAATGGTATCGTGAAGACCAGTTGGATGAATCGTGTCAACGCTTCTCTCAACTTGGCTCCATCATTGCTCGACAAGCACTTGAACTTCAACATCACAGGTAAGTTCATGTATGAGAAGGATCGCTATGCAGATGCAGGCGGTGCTATCGGTGCAGCTTTGTCTATGAATCCAACAGAGCCTGTTTTTGGGGAAGGTGACCAGTATGCAGTTACAGGCGGTTACTATCAGAACCTGATTAACAAGACTGATGATATAACAGACCCTAACTGGAAGAATACGACCAACTCTAATGCAGCCCAGAACCCAGTGGCTCTTCTTAACCAGAAAGAGATTATGGCTCACGCCCGTGACTACAGTGGCAACTTCGAGGTAGATTACAAGATTCATGGTTTCGAGGATTTGCATCTGCATGCAAGTTTGGGTGCTCAGTACACTTCTACACAGCAAAGCGATGAGATTTCCAAGTACTCATACTCTAACAACTACTTCGGTTGGGCTGGTATGACTCATTATTGGAAATATAATATGATTGGTAATGCCTATGCACAGTATGCTCATAAGTTTGGTGTTCACGACATCGATGTAATGGCAGGTGCCGAGCAGAGCCACTACCACAGACATGGCTACAACCAGGGCTTTGGTACAGATGAATATCTGAAGGCAAACAACCCTGTCCTCAACGAGGAGACAGGTTACTACAATTGGCAGCACAACCCATCAAAGCGCAGCGAGCAGGAGTGGGCTAACCACAACTCTCTGGTATCATACTTCGGCCGTTTGAACTATAATCTTCTCGACCGCTACCTGATTACCGCTACATTCCGTGCCGATGGTTCTTCTCGTTTCGCCAAAGGTCATAAGTGGGGTTACTTCCCATCAGCAGCCTTTGCCTGGAAGATCAACCACGAGGGATTCCTGAAAGATGTAAAATGGCTCGATGACTTAAAACTCCGTGTGGGTTGGGGTAAGACCGGTCAGCAGAATGGTATCGATGACTTCTACTATGCTCCACTTTATGTAGTAGGTAACTCTTATGCTCAGTATCCTTTCGGTAACGATTATCACCAGACAGTACGTCCTAACAAATATAACGACAAGTTGACCTGGGAAAAGACAACAACATGGAATGCAGGTATCGACTTCGCTGCTCTCAATAACCGTTTCTCTTTCAACATTGATGGTTACTATCGCAAGACTACCGATTTATTGTCAACAGTTGACGTTCCAGCAGGTACTACATTCGGTGATAACCTATTGAAGAACGTAGGTTCCCTCAAGAACTATGGTATTGAGTTGGCATTCGACGTAAAGCCTATCGTAACCAAGGACTTTACATGGGATATTACCTATAATGTAGGTTGGAATCACAATGAGATTACTTCTCTTGATGCCGGTGCTCAGGACTGGGTATGGACAGGCGACAAGATTTCTCGCGGTAACAACACCAAGATCTTGAAGAACAAGGTGGGTGAAGCTGTCAACTCTTTCTTCGTTTACCAGCAGGTATATGACGAGAATGGCAAGCCTATCGAGGGTCTGTATGTAGATCGCAACGCTGATGGTCAGATTAACGACGATGACCGTTACTACTACAAGAACCCTTCTCCAGATGTAATCATGGGTCTCACCACTAAGTTCCTTTATAAGAACTGGGACTTCAGCATGGCATTCCGTGCATCTTTGGGTAACTACGTATATTATGACTTCCTGGCCAACAGAGCTTCCATCTCGCCATCAGGTCTTTACTCTAACAGTTCATTCAGCAACACCACTCCAGAGGCCGTTAAGCTCGGTTTCACAGGTTTGACTGTTGCCCAGAACTACTTGAGTGATTACTTTGTACGTAATGCTTCTTACTTGAAGTGCACCAATATTACATTGGGCTACAGTTTCCCTGCATTGATCAAGAATTCTTGCAGCGGACGTATCTACTTCACAGCACAGAACCCATTCATCATCACAAAATACAAGGGTATCGACCCAGAGGTAACCAGTGGTATCGACAGCAATCCATATCCACGCCCAATGAGTTTCCAGATTGGTTTGAACCTCAACTTCTAATATATAAAGGATTATAATTATGAGAAATATATTAATAAAGACTGCAGTTGCCGGTTTCCTCTGCTTGGGATTGGCTTCTTGCGCAGACGATTTGAATATCAGCTCAATTGATCCTCAGTCATCACCTAGTTATGATGCCGACGGTCTTTTGGCTAAACAATATGCCACACTTGGTCTGACAGGTCAGAAAGGTCCTGCAGGAAATGGAGATATGAGCCAGGATGAGGGTGAAAGCGGTTTCTATCGTGTCATCTTCAATCTTCAGGAACTTTGTACAGATGAAGTTATCTGGGCTTGGCAGACTGATACCGATATCCCTGCCATCACCAATATTGCATGGAACTCAAGTTCAGTACGTGCCAACTGGGCATACCAGCGTTTGGCATACGACATCACCCTTCACAACCAGTTTATCAGTGAGCAGACTGGTAAGATGAGCGATGACGTCATTGCAGAGGTTCGTTTCCTCCGCTGCTTGAACTACTATTATTTCCTTGATCTCTTCCACAAGGCACCTTTCAAGGATACATTTAATGGTGAGTTACCTGTAGAGAAAGCCGGCAAGGATCTCTACGACTGGATTGACAAGGAATTGACCGAGATTGAGCCACAACTGAAGGAAGTTGGTGCTTACAATGACGAAAAAGGCTTTGGCCGTGCCGATCGTGGTGCAGCTTACGCCCTCCATGCTCGTCTGGCTCTGAACTCTGCTGTTTACACAGATGGCCAGGTAAAGGACTACCAAAAGGCAAAGGACTACTGTGACAAGATTCTCAATAGTGGTGCTTACGCTTTGTCAACCGATACAAAGAATGGTTTCACAGGCTATGAGCAGGTATTCATGGGCGACAACGACCAGAACACCCAGGCTATGAAGGAGATTATCTTCCCTATCCGCCAGGATGGCAAGAAGACTCAGGAATACTCAGGTTCTACATACCTCGTAGCATCTATGCGAATTTCAGGAATGCCAAACTCATTCACCAGCAACTACTGGAGCTGTAACTTCGCCCGCAAGGACTTGGTTGAGAAATTCTTCCCTAATGACAATATCCCTATGGCTAGTAAAGACGACGAGTTGAAGGATGCCACCGAGGAGCAGGTTATCGCAAAGGATGAAGAATTGAAAGTAACAACAAAAGATGTCATCAACAAAGCAGGTGATGACCGTGCCATGTTCTACATGGGTGTAGGTGGCGGCATCCGCACACTTAGCCCAGGTAAGCAGATTACAGGTTTCACAAATGGTGCTTCTATCGTGAAATGGCAGAATCGCCATGCTGACGGTTCAGATATCCACGATGGTACATTCATGGATACAGATATTCCATTGTTCCGTTTGGCTGAGATTTACCTGACACGTGCAGAGGCCAACTATCGTTTGGGAAATACCACTGATGCTCTCGCAGACATCCAGACTATCCAGAAGCGTGCTCATCGCAAGGAGATCTCTGGAGCAGTCGATGAACAGACTTTGATTGACGAGTGGTGCCGTGAGTTCTATGTAGAAGGCCGCCGTCGTTCTGATTTGATCCGCTTTGGTCTCTTCACTGGTTCCAAGTATCTCTGGGACTTCAAGGGAGGTGTTGCAGGTGGTATCGGTATCGAGTCTAAGTTCAACGTATATCCTATCCCTGTTACCGACATCGCAGGTAATCCTAACATGAATCAGAACCCTAATTACTAATCTTAGTAAATCGGGGATTCTTCGGAATAAAGAACAATAATTGATTAAAGAAAACAATTATGAAAAAGATATTTTTTAAATTGATGCTGTTGCCTGCAATGGTTTTGCCTTTGCTCTTCACTTCATGCTCTGACGACAATGACAGCAATCCTACATTGGATTTAAGTCATGCTGCAGACGGATTTGTATTGAACACGCCAGCATACGCAGAAAACAATACATACGACCTGGCAAGTGCCAACAACTTGACCTTGTCTTGTTCACAGCCAAACTATGGAGGTATTCCATACGTGGTCCGCTACTATGTGCAGGTTGCACTCGATCAGAAGTTCCTGACAGATACAACAGCTACACATAAAGAGTTGTCAACCTCATACACCACAGCCAAGATGGCAGTAGATGCAGCAGAGTTGAACTCTACACTCGTTGATATGTTCCAGGCAGCTAACCCTGACACAAGCGTGCCAGAAACAATGCCTGTGTATGTAAGACTGCGCGCTGTCATTGATGGTACACTCGACCCTTACCTCGGTCAGAGCTATTCCAACATCATCACCCTGCCTTCAGTGAAGGCTACTTACAAGGCTCCTGATGCAAAGTATCCAGAGAACTTGTTCGTTGTTGGCTCTTCTATCCAGGAGGCTTGGAAGAGCTGGAAGCCAGTGGCTCCAGTATATGGTATGGCAGGCAACTATTACACCATGGTTTATGTTCCAGATGGCGGTTCATTCAAGTGGGGTACTTACGAGAACGACTGGCGTGGCTTTAGCCGTCTGGCTGCTGTCAACGATAATGCTGGTGCTGAATTCTCTGAGGATGGAGATGGTAACTTGAAGGTTGCTCATGGCGGCTGGTTCGTTCTCCACTTCGTTGGTGAAATGTCAGCAGACAAGAAGAACATCAACTATACCTTGAACGTATATCCTGGTGCTGCATACATCATTGGTGCTGCTGCTGGTGGCAATTGGGACGACGCTTCTGCCGCTTGGGCTATGACAGCTCCTGCTGACCAGACTGGCGAATGGGTATCTCCTGCCTTCGGTGGTGATGGCGAGCTCCGCACATACATCAAGATTCCAGGAATCGACTGGTGGCGTACAGAGTTTACTATCTTCAAGGGCAACTGCTTCTGGAGAAACCTGAACATTATTGATTCTTGGACTGAGGCAGGTGACGGTTACGCTGTAACTTGCGCAACAGGACAGAAGCTCTATGTCAACTTCGACAAGAACACAGCAGAAGTTAAATAATTAAAAACATGAACACAATGAAAAAGACATTATTATATAGCTTAGCAGCAATGGCAAGTCTCGCACTTGCCAGCTGCGCTGGCGACTACGACGACTGGGCTAACCCACAGGCCAACGAGCAGGAAGCATCTGCAGCCAAGTATGGGGTAACCTTTGCCAACGGTTCTGAGGCAGAAGGCAGCATGGCTGATGAAGATGGTATCATCAATCTCGTAACAGTCAATTCTACTGATGCTAATGTCACTGGTTTCACCCTCAAAGATTTCAAGGTAAACGGAGTAGCTGTCAATGGAACAATGGTTGGCAACAACGTTCAGGTAAGTGCATCTGAATTGGAGAAAATCGTTTGCGAACAGAATAAGTCTCGTGCCTCTGTTGCTCGCGACCTGAATGTGGAGACACAAGTTTCTATCAATCTCGCTTCTGGTGATGCGGTAAGCATTACTGACAAGGGCGAGACTACAGGCAAGTTTACTCCAACTGCAACACCTCAACTCGATGAGAAGGGCTACTATATGCTCGGCCAGGTAAACGGAAATGAATGGGATGCAAAATCTCCTGTCTGGATGAACAAGATTAGCGATGGAGTTTATCAGTTGAAGGTTACAACTACAGCAGACAAGAACTGGTTTAAGTTCTATGCAGGCAGCAACTTCGTAAGTAATGACTGGGATTCCATCAACAAGGGAGCCTTGGGCTGCAAGGAGAACGGTTCAGAAGATACATTCGGATACATTCTCTATAATGGCGATTCATGGGGTGAGCTTCAGACTCCAGTTATCCCTGGAGCTGGTACATGGATTGTTACTCTTGATATGAACAACCTTACCTACACCGTAGGCAAGCCTGTGCTCTATATGGCTGGTGATGCTAATGGATGGAATCAGATTGACGTTCTCAATGGTGATGATGGTGTTCACTTTACAGGTTATATGTACCTGAACCAGAATGGTTTCAAGTTCTGTTCTCAGCCAAACTGGGATGGTACCAACTATGGTGCTGACTTTGATACAGCTCCTGATGCAGGAAACATCGTGATAGCAGAAGAAGCTGGTTTCTATCAGGTAGATGTTGACTTGTCTGCGAAGACTTACACACTGACTCCATTTACTATTGGTATCATTGGCAACGCAACTCCTAAAGGTTGGGATGGCGATACGAAAATGACATACAATCCGGAAGAGCGCTGCTGGGAACTTAAGGGCGTCACATTGAGTGATGGCGAAATGAAGTTCCGTCACACAAACGATTGGTCTCTCAGTTGGGGTGGAGAATTAGATAACCTCACTACACAGAATGGTCCAAACATCGTTGTAGCAGCTGGTACTTACGACATTAAGCTTGTGGTTAATTGGGCAGAAGGAACAGCAAAGTGTGAGATGAAAAAGAAGTAAGCATTTGCTTCATCAAATAAACTTAAAATTAATAGGCGGCTCTCAATTCCGGGAGCCGCCTATTTTTTTCTTTCTCCATCAAACAACTTTTCCACCTAAACATTTGGAAGTTACGAGGAAAAGTTGTATCTTTGCCACCAACTAACAAAAACAAGGCATGACAGAAACAGAAATTAAGCAAATGCTTGCCCAAGGCGAACGACTTACCCTGGAATGCAAAAAAGCAAAGACGGAGCTCCCTAAATCTGTTTGGGAATCATATTCCGCTTTTGCCAACACTATTGGTGGCTATATATTATTGGGTATTGACGAAAATAGAAAAGAAACGGATGTTGACAAACGTTTTACTATCATCGGAGTTGACAATATCCCTAAGATTATCTTTGATTTATGGAACACCATCAATAGCAACAAAGTAAATAGAAACATTTTGCTAGACTCAGATATAGAGGTAACTACAATAGACAGGAAATCTATAGTATGTATCCACGTGCCACAAGCAGATTGGCGAATGAAGCCTGTCTTCTTAAATGAAAATCCTTACAAAGGTTCCTTCAAGCGCAATCATGAAGGTGATTACCATTGCACAGAAATGGAAGTAAGAGCCATGATACGTGATGCTAACGAAGATGGCAATGACGGAGGATTACTAGATGGTTTTACTCTGGATGACATTGATGCAAATACGCTCCATGGTTACCGTAATCAATTCAAAATACTAAATGCCGACCATGATTGGAACGATAAGGACGATAAAGAATTTTTGCGACTTTTAGGTGGATATACTAAGAATAGACAAACAGGAAAAGAAGGACTGACGGTAGCAGGGCTAATGATGTTTGGAACTGGGTTAGCCATAAGGGAGCGATTTGGAAATTTTCGTATGGACTATCTCGACATGAGCCATCTAGAAGGTGAGGAAAGGTATAGAGACAGACTAACTTACGATGGGCGTTGGGAGAACAACTTGTATCAATTCTTTAGAATTGTTATGCCTAAGTTGACATTCGACTTACCTCACCCTTTTCATATGGTAGGTTATCAGCGTGTAGATGACACACCACAAATGAAAGCTGTAAGAGAAGGATTTACCAACTCGATTATTCACTCTGACCTATTCTTGGATAGTGGTATCTTAAGGATAGAAAAGCATGATGACTGCCTATGCTTACGGAATCCAGGAAATTTGAAACTTCCGATAGAAAACATCTATGAAGGTGGGGTTTCAAAAGCACGCAACCCAAGAATACAGAATATGCTCCGTATGATAGGATATGGTGAGAATATAGGTTCTGGATTTCCAAAAATTATCTCTGCTTGGCAAAAGGCAGGTTGGGGTAAGCCTGAATTAATAGATAAATACGAGTTACAAGAGGTAGAACTACGATTACCTATTCCTAAGGAAACTGGTGGTCAAACTGGTGGTCAAACTGGTGGTCAAACTGGTGGTCAAACTGGATCACCAAAAACAATTGAAAAGGTTTTTAAATTAATAAAAGACAATCCGTATATAACAAGACAAGAGCTCGTGGACAAACTAGCTATCAAGGCAAGTGCAATACAAAAACATATAGAAAAGCTAAAGGCTCAAAAAAGAATAGAGCGTGTTGGTTCTTCTACATTTGGAGGCCATTGGGAAATCAAAGAATAAATAATCCTTCGTTTCATCATCGAAACAACAATATTCAATAGGCGGCTCTCCTCCATTCCGGGAGTCGCCTATTTTCTTTTTCTCCTCTCCCTTTTCAAGTATTTTTCACTTAAACATTTGGATATTAAAGAGAAAAGTCGTATCTTTGCGGTAGCATTAAAAATAACATTAAAAGGAAAGCAATATGAATGTAGCTATAAATAATATAAAAACAACTATAACTGTTCCGCAAGTTGACTTCAACTTATTAAAGAAACTGGCAAAGAAGTTTGGCTGGGTTATTCAAACCGAAAAGAAAAGTGGTATTAAAGAAGCCCTAGAAGATGTTAAAGCAGGCAGAGTATATCATGCAAAAGATGCTCACGACTTAATCAAACAGTGCTTAGAATGAAATACTCTATTACAAACATTGTATTATAATTAATCTAACAGCCACTGTTCGACAAGCATACGGAGGCAGAGTGTATGGATATATTTGATTGTTGGATTTATATAGTGAAGAATATGAACATGTTTGAACAGATGCCATTCAGCGAGAAGTATCCAGTCTTCCGCAAGTTGGCAGAAATAGGCGACCTCCGCAAGCTCTCCCGAGAGGAACTTGAACTTTATGACGAGGACATCAAGAATATGCGTGATATATATGCCACCAGAAAGTTTGATGAGAAGAGAGGTATGGAAAAAGGTATGGCGAAAGAAAAGATAGCCACAGCTTACCGCCTTTTGTCAATGGGTCTTTCTGAAGCGCAAGTGGCAACAGCCACAGAGCTTCCGCTGGAGGAAATTCAGAAAATGAAGGAATAAGAAGAGATTACTAGGCGGTTCTCGAACATATCGGGAGCCGCCTATTTTCTTCTCAAAAAAACTTTTCCACCCTAAATCCTTGCGAGTTTCAGGATAAAGTCGTATCTTTGCAGAAGAAAAGCTGCACTCGGCAAATTGAAAGCGTGCTTTCTTTGCACTCGTTTGCATTTTCTTTGCACCGAATAAGTACAACATTTATATTTTTATGATTATGAGAACAGGCGACAAAGTATTAATATCTCCAGACTTGACACATGCCAAAGACTGGACACAGGGCGAAGTGATTGAAGTTGAGAACAATCCTTTCGTAGGAATTGTCATCTCCGCAAAAACCGCAGATGGGAACATATTCTTTGGATATAAGGACTTATTTGAACCAGTAAAGGAGGCAGTATGTACGCACTAGCATTTGATATGGTAATTTCTGATTTACAGAAATACTATGGCGAACCTTACAACAAAGCTTACTACGAAATAAAAGAGCTTCTAAAGAAGAATGGTTTCGAGTGGGTGCAAGGCAGTACATACATGACGATGAATGATGATTTGACTGCACTTGTAAAAACTGTTATGGAGCTTTCTAAAATAGAGTGGTTTAAGAAATCAGTCAGAGATCTAAGAGGATTCAAAGTTGAAAGTTGGTCGAACTTTACTGATTTGGTTAAAAACTCATAGAATAGGCGACTCTCCTCCAATCCGGGAGTTGCCTATTTTCTTTTTCTCCTTCCCCTTTTCAAGTATTTTTTCCCTAAAACCTTGGAAGTTACGAGGAAAAGTCGTATCTTTGCATAAGAAAAGCTGCACTCGGCAAATTGAAAGCAAGCTTTCTTTGCGCTCGTTTGCATTTTCTTTGTCCCAAAATCCGTATGCCTTCTGTTAGAAGACCAAATTAAAACATTACTCTATGGATATTTGATACAATATAACAATGCTGTCAACGCTATAAAGACAGCCATACTTCAAGGACAATATGAAGCAGCCAAAGGTGTGAACCGCATACAACTTGCTTTATATTTTGCCATCGGAAAATATCTTTCACAACATACCCGCAAAGGAGTATGGGGCGAGGGCGCATTAGCAGCCATCAGCGAACAACTTCGTAAGGAACTACCTGGTCTTCGAGGATTCTCGGAAACTCAAATGAAGGATATGAGACGTTTTTATGAAGCATGGAATATGCTTGACAGCAATTCGGCGGTTGCAACCGCCGAATTGTGCTTTGAGAATTCAGCGGTTGCAACCGCTGAATTACAAAATAGTGAAAATCAGATAGATATATTCCATACTTTATCTATTTCTAATATTCCAGATTTTCCTGTTGAGGACTTCTTTAAAGTACCATTCACACACCACTCTGCCATCATTAGTGGACCAAAAGAAACCTCGGCACGCTTTTATTATATTCACCGCACTGTAGAGGAACATCTTTCCGTAAAGAAGCTCCGCCAACTTATAAAGGAGGATGCTTACCATAGCCAAGGACGCATGCCTAACAATTTTACCAGGACCATCAACAATCCTAGGGAAGCTCGACGTGCAGTAGAAATGTTCAAGGATGAATATCTACTTGACTTTATCAATGTAGAAGAGATTGGGGAACGCGAAAAAATAGATGTCGACGAACGAGTTGTAGAACAAAGCATCGTTCAGAACATCAAGAATTTCATCATGACCTTTGGCAGAGACTTTGCTTTCATCGGCAACCAATACCATTTGGAAATCTATGGTGTTGAACAATTCCCAGACCTGCTGTTTTTCAATCGAGAATTGAACGCCATGGTTTGCATAGAGCTAAAACTTGGCGAGTTTAAGACCTCTTATCTTGGGCAACTTTTTGGCTATCTCCAAATTCTCGACGACAAGGTGCGTAAGCCACACGAGAATCCGTCTATTGGAATCATTCTTTGCCAATCAGCAAACTACTCTTATGCAGAATATGCTGTTCGAGACTACAGCAAGCCGATGGGAGTTGCTACCTACAAGACGTTGGATGACATGCCTGAAAGGTTACGCAAGGCTTTGCCTGATATGAAGAAAATGATGGACTTGCTAAAAAACAAGGAAGAATAATATCCCCCTAAACATTTGGAGATTATTAGAAGATTAAAGAATAACATTCAATATGCGGTTCTCAATTCCGAGAGCCGCATATTTTCTTTTTCTTCTCCCCCTTTTCAAGTATTTTTTCCCTAAAACCTTGGAAGTTACGAGGAAAAATCGTATCTTTGCCAACGAATAGCAATATTGCGTCCACGACCTTATAAAGCGTAAGCAGATGGCAAGATTTATAGACCCACGTGTTGATTGGGCTTTCAAGCGAATCTTTGGAAGCGAGGACACTAAAGAATGCCTGATAACATTCCTCAACGGACTGTTTGAAGACGAGTTGGTAATCAAGGACGTGACGTTTGCCAAGACCGAAAAACTTGGCTTGCGCCCCGATGACCGCGGTGTGGTCTTCGATGTCTATTGCATCACTAACGAGGGCAAGCATGTCATCGTAGAGATGCAGAAGAAAGAACAGGAATACTTTGCCGACAGGGCATTGTATTACACGGCACGTGCCATTGTGCAGCAAGGCATCCGTGGAATTTGGGACTATCACTTGGCTCCTGTCTATACTGTATGTTTCATGGATTTCGTGTCGAATAGTCCAATGCTAAAGGAGTTTCGTACCGACTTGGTGCTTACCGATTTGCAGACACGCCAGCGAGTGTCCGACAGGATGCGTATTGTGTACCTCCAGTTGCCATTGTTCGACAAGCATACGGAGGCAGAGTGTATGGATATATTTGATTGTTGGATTTATATAGTGAAGAATATGAACATGTTTGAACAGATGCCATTCAGCGAGAAGTATCCAGTCTTCCGCAAGTTGGCAGAAATAGGCGACCTCCGCAAGCTCTCCCGAGAGGAACTCGAGCTGTATGACGAGGACATCAAGAATATGCGTGATATATATGCCACCAGAAAGTTTGATGAAAAGAAAGGGATGGAAATAGGTATGGCAAAAGGTATGGAAAAAGGTATGGCGAAAGGTATGGAAAAAGAAAAGCTAGCCACAGCTCGCCGCCTTCTGTCAATGGGCCTTTCTGATGAGCAAGTATCAACAGCCACCGAACTTCCACTGGAGGAAATCCAGAAATTGAAGGAATAAGAAGAGATTACTAGGCGGTTCTCGAACATATCGGGAGCCGCCTTTTTTGTATGCCTTTACGTTATGCAAATCGTATTAAGCCTTCTGCACGTTTTCAAGATTTTTATGATCATATTCTTTAACAGACAATGGGATGGATTTTTGCACTTGCTTGTTGAATTCGCATTCTTTGTCTTCTATGAAAGATGATGCATATATATATAATAATGTGATAACTTGTATCTTTTGGTGTAAAATATTAGGTTTATTTATACTTTGATATATGTCATGTGATTATACGACATTTGTCATACGGCCGTACGACAAGTGTCGTATAAACGCATGACAAATGTCACGCAATCGCAAGAAAGGCTTCCTTGCATCGTTATAATTGATTCCTTGCATCGTATAAGTTGCGGCATTGTTATCATCCATCTCACCATAGCCAAGCATTGGGACGTAATTTTCATTTCCTCAGTTGGCTATGATTCCTCCTCTCACCAGCCATTTCGCAAAGAAGCGGTCACTAACCAGATAGCCAGTCGGAGTCTTACTTACCAGCTGCTTATCTACCAATGCCTTTAATGCCGTTTTCACGCTGCTCGTAGCTGGAAGATGGTGGGTGCTGATAAACTGCTGGCTCAACGGCGAAGATACCAAATGCTCACGAACTATCGCCCACAAAAGGATTGTTCAATCTTGCCATATCTTGTTATCATTCATTATACAAACGTTCATTGCGCTTTTTACGCAACGCAAATTACGCAATAAAAAACGAGACCGCCAAATGTTTTCCAGTTTTTTAATAATAATTATCTTCTAAAACTACATATACCTTAATTATATAATAGAAGAAAAGCGTACCGGAATGCAAACGTTTGCACAATTTATTCGCTTGATTTGCATCAATTTTTGAACAAGCTAATGAAATAAATCGTAACTTTGCCAACGTATAACAATACAACTTGCAATTAAACATAAAATAATAATCACAAAATACAATGATAATTATGAAGAAGATATACTTTACACTTATCGCTTTACTGGCAAGCATCAATATGTTTGCACAAGGTTGGCCTGTTAACTACAGTGGCGTCATGCTGCAAGGATTCTCATGGGATTCTTACGACTACTCCCAATGGAATGTTTTAGAGAAGCAAGCCGATGATATGAAAGGATTCATCGACCTAGTATGGCTTCCACAAAGCGGAAAATGTATCGAAACCACACAGGTGATGGGCTATATGCCATATTATTATTTCAACCAGAACTCCTCATTCGGAACTGAGGCTGAACTCAGAAGTCTGATTGCCAAATTCAAAGCCAACGGCATAGGCGCAATTGCTGATGTTGTGGTCAATCATCGCAATACAGACGGCTGGTATACCTTCCCTGCAGAAACCTACAAGGGAGTGACCTACCAGATGTTGTCTACCGATATCTGCAAGAATGATGATGATGGAAGTACGGCAACACAGGCAAAAAAAGACGGGGTAAGCCTCAGCAATAACTATGATGAGGGAACCGACTTTGGAGGATGCCGTGATATTGACCATAAGAGCGAGAACGTACAGAAGATTATCAAGGCATATCTGAAATTCCTGAAGGAGGATATGGGATATACCGGTTTCCGCTACGACATGGTAAAGGGTTTCAGCGGTACCCACGTGGGTGACTACAATGATGCTACCGGTGTAGAATTCTCGGTAGGTGAATATTGGGACGGAAACCCATCTATCATCAACTGGATAAACCAGACTAACAAGAAGAGTGCTGCCTTCGACTTCCAGTTCCGTTATAATGTTCGTGACGCAATAGGCGTAAAAGACAATAAGATTGTTTCATCACCAAACTGGTCGAAACTGAAGAGCGATTACAACCTGATGCATGACCCAACATACCGTCAGTATGCCATCACATTCGTAGAGAATCACGACATGCAATACCGTTCTGAAAAAGAGCCGCTGGATCCTCTTAAGCGGGATACGCTTGCAGCCAATGCCTATATGCTCGCCATGCCGGGAACTCCTTGCGTGTTCCAGCCACACTGGAGAGCATACAAAAAAGAAATCAAGAGCATGATTGAAGCCCGCAAACTTGCAGGCATCACCAACATGAGCAATTATACCAACAAGATGGCGCAGACCTCTTGCTTCGCCAATGAAACTACCGGCGACAAGGCTAAGCTCATCGTGGTTGTAGGAAACAACACCAAGGCATATACTCCAGGTGCCGACTATACACAGATTCTCGAAGGATATCACTACCGTTATTATCTTTCTAAATCTGCAGAAACCGCATGGTGCAACATTCCATCAGGCGAATACGAGGCAGGATTCAGGGCTAAGCTTACGGCTGTCAGTCAGAACAGCAATGTCAAACTGGTATACACCACTGACGGCACAGCCCCTACAGCCAAGAGCAAGCAGGTGGCTACAGGTAGCACCATCAACATAGATGAGACCTGCACCTTGAAGGTTGGCTTGCTCAGCAACGGAACCGTAACAGGTATCCGTACTTACAATTATA
>ENA-USUK01001710-USUK01001710.1-human-gut-metagenome-genome-assembly--contig:-NODE-1710-length-15965-cov-5.435360_pt1 | contig 15965 bp, 9 predicted proteins | sample MGYA00250062_ERZ773400 | MGnify/ENA primary metagenome ERZ773400 (study PRJEB29103, sample SAMN06111961) | human gut metagenome | biome: human gut; feature: ankylosing spondylitis patient; material... | reverse complement strand
ATCCGGTACTGCATCGGGCATTTCTGCCGGGTTGTCGCTGCAGCACAGCGCATCATCTCTTGCGGGATATACGCCCTTTACTCCCTTTTATCTTTGCATATTATACCTGTTTCAACGGCAAAGCGCAAGGGGAAACCTGCAAATTTCACCCGGCCTTTTCCACTTTTTTCGCGTTGGGATAGATGCGTTCCATGCGGGCATTGTCGAAATGGGCGTCCAGATAGGTCTCCACGGCATTGGCAGCTGGCACCCCGCTGGTGCGGGCGTCGTAACGGGCCAGGGCAGCATTCTTTTTCTGTACAAGCTGTGGCACAATTACCACTGCCAGTGCATAGAGCTGTTTTGTCAGTTCTTCATCCGTTTGTCCGTTTGCCGCAATGGCTGCCAAAAGTTCATCGTAGAGCTTCTGATACTGTAAATATTCGCGGTATTCTACCAGACTTTCCGTTTCTTCCATCTGCCTTTTTAAGTGTTCTTCCTGTTCCTTAAAATATGCCCGCTTCTTCTCATTTGCAGCAATCAGTTCTTCCATTCCCGCAAGAGACGCCTGTTCAGTCAGCACCTCGGCAGTCTGGATCATGCGCTGCTGTTTTAATAATTCTTCCTGTAAATGAAGCAGTTCATCCTTCTGCTTTTCTTCCTGCGCGCGGTATCCCGACAGCCCTTCGGCGCGCTGGAATCCTATGTGCCGCTGCACAATGGGGAAATTGCTCTGTATCGGGCGGTGCGGGAAGCGGTGCCGATTGTGGATGCGGCGCTGATGAAAATCATTCGTTTGGTGGGCGGCTTTGTGGTGCGGTGTCCGGAACGGACCGTGCAGGAAGAGCTGGCGTTCGTAGAGTCGTACTTATACCTGGAGCATATCCGCTTTGGCGATGCGCTGCATGTGGAGATAGAAGATGATTTGCGGAATCATCATTGTCTCGTCATTCCTGCCAGCATACAGATGCTTGTGGAGAATGCCTTGAAGCATAATATCAGTACAAAGAAGTCGCCGCTGATAGTCCATATATCCATAGGAAACGAAGGGATTACGGTACGCAACAATCTTCAGTTGCGCAACTATGTGGCCAGTAATGGAGCGGGATTGAAGAACATGCAACGGCAGTATGCCTTATACGGCATGCTGGTGGAGATTCTTAAGGACGAAAAGGAGTTTGTGGTGAAACTTCCCTTTGTGGGCGAAGACGTGAACCGTCTCAGCACAATATAGTCCTCTTCCCGAAGAAGAATCTGGAAACGTGCATCTTGTCCATAGCCCACGCCATGCCCATGCAGCCGCTAAGAGTGAAGACGGTGGCAGTGACAAGGAACAGCATCCCCGTAGGGTCGAAGGCGAATACGGGCAGAAACGTCTTGGAGAGAATGGTGAAGATGGGCGAGAAAAGAAGTATGACCAGCGTATTGCGCCCTATAAAGAAGGAAAGCCGTTTGGCTTGCGCCGGCAGATAGCCGTAGGCTGCCGACAGCAGGCTGATGGAAAGCCAGGTGATGGTGACTCCTGCCAGAGTCCCCCTATCTAGATTGTCGGGAAAGCAGCATAGTATTACGAATGGGACAATGGCGAAGGTTGTGGCGCGAAAAACTTGTGTAAAACGAAGCCCACTTTGGCTCACTGTCATGCCGATAAGGAAATAGAGGGCATTGGAGAAATTCATCAATCCTCCCCAATGGGAAAGGGCAAACAGGCAGACACCGGCCACAACCAGCCGGGAGACAACCGACAGCCGTACATAACGGAACGTGATGTAATAGATGAGGCTGCACAGAATCAGTGTATGCAGATACCAGTAAGGCCCCATCGGATGGAGGAATATCTTGTCGAGCAATACGGCAGGAGTAATGGCATCTACACTTTCGCGTACGGGCAGGAAATGCGACATCACCGTATAGGCCGCTTCCATGCAGGCATACGGAATGAAAATCCATAGAAACTTGCGGAAAAAGCTTCGGGCATCCTTCCGGTTATTGGCCAGATAGCCCGAAATAATCAGGAAAGCGGACATGTGGAACGTATAGACGATTTGTTTCGCATACGGATACTTGTCGCCTATATATACAAGGTGGAAGATAATCATCAGGGTGATGAAGATGCATTTCAGATAATCTATCTCTTTGACACGGCTTTCCATATAGGGTAGTTTTCTGCGTATTGTTATTGACGGCACAAATATATATACTTCCGTAAACTTATTTATATTTTGCAAAGGGATTAAGCTTATTTTCTCTTTTACCGATTGCTTTTATGTATGGAAAATGTATATTTGTGCATGAATCATTAACTTAATGTAAAACAGACTATGATAACAAGCCAATTACTTCACCCGGCCAGTATTGTGGTAGTGGGGGCATCCAACAATGTACACAAACCCGGAGGGGCTATCCTGAAAAATCTGCTTAGCGGCGGATATACCGGTGAGCTTCGTGCCGTGAATCCGAAAGAGACTGAAGTGCAGGGTGTTGCTGCCTTTGCGGATGTGAAGGACATTCCCGATACGGACCTAGCCATCCTTGCCATACCTGCCGCGCTTTGTCCCGATGCGGTGGAGATGCTTGCTGCGGAGAAGCAGGTGAAGGCGTTCATTATCCTTTCTGCCGGTTTTGGTGAGGAGACCCATGAGGGTGCTGTGCTGGAAGATCGCATACTGGAAACGGTGAACCGGTATGGAGCCTCTCTGATAGGCCCCAACTGTATCGGTTTTATGAACTCGTGGCATCACAGTGTATTCAGCCAGCCCATCCCGCAACTGCATCCGCAAGGGGTGGACCTGATTTCCAGCTCCGGTGCCACAGCGGTGTTCATATTGGAGAGCGCCGTGACCAAGGGATTGCAATTCAACTCTGTATGGTCTGTGGGCAATGCCAAGCAAATCGGCGTGGAGGATGTGTTGCAATACATGGACGAACACTTCAATCCGGAAGCGGATTCCAGAATAAAACTTCTTTATATAGAGAGTATCGGTGACCCCGACCGTCTGCTGTTTCATGCATCCTCGCTCATCAAGAAGGGCTGCAAGATTGCGGCCATCAAGGCGGGCAGTAGCGAAAGCGGCAGCCGGGCGGCGAGTTCGCATACGGGGGCCATTGCCAGTAGCGATTCGGCGGTAGAGGCCTTGTTCCGTAAGGCGGGTATTGTGCGTTGCTATTCGCGCGAGGAGCTGACGACCGTAGGTTGTATCTTCACACTGCCGGAACTGAAAGGGAAAAACTTCGCCATCATTACCCATGCCGGCGGTCCGGGAGTGATGCTGACCGATGCGTTGAGTAAGGGCGGACTGAATGTTCCGAAACTGGAAGGACCGGTGGCGGAGGAACTTAAGGGTAAGCTTTTCCCCGGTGCGGCTGTGGGGAATCCCATTGATATTCTGGCTACGGGTACGCCGGAACATCTGCGCCTCTGTCTGGAGTATTGTGAGGAGAAGTTTGACAATATTGATGCTGTAATGGCTATTTTCGGCACTCCGGGGCTGGTGACCATGTTTGAAATGTATGATGTGCTGCACGAGAAGATGCTGCATTGCAAGAAGCCGATTTTTCCGATTCTTCCTTCCATCAATACGGCAGGAGCCGAGGTTGCTGCTTTTCTGGCAAAGGGCCATGTGAACTTTGCCGATGAAGTGACTTTGGGTACGGCACTTTCGCGGATAATGAATGCCCCGCGGCCTGCCAATAATGAAATCGAGCTCTTTGGAGTGGATGTTCCCCGTATCCGCCGGATTATAGATTCCATTCCTGCGGACGGTTATATCGCCCCGCACTATGTGCAGGCATTGCTCCGCTCTGCAGGTATTCCTATTGTGGAGGAGTTTGTTTCGGACAACAAGGAAGAAGTGCTTGCCTTTGCGCGTCGCACGGGGTTCCCGGTGGTGGCAAAGGTGGTGGGGCCGGTGCATAAGTCGGATGTGGGCGGTGTTGTGCTCAATATCAAGAGTGAACAGCATTTGGCATTGGAATTCGACCGTATGATGCAGATTCCCGAAGCTAGTGCTATCATGGTGCAGCCGATGTTGAAAGGGACGGAATTGTTTATCGGTGCCAAATATGAAGAGAAGTTCGGACATGTGGTACTCTGCGGCCTGGGCGGTATTTTTGTGGAGGTGCTGAAGGATATATCTTCCGGTCTTGCACCGTTGTCCTACGAGGAGGCTTACTCCATGATTCACTCGTTGCGTGCCTATAAGATTATCAAAGGTACGCGTGGGCAGAAGGGAGTGAATGAAGATAAATTTGCCGAAATTATTGTACGGCTTTCCACCTTGCTGCGCTTTGCAACGGAAATCAAGGAGATGGATATCAATCCATTGTTGGCGACTGAAAAGCAGGTGATAGCGGTGGATGCGCGCATTCGGATAGAAAAGAAGTAGGAAATATTGCAGCTCTAAATCCCCCTTATCTAGCGAGATAGAGGGGGATAGGACGAATCTTTCATTCATTGGGACGCATTTTTTATCGTTCGTTGGCAAAATGGCCTATATTTGAGGTCTAAATAATAGAGCGATGAAGAACACGAATCTGAAGAAAATGCTGATAGCTTTTATATGCCTGATATGTTTTTTCACTTGTTATGCACAAACAATCGGGGAGCACTATTATCTTAATAGTCTTACTATCCGGGACGGACTATCTCAAAATACAGTATACGATATTCTACAAGATAAAGCCGGCTTTATGTGGTTTGGAACCAAAGACGGTCTAAACCGCTATGACGGTTCGTCATTTAAGATATTCAAATATGATAGGACAGATGAGTATAGTCTTGGGAACAACTATATACTTGCTCTATATGAAGATGTGGAAGGCAATATTTGGGTGGGTACGGATATGGGATTGTATATATATTATCCGGAAAGAGATGTTTTTGAGCCTTTCAAACAGTTAAGTGATGAAGGTACTACCATAGATAATGCTGCAGCCATGATTGTTGGAGACAAAAATGGAGATGTGTGGATTACGGTAGAACGCCAGGGTATATTCCATTATAATTTGCAGACAAAGGCATTGAGGAACCATACACTTAAGGAGTTCCCTTTTTTGACTTCGAATGTACATTGTGTTGTTTTTGATAACAGTGAAACGATTTGGATTTATGGAAACGGATTGTTCTATTCAAAAGACGGACTCAAGACGATTCATCCTTTTGTCTCTTCCGATGGTAAGAAGGTCTTTGAAGGTGATCCGCTCATGAAGGTACTGCCGGGGGCTTATAACTGCTTTTACATAGCTTCTGTCGGTGGAGGTATAAAGGAAATGAATCTTAGTTCGGGAAAAGTCCGCGATTTGCTGTTGACAGATGAGACGGGGGAACGGATATGGTGCCGTGAGTTGATGTCTTTTTCTGACGATGAATTATGGATAGGATGTGAGTCTGGGATCTATATTTATAATCTTCGAACAGATAAATATGTGCATTTGAAAAGTTCTATGTATGATCCGTATTCACTGTCGGATAATGCAGTTTATTCTTTGTGTAAGGATTGCGAAGGTGGCGTTTGGATAGGCTCTTATTTTGGAGGTATCAATTACTATCCGCATTCATATACTTGTTTTGAAAGATATTATCCGAAGGGAGTGAATGATGGCTTACATGGGAAACGGATACGTGAGTTCTGCCAGGATAGTCAGGGAAAGTTATGGATTGGAACAGAAGATGGTGGATTGAATAGGTTTGATCCGGTGACGAAGGAATTCAAGTTCTTTACTCCGAGTCTTGGTTTTACAAATGTGCATGGGTTGTGTTCGGTAGAGAATGAGCTTTGGGTAGGAACTTTTTCCAAAGGACTGAAGGTAATTGATACCCGTACGGAAACTATTGTAAGGTCATATCAATATGACGGCGGCCCACATTCCTTGAATGACAATAATGTTTTTGCTATTTGCAGGACTGCTGCAGGGGACATTTATATTGGGACAGGATGTGGCTTGATGCGTTATAACAGACAAACGGACAGTTTTGATATAATTCCGGAATTAGTAGGAATATTTGTGTATGACATTAAGGAAGATACCAGTGGAAACTTGTGGTTGGCTACATATGTTTGTGGGGTTTTTCGTTATGATGTCAGTAAGAAAGAATGGAAGAATTATGTACACAATGAAAAAGATGAAAAGAGCCTTTCCAACAATAAGGTTCTGAGTGTTTTTGAAGATTCACGCCGGAATGTCTGGCTGACTACCCAGGGAAGAGGAATCTGTCTGTTTCATCCGGAAACAGAAAACTTTACACGCTATGATACCGGTAATGGATTGCCGAATGATGTGGTTTACCAAATTGCAGAAGATGAAGACGGGGTATTCTGGTTAACGACGAATAATGGTTTAGCCCGTTTTGATTTAACTTCAGGAGCGGTAAAAGTATATACGACGGCGAACGGGTTGCCGAGTGACCAATTCAACTATCGTTCCAGTTTTAAAGATAAGGACGGTACTATCTATTTTGGTAGTATTGACGGTTTTGTCGCCTTCAATCCAAAGACATTCTCGGAAAATAAATATGTTCCTTCTGCCGTCATTACCGATTTTCTCCTTTTCAATAAAGAGATGCGGGCTGGTGCTGAGAATTCGCCGTTACAGGAAAATATTACTTTCTCGGATAAGTTGTTACTCTGTGCGGAGCAAAATTCTTTTTCTTTCCGGCTTGCTGCTTTGGGGTATCAGGCTCCGAAGATGAATAAACTGATGTATAAGTTGGATGGTTTTGATAGTGAGTGGTTGACTGTAGGGGAGAGTCCGTTGGTGACTTATTCTAACCTGCATTATGGAGATTATACGTTTCGGGTAAAGGCAGGCAATAGTGATGGAATATGGAATGAAGAAGAGACGACTTTACATATCCGTATTCTGCCGCCTTTCTACCTTTCTGTTTGGGCATATGTCGTTTATGCATTACTGTTCTTGATTTTCTTTGCCTATCTTTATCTCTATCTGAAGCAGCGGAATAACAGAAAACAACAAAGGCAGATGGAAAAGTTCGAGCAGGAGAAAGAACGTGAAATCTATAATGCAAAATTCGATTTCTTTACGAATGTGGCACATGAGATACGTACTCCTTTAACTTTGATTAAAGGACCCTTGGAAAATATCATTCTAAAAAAAGATGTTGATGCGGAAACTCGTGAGGATCTGAATATCATGGAACAGAATACGGAACGCTTACTGAATCTGACGAATCAGTTATTGGATTTTCGCAAGACTGAAAGTCAAGGATTCAGTTTGAATTTCACTAGATGCAATATAACGGAAGTAGTACAGAAGACACATTTGAGATTTACTTCTCTTGCCAAACAGAAAGAACTGGATCTCACTTTGAAAATACCTGAACGGGCTTGCTACGCGCATGTCAATAAAGAAGCTTTTACCAAGATACTCAGTAATCTGTTGAGCAATGCCATGAAGTATGCAGAGAGCTATGTACAGATTTTCTTGGAAACGGATATGGCTGTGGAGAATGGAATATTCCATATTCGGACAGTGAATGATGGGCCTATCGTACCGGATACAATGAAGGAGGAAATATTCAAACCATTTGTCCGTTTTAATGGGGAGGAAAATGGAAAGGTGGTTTCCGGCACAGGTATTGGACTGGCGCTTTCCCGTTCTTTGGCTGAACTGCATCGGGGAAGTTTACGAATGGTGGAGGGAGAAGACGCAAATATATTTTGCCTTACTCTACCACTCACCCAAGATAATGCTATTACGATGGAATCTGGGGATGTCAGTAATATGGAACCTTCTGCCGAACTCCAGGCGAAGTGGGAGGAGCTTAAAGAAAATAATGAAAACAGATATACTGTATTGGTAGTTGAAGATAATCCGGAAATGCTTTCTTTCGTAAGTAGGCAGTTGTCGCATGAGTATATCGTTCTGACAGCTGTCAATGGAGAAGAGGCTTTGCGTATATTGGATGAAAATTTTGTGAACTTGATTGTAAGTGATGTCGTGATGCCACTAATGGATGGCTTTGAGTTATGCAAGACTGTAAAATCCAAATTGGATTATAGTCATATCCCCATCATCCTATTGACAGCTAAAACTAATATACAGTCTAAAGTAGAGGGGTTGGAGCTAGGAGCTGATGCATATATTGAGAAGCCTTTCTCACCGGAATATCTTTTGGCTGCGATTGCCAGCTTGATTAAGAATAGAGAAACGCTACGTCAAACTTTTGCCAAGTCTCCCTTTGTGGCTGCCAATACAATGGCGTTGACAAAGGCTGATGAGGAATTCATTAAAAGGCTGAATGAAATAATTCTTTCTAATCTTCATAGTCCGGAGTTCAGTATGGAGGATATGGCTGAAATGCTGAATATGAGCCGTTCTAATTTCTATCGGAAAATAAAGGGAGTACTTGATTTGACTCCTAATGAATATTTGCGTATAGAACGCCTGAAGCGTGCAGCCCAATTGTTGAAGGATGGTGAAAATCGGGTCAATGAAATTTGCTATATGGTAGGGTTCAATTCTCCTTCTTATTTTTCCAAATGTTTCTTAAAACAATTTGGGGTATTACCTAAAGATTTTGTGGACTGAAGTGGAAGGTCTCAGGGTAAAGTATGTATTTTCAATAAAAAATAAATATCAAAAATCGGAATATTATGAAATGTATAGTTAACAAACTATTTATCGGTGCACTGTTCCTTTTGGGCGCCTTGGTTTGCAGTTGTCAAAACACAACGGAAAATACGGTAGAGAGCAGTGTAGAGGGAAAAGACACACTAGGATTTAAGTATATTGATATTGTTCATATCACACATACTGATTATGGCTATACTGACCATGCATTGATTGCTGTTGATTTGCATAAACGTTTTATTGATGTGGCATTGGATTTGGCATTGAAGACCAAAGATGAAATTCCGGAGAATCGGTTTGCATGGACAGTAGAAGCGTTAGATCCATTTTACTCATGGTGGAATTCAGCTTCTGAGGACAGACGGGAATCAATGCTAGACATGATTGAAAACAAACAGATTGGAATCAATGCTATGCCTTTTCATATACACCCTTATGCCAATAAGGAACAATGGGATGAGATGTTTGACTGGATTCCTAAAGATATGTGGTCTCAATTGGATATTGAAGTGGGTATGCAACATGATGTGAATGGTTTCCCACGTGCAGCAGCAACAAGGTTACTTGACCGTGACATACATTATATCTGGACTGGCATTAATCCGCATTGGGGTGGTTCTCCGGTAGAGCAACCTGGTGCTTTTTGGTGGAAAATGCCTGATGATAGAAAACTTTTGGTTTGGTCAGGATATCCTTATTGGCAAGGTTATCTTTTCTTTGCGGAAAAGGAGTGGCGTTTACAACAGCGGGAATATGCCAATACGCAAACATCATGGCCGCGCAATGGTAATATTCTACAGACTGATGATGTATCTATGCATGGAGCATATGATGTGTGTGTGAAACGCTTGAAGGATTTGAGAGAAAAAGGGTACGATTACCCCTTCCTTACATTGACTTTTACCAATGAGTGGAGATGTGATAATGATGGTCCTATGCCACAGTTGCTTGCTTTTATCAAAAAATGGAATGAGATGGGTTTCAAGCCTATGTTGCGTATGAAAACAGCAGGTGAGGCGATGAGGAATATAGAAAAGGAGATTGGAAATCAATTGAGAACTTTCGAAGGTGAGTGGCAAGATTGGTGGGCTTTTGGTGGTGCAGCTATGCCACGCGAGATGGAAGTGGCACGTCGTGCTGTTTACCATACAAAAGCGATCAGTTCGCCAGTATGGGGAGAACTGAATAGTGGAGCTAAAGATGAATTGAAAGAGATTAACCGTTTGTTATGCCGTTATTTTGAACATACATATGGTTCTAATGAGACTTCAGAGGCACCTTATAGTTTATATACGCAAGGACAGTTGAATGAAAAGAATGGTTTTGCTTATCGTCCGTGGGAGCGGGGAAAATATTTACTGGCACAACTGGCACGTAATAAGTTCGCGCAGGCAGATGCTGGTTTGTATGTTGTTAATGCGGCAAATGCATCTTATACAGGATGGGTTAAACTGGATGTTACCGGTTTTAGGGAGGTAGACTATAAATCTGTACGAAACTTGGAGAATGGAAAGTCATATCCTTTGTTTAAAGAGGGAGATTATGTTTGGCGCTGGGTAGTTGATGAGAATCTTAATACTAGTCGTGAGGCGATTCCCGGAGGAACTGAGGCATGGTTTTGGGTATCTGATATGCCGGCTAATTCGTTTACTCGTTTTGCACTTGATACCTCGGAGGTAGAGATTATTGATAAGAAAATAGATTTGCCGGAGTTATCTTTTGATAAGAACGGTTGGGTGACATCTGCACGCTGGAAAGGTATGGATGAACCGTTGTTTACGGAAGGGCTTGCCGACTTCATGGTAGTACACTTCAATGATATGGACAGATGGTCTCAAGGTGATATCTATATGCATATGGATGAAGCACAACGTATAGAGAAGTTCAATGAGATTACTAGAATGGAGTGGGCAAAACCGAAAAGTAAGGCTAAAGTGAGAGAAACACCTTATTCATGGATTGTTTCGCAGGATATGGAACATCCAAGGGTGAAGAATATGAACCGTCAGGTTGAGATTTTCAAAGAGGTTCCGAGAGCGAAGGTTAATATTTTCTTTGACAGAATTTCATCAATAGCACCAGAAGTATTCTATGCTAAGTTTCCTTTTCCTCAGGATTGTAGACAACCGGTTGCTACCAATGGAGGAATTCCTTATGAGCTGTACAAAGAACAAATACCTAACTCATGCAAGGACTTTTTTGTTATAGACAGCTGGGTGAAATATGAAGCGGAGGATGGTGCACGGATCTGGTCGTCAGGAGACGTTCCAATTGTCAGTTTTGGAGGACATCATATGGGGATGCGATTGCAGGATGCTCCTAAAAAAGAAAATGAACTTTATGGTATGCTTTACAATAACTTATGGGTAGTTAACTTCTGTGTAGATTCTCCCGGTGAAATGAATTTTGAGTTTGATTTGACATACCGTGAAGGGAAACAGTCTGTTGAGCAGCTCACTGATATGGCTGATTCGTATTATATTCCGATGTCTATTGTGAATACTCCAGAGGCACTGGAAGATCCGGTAGTCCATAAATATTTGAATACACCCCAACGTTTGACGTCGGGATACTGACTAAGACTATGTATGGACTGTAAGGGAGCTTATGTATTGGTATAGAAAATATCTGGTATAATTTTAATATCATGACAAATAATGACATGTAGTAAATTCTTTTTGGTCTTGCTGATGCAGGTGTTTATACTTTCTTCGTTTGCTAATGGTAATGAGATAACTTTTTTGTTGCAGGAGATGACCAACCGTGAGTCATTGGTTGATTATCCATCTCCATATTACACTGTGCGGCAGTTCAGCAGTTATGACCGTTTCTCAGATCATGCAGTGAAAGGTTCTTATGACTGGTTTGCTAATTGGGATTTTAGCCAGTTTCTTCGTACGGAAGAAAAGGATGGACGTAGGGAATTTGTTATGTTTGACGCAGAAGGACCTGGTGCTGTAGTACGTATATGGATTACGGTGGCCAACTATAATGATAACGGTATATTACGTTTTTATTTGGATGATTCGGATATACCAGCTATTGAAGGTGAGGTACTGAGTCTTATCAGTGGTCACTTTCTGGCAGATGCGCCTATATCTACGTCTGTATCTCCTTTGACTCCTTATAAACAACGGGGACATGATTTGTATTTACCGATTCCTTATGCAAAGCATTGCAAGATTACTTATGAAACTCCTGGTATCACTGCAGCAGGGAATCGTCCACCCGGAGAGAACTTCTTTTATAGTGTAAACTATCGCACATATGATAAGGGAAGTATTGTAAAAACATTTACTTTGGATGATTTGAAAAAGGAAGCTGATGTACTTGATGGTACACAGAGGGAACTGATGGAACAACCTATTCTTGAAGGAAAATATCAAAAAAAAGTATCTGGGGATAAGGCTATTACGAATTTATCGGGAGAGAATCGGATTGTTCTAGAGGGTGGAGGAGCTATACGTGGTATACAACTTAAACTATCTGCTGATGATTTGGCTCAAGCTTTACGTTCCGTGATACTTAGAATTACTTTTGATGGTAATCAGACAGTTTGGTGTCCGGTTGGTGATTTTTATGGAACGGGTAATCGTCTTTCGCCTTATAGTTCGTTTTATACTACTGTAAGCAAAGATTCTATGATGACTTGTTATTGGGTGATGCCGTATAAAGATAAATGTGAAATTTCTCTGGAGAATTTGAGAACTGAAGTAGTGAGTACATCTCTTACTGTTTATTCGTCTGATTGGGAATGGAATGAGAGAACCATGTATTTCGGCGTAGGCTGGATGGAATATCATCGTAAATATACAGGGTTACATAAGAGTATCAATGGGACATTGGATGCAGAAGACATAAACTTTGTAACTTTAACTGGTCAAGGTGTTTATGTTGGTGATGCTATAACAATCTTTAATACAGTTGGTGATTGGTGGGGTGAAGGGGATGAAAAGGTATATATTGATGGAGAAAGTTTCCCGTCACATTTTGGGACCGGGACGGAGGATTATTACGGTTATGCTTGGTGTATGCCAAATTTCTTTGAACATCCTTTTATTGCCCAACCCGATGGCACAGGAGCTTATCAGCCTGGACACGTGGCAAATTTGAGATATCGTGGGTTGGATGGCATAACGTTTAAGAAATCTCTTGTTTTTGATATGGAATTTTGGCATCAGAGTGCGACATATGTCAATTACGCACCGACTACTTATTGGTATATGCTTCCGGGAGGAAAAACGAACCGGAAACCAGAAGAAAAGATGGCTGTAATTGATATAGCGAAGCATAAGAATGACCTGGTGAGTAACTCTGTTGACAAAAATGGAAAAGTGGAGGGAGAATTTATGAATATTTCTGTAACTGGTGGCATGGAACGAACGCAGTGTATTCCTGAGATGAATTGGAGTAATGGAGTACAGTTTATATGGAGAGAAAGTAGGAAAGGAGATTGTGCTAATTTAGGTTTTGTGGTTGATGAGGGAGGAAAATATTCGGTAAAGTGCAGGTTTACGATTGCCCCAGATTATGGTCGCTTTTCTGTTGAGGTAAATGAAAGTCCGGTTCTTCCCTCTGTTGATACTTATAATTCAAAGTTGAGCATGATGACAGTTGAACTAGGTATATTGGAGCTGAAGAAAGGGGAGAATTTCTTGAAACTTGTACAGCTGGATAAAAATGAAAAGGCAGTTAATTCATTGATAGGATTGGACTATTTGACTGTAGAAAAGGTAAAATAGTCTCAGGATATAAGATGTGAAATAGTTTGGAATGGGATTGAGACTTTTGTATTATTTATTGGGACATTTATTATATGCTAAATCCTTTTTGCAGGTTAATTTTGTGGTCAGTAGCTGTTTGAGTATTTAATTCTAATAATTCAATTCTAATACTATGTTTATCATTGAAAATTATTCGTTGGCAGTAGTGTTTTGTTTTATAACAATGCTGTGTTGGGGGTCTTGGGGCAATACCCAGAAGCTAGCGGGCAGTCGTGTCTGGCGATATGAACTCTACTATTGGGATTATGTAATAGGTGTGTTACTTTTGTCACTTCTGGCTGCGTTTACAATGGGGAGCGTAGGGGAATTGGGACGAGGTTTTGTTGATGATTTGTTGCAGGCTGACGCATCTAATCTGGCTTCGGCTCTTATCGGGGGTGTCATATTCAACCTTTCCAATATTCTACTTTCTGCCTCTGTTTCTATTGCAGGTATGTCTGTGGCCTTTCCATTGGGAGTAGGGCTGGCTTTGGTTCTGGGAGTATTCATTAATTATTTTAATGCACCGCAAGGTAGTCCGGTATTCCTTTTCTTAGGAGTTCTGCTGGTGATTGTGGCGATTGTCTTTAATGCTTGGGCCTATAAGAATATGGGAAAAGGTGGGGAGCAACAAAAAACAAAAGGTATTGTGATAGCTATAGTGGCAGGTATTATGATGTCTTTCTTTTTCCGCTTTATTGCAAGTTCTATGGATTTGCAGAATTTTGAATGTCCTGAAGTCGGTAAGATGACTCCCTATACAGCAATGGTGATTTTTTCTATTGGTATTTTCACCAGTAATTTCATTTTCAATACAGTCGCAATGAGGCATCCTTTTGTCGGTACACCTACATCTTATGAGGATTATTTTGCAGGTAGTTTCCGTTTACATGCTGTAGGAATATTGGGTGGTATAATCTGGGGTATTGGCAATCTGTTCAGTTTGTTGGCGACGGAAAAAGCTGGTGCTGCCATTTCATATGGATTGGGACAAGGTGCTACGATGGTGGCTGCATTCTGGGGTGTATTTATTTGGAAAGAATTTGTGGGAGGTCCTAAAATAAACAGAGCTTTACTGACATGTATGTTCATTCTGTTCTTGTCTGGAATCGGTTTGATTATTTATGCGGGACTTTAAATGGTAATTTATATATCTAATGATGAAATGGAAAAATGTAAGAAAATAGTTGTGGTCGGTAGCACGAATGTTGATTTGATTGCCCGCGTCAGTCACCTGCCTGAACCGGGTGAGACAATAGGAGATGCAGAATATTGCCTTTCATATGGAGGCAAAGGAGCTAACCAGGCAATTGCTGCTGCCCGGTCAGGAGGACATGTCTCATTTATTTCTTGTCTGGGAGATGATGCCTATGCAGATACACTTATAACCTCTTTTGTAGATAGTGGAATTGATGTGGATTATATTCAGAAGTGTGTGAGACACTCTACTGGGATTGCTTTTATTTTTGTTGCGGAAAATGGAGAGAATTGCATTGCTGTGGCTCCAGGGGCAAATAATTTATTGCGAGGAGAAAGAATGGATACTATTCTTCCAGTTATAAAAGAAGCGGATGCATTGGTGCTGCAGCTGGAGATTCCTTATGAATCGGTGATTTCGTTGATTGAGTATGCTCATACTGTTGACACTAAAATCATTTTGAACCCAGCTCCGGCCAAGCAGATACCTTCTTATATCCTGGAGAAAGTGGATATTCTTATTCTGAACGAGACTGAGGCTATGCTTATAGCAGGACAGTCATTGGACTTTTCGGAACCGATAGGTATTGCTCGAAGTCTATTGAGAAGAGTAGGACAAGTCGTAATTCTGACATTGGGAGCAAAGGGGTCGGTTATTGTTTCGGATGAGATGGAGAAACAGATTCCTTCATATGTAGTGAATACAGTAGATACGACAGGAGCTGGTGACACGTTCTGTGGTGCTTTTGTAGCTCAGTGGGTGGAAGGAGTAGATTTACAGGATTGTGTACAGTTTGCAACAGCAGCTGCTGCTTTGTCTGTCACAAGAATTGGAGCGCAAGTTTCGATTCCTTATCAAAAAGAAGTAATTGAATTTATGCGCAATAGAATACTATAGGCTATTGGATTTGCAGAATACTTATGAGATAATATTATGAAAACAATCGGAAAAAAATTAGTTATTGTATTAATCTTGTTTTTGGCTGGAGGAACAATGACTTCTTGTCACCAACAATCTTCGTCAGTTACAAATACCATGTCTACAAGCCAACTTTTGGATAAAATAAAAGGAGGATGGGCAGGACAAACCATTGGAGTTAGTTTTGGCAGTCATACGGAGTTCAGATATCAGGGAACATTTATACAAGATTATCAGTCTATCCCATGGCATGAAGGCTATGTACAAGAGTTAATGGATTCTTGGCCCGATTTGTATGATGATATTTATATGGATTTGACATTTGTAGATGTATTGGAAAGAGTTGGACTAGACGCTCCTGTTGATTCTTTTGCCATTGCATTTGCGACGGCAGACTATAATTTGTGGCATGCTAATCAGGCTGCTAGATACAATATTTTACATGGCAGTACAAAGAAAGTTAGAGCAATAGAAGCGAATCTTATCTTTGTAGACCTTGTCCACTTCCTTTTGATTAT
>ENA-USUK01001685-USUK01001685.1-human-gut-metagenome-genome-assembly--contig:-NODE-1685-length-16160-cov-43.179693_pt1 | contig 16160 bp, 8 predicted proteins | sample MGYA00250062_ERZ773400 | MGnify/ENA primary metagenome ERZ773400 (study PRJEB29103, sample SAMN06111961) | human gut metagenome | biome: human gut; feature: ankylosing spondylitis patient; material... | reverse complement strand
GGGAGTGCCCCAGCTGCGACCGGGAGACGCTGCTGGTGCTGGATGCCACCACCGGACAGAACGGCTTGCTTCAGGCCCGGAGCTTCAAGGAGACCGCAGGGCTGACCGGCATTGTCCTGACAAAGCTGGACGGAACGGCCAAGGGCGGAATTGTGGTAGCCATCGCCCGGGAGCTGGGTGTGCCTGTGAAGCTGGCCGGTGTGGGCGAGGGCATTGACGATTTGAAGCCCTTTGACGCGCATGATTACGCGGAGGCTATCATCTGAGAAGGGGGAGAAAACAGCGATGACAAGACAGGATGGACGGGCGTATGACGAGCTGCGCCCCATTAAAATCACCACGGATTTTGTGAAATTCCCGGAGGGGAGCTGCCTTATTGAGTGCGGCGACACCAAGGTGCTTTGTTGCGCCAGCATTGAGGACAAGACACCGCCCCATGTTCCCGAGGGCGAGGGCTGGGTCACGGCGGAATACTCCATGCTGCCCCGGGCAAACCGGGAGCGCAGCAAGCGGGACATTGCCAAGCTGAAGCTAAGCCCCCGCAGCGCGGAAATCCAGCGGCTTGTGGGCCGCAGTCTTCGGGCTGCCGTGGATAGGAAGGCCTTGGGTGAGCGGACCATCAACATCGACTGCGATGTGCTGCAGGGTGACGGCGGCACCCGCACGGCCTCCGTTACCGGCGGCTTTATCGCGCTGGCTCTGGCCTGCCGGAAACTGGTGGAGGACGGATATCTCGGGTCCAGCCCTATCCGGCATTTTGTGACAGGCGTTTCCGCTGGAATCGTGGACGAGCAGCCCATGCTGGACCTTCAGTACAGCGAGGACAGCCGCGCACAGGTGGATCTGAACTGCGTGATGAACGAGCTGGGCGAGATCATTGAGCTTCAGGGAACTGGCGAGGGCCGGGCCTTTACACTGGCGGAGCAGCAGGAGCTGGTGCGTCTGTGTGCCAAGGGCAACCGGGAACTGCTGAAGCTCCAGAAGCAGATACTGGGATAAGGAGCGCGGTACGATGGCACAGATTTTTGAAACGATCATGCTGGTCTGCTTTGGCCTGTCATGGCCGTTCAATATTACAAAGTCTCTGCGGGCAAGGACTGCCAAGGGCAAGAGTGTGATGTTTGAGATCGTGATTATCATCGGCTATCTGTGCGGTCTTGCCGGGAAGTTTATCAGCGGAAATATTACATACGTGGCTGCGTTCTATGTGGCGGACATCCTGATGGTGAGCATCGACCTTGCGCTGACCTTCCGTAACCGCGCTCTGGACCGTATGGCAGCCAAGGAGGAAACAACGGTATGAAATTTGTACTTGCAACACACAATCCTAATAAGGTCCGGGAGATGAGCGCCATTTTAGGGCAGTTCAGCGTAGAGGTTGTCAGCCCCAAGGAGCTTGGAATCACTGTGGAGGTGGAGGAAACCGGCACCACGTTTGCGGAAAACGCTATGTTGAAGGCCAGAGCCATCTGTGAGCTTGCGAAACTCCCGGCCATTGCTGATGATTCCGGCCTCTGCGTGGACGCCCTCAACGGCGGCCCCGGCGTTTATTCCGCCCGCTACGGCGGCGAAGGGCTGGATGACAGAGGACGATATATGCTGCTGCTGGAGAATATGCATCCCGGCAGGAGAAGTAAATGCTTGCTGAATGGCTAACTGCCGGGATGCAAACTGCCGATGTACATCACGCATCAGATAAGAATTATAAGCAGTACTTTGACTCCAAGGTAATGCCTTGAACTCCCCCTGAGCAGAAACCACAACAGTCCCCACCCATATTCCCAAACCTACACATAAAGTGCGAAAACCGATAATTTTTCTCATAGAATCATCCCTTTAAGTTATTGTACCACAATTTCAATTTTCTGACGGTTATCTCCGGCTGTCTTCACATACAAACGTTTATGCTCTATATCATAAAACCAGCCTGTATTCCGCTCTGCATCTGTAACTGATGAAAGAACGGGCAACGATTTACCATTTTCTATCACAGATTGCGGAACGTTCTGCAAATAAGCCTTTACTAGATAAGTGTGCTTGGCAGGTTTGTACTTCCCTACCGGTTTATCTGCAGTAAACGTCCAACTATCATCAGCAAGCCTGCTGGTAAAACGGGTCAATGAACCAATCCCTTTTTGATAATCCATTGATATACCATCATCTTCATACATCTCATAAGAAGAAATGCCTGACGGATAGACATCCAATGTTATCATCTCTACAGGGTGCTGATCTACCCACTGCATAACAGGTTGCATGGGAATAATAGCTCCGGCTTTTATATAGATAGGCAACACATCCAACGGAGTAAGAAAAGATTTATATTGACGGCCCTCGTAACGCTCACCGGTTTCATAATCAAACCATTCTCCACCGGGAAAATAAACATGTTGGCTCAGTGCACCTTTGGTAGTGACAGGACAAACCATCATCCATGGCCCGAACATATACTGACGTGTCAGCTGATAAGTATTCTCATCCTGAGGATAGTCCATCACTAAAGGAGTCATCATGGGACGTGCCGTTTTATAAAGTTGATAGGCATTACTATAAATATAAGGAATCAATGTATAACGCAAACTATCATATTTGATGAAATTGGCCAAAGCCTCCGGACCATAAGTCCAAGGTTCATGGTAACGGGGATGGTCCATACCGAACACCATGGCGATAGGTGAAAACATACCGAACTGTACCCAACGAGTATATAATTCTGTATCGTAAGGAGAATATTGTTCAAATCCTCCCATGCAATGAGTCCAGTTACCCACACCACTCATACCAATATTAAGTCCTGCACGTATCACCGGTTCAAACCACTGCCATTCACTCCCCCAATCTCCGGCCCAGATATAAGGATAACGCTGAATTCCCGCATAACCTTCACGAGTATGTGTCAACCCCCTCATATTATTATATTCCTGAAATTTACGATAGGGAGCCTCCGCATAAGCTAAAGGAAAAATATTATGAAGTCCTTTCAGGTCCATCGTTCCTCCGACATCCGTTTTCACAAACTTAGCCCCGATAGAAGCGACTTTCATTACTCCGTTCTCCCACCACCAATCTACTGCTTTCGGATCAAAGAAATTCACTACCCCTTCTGTCTTGGCTCCTGGATACAGCACGTTTCCCTGTTCACGCGCCTTATCCAATAGATGATATTCAGGACCATTATCTAATATAGAACGGATATGAAGCCCCACCATTTTTACATTTTGCGCATAGCAACTGTCAAACATAGCTTTCGGATCTTTGAACGTATTGCGCCATTCAAAACAGCAACCACCATTTCCGTAAGTGGTATTAAACAGTCTCCAAGTAGAATCTAGCCAAAGCAAATCAAAAGGCACTCCTTCCTCACGCAAACGTTTACATAAAGCAGGCGGATATTTATCGGAAGTCATCTCTTCATTCTTCCAGGTTCCACCGGAATAAGTACCGACATGCAACCCCATTGCAAAACGAGGAAGCATGGGGGATTTTCCGGTCAATTCCGTATATCTGTCAACCATGGTATAAAAATCGGGACCATAAATAAAATAATAGTCCAAATCACCGCCAAAAGCTTTGAATGAATAATAATCACTACTATCCCACCCCATATTCCACTCGGTAGCAAACGGAGTATGAAAGAATAAACCATATCCTTTGGTACTCATCATAAAAGGTACGGGACAATAATTGGCACGTAAAATATCTTTTCCTCCTACAGCCGGTTTTATCCCTCTTCCCAACTCTACATTCAGATAGACCTTACGCCCTCGCTGATCCATGAAATCCATACGTTCCCCAAAACCAAAGAAATGCTCATCCGGTTGTAGAACAGCTTTCGTCTTGACAGAATCCTTATAAAAACGTTGTTCCGCAAGTTCCGTATAAAGCAGTTTGCCGTTTTTATCAGAAACAGACAGACAGAACGGATTCTTGGTAGCCTCTATAATCAGTTTTCCGGTCGTAATCAACCATGCAGCACCTTTATCTTCCACTGTATAGTGTACAGGAGTAAAATCATATTTCCGAACCATCCACTGCTCATTTTCAGCGAACACGGTACCTTGAGAATGACGTACACGGAACATATCATCTGTACAAAATTCCAATTTCACATTTCCCTGAGGCAGAAGAAACAACAAATCATTTCCTGTCTTCTTAAAAGAAGCATTGGCCGCCCATAGCCCTATACAATACAGGCATAAACAAAAGCATAGGATTCGTTTTTTCATGGTATCTGTTATTTTATTTAAAATCAATCATATTGAAAATCAGCTTTTTGGCTACGAGTCCGGCAGCCGAATCATTAATGATGTTCCCATAGATATCCAATGTAGAGAACAAAACACTACCCTTACCCATAGGTACAATCCCCATAGCAGTTCCGATAGCCATAGGATAAGTATGATAGGCTCCGACCAGCAATTCTTCACCTTCCATCACTAATCCCATACGCTCCACCCCTGTATGTATCAATGCCTGATAAGGCCAGTTGAGAGCATTTCCGACAGGAAGTTCCTTGAAAATATCATGTGGCTTATTAAACATCACCCCGCCCAGCCAGTTGGTTCCAACAAAGAATTTGTCCTTAAACACCGCTTTACTATTAGCCGCTATAAATTCCGACCATTCATCAGCACTCTGAATAATAAAGATTTTGGTTCCATCATTTACGGCACGTTCCATTAAACGCTGTGCATCCGGCATCTTATCATTAGGAACAGCCCAATCCAAACGACAACGCGCGTTACTGCGAGGATGCCTGAAACGGATCTCTATATCGGCAGACTTGCCTCCTTCCAAATAGACTTTTCCATCGCCCAAATGCTCTTTCTTCCTGGTTATTTCATATATTTTCTTACCATTGACAAAGACTTCAATCATACTACGATCATTACTCTGAGGAATAATCGTATATTCACCACTGACAGAAGGAAGTACTTTACCACTCCATTTAATACCATAACCATCAAGCATATACACAAAAGGACTTGGTGTAGCTCCCTCAATAGCACTCAGATTAACCACCTTGGCCACTTCATGATAAACTTCCTTCTGAAATTCCATATCCTCATAATAGACCACATCCAATCCCGGTTTGCCATCGGCAGAGCGTAACGCTTCCATCGGCACCATTGTCAACTGATCTTTCCTAGGAGGACGGGCCACCATAATCCAATCCAACTTTCCTAAATTATCCTCGTAAGCTGCAACCGCTTCTTTCGTTTTTCCCTTCAAGAAATTCTGTAAAGCACTCCCATCTTCCCAAACGGCCCCTTTACCATCCAACATATTGGATGCCAGATTTACAGACAATATATCATCATACCCAGTTGTAACAACAGAATTTTCCTTACACAGTTTTGCTTCAATCCTACAAAGTCCTCCAGCTGTAGGAACAGGTATTTTTACATCTTTCACCAACAACTGACCATAAACCTCACCTCCGGCAGCTTCCGTTTCATAAGTCCCTACCTCCATCACTTTTCCTTGAGAGTCTGTCACCGAGATTTTCAATTGATGGTTTCCCCGGACATTCTTCTCATTAATCAGATAAAAATCAACGGTCACCTTTCCCCCTGCGGCTGCAACCTGTTGCCTGGTCTTTACCGCTACATACAAAGGCTGATTATAACGAGCTATGATAGCCGGATCTGATTTGGGATAACGAAAACAATCGACAATTCCCGAATAATTCTCCGTCAATTCCGATTCCCATCCATTAACAACGTATGCATCCGTCAAATTATTCATTCTGGCCGATTCTATTTTACGTCCCTGATGTTCATAGGATACAGTTCCCATAGCCACACACAAATCATCCACGGTAGGATAAACAGTCCTTAACTGTTTAGCATCCAGAAATTTATTGAATTCATCATACCAACGTAGAAACTCTCTACCATCCCATCCTTTATAGCTATATTTTTCCAAATCTTCTTTATTCTTTTCCAAACGAGGAGGTGATGATAAAGCCCCTTCCTCACCAAAGAATACAATTTCACGCTTATTCTTTGTATCATTATAATAATCTTCAGGGCCTTTGTACAAACCTTCATTCCAAACAGCAGGTCCTCCGGCACGATGATAATCATACCAGCCACTCCAATACACTTTTTCATCGTAAGGACGAATATGAATTTTAGCCTGATCTTCTATATCATCTCCCTTAGCCCAAGCCGAGGTACGAAGAATCAACCGGGAAGGATCCAATACACGCATATCCTTCATCGCTTGAATTTCCAATTCTAACTTTTCAGGAGCAGCATTTCCCGATTCATTCATCATATTATAGATAACCAGACAGGGATGACTGCGATCCCTCTTTACCATACGGATGACCTTTTCATGCAAAACAGCATTCATAAACGGCTGTCTTACGTCCAGACGAAAACCGCCAGGCTCTTCAAAATAGAGCAGTCCCAACTCATCAGCATAATTCATTACGTCAGTATTACCGATAAAACGATGAAAATTCAGCATATTCAATCCTAACTCCTTAGCTATGCGAATTTGCCTTTCAGCCAATTCTTCCGACGGAAAAATACCATTGACTGGCCAAAAACTCCAACTGATGGCCGAGCGAAGCATGATACGTTTTCCATTTAAACGAAAAACAGCATCATCACCTATACCGGAAGCCTCGAACCAACGGAATCCAAAACGGCGGGAATCTTTATCCACCCAGTTCTGTCCTTCGGACAACTCCACCTCACATACATACAGATTAGGATCATCCACACTCCATAATTTCGCATCCGGAGCTGATACAGGAATCTTCAGCTCATTCATACCTTTATTTAATGAGATACCCTTTATCTCTTTAGAATAAACTATTTTTTCTTTATTTTTCCACTCGTACACCGTTATACGAAGATCCTGCTTCGCAGTCTTTCCTTTTTCATTCTGTAATGTCAGAATAGCGTTGGCGGTAGTTATCTGAGGAGTATTCTGCATATAAATATCTGCCACATAAACAGAATTACATACCTTCATACTAACTTTTCCTGTTATTCCTCCAAAGCCATGACCGGGAGGCAACATTTTATCTCCCCACGGAATAGTTCTGGAGTCACGCCAATCATGGTTACCACCCGCATCCGTTATACGTACAGCCAATTGTACCTGTTCTCCTGATTTTATATAAGGAGTAATATCCGTTTCAAAAGGAACATTGTCCACAATCTGATAATCCACTAATCTCTGATTAATAAAAATTTCCGCCCGTGAACGTATAGAGCCAAAATTCAAAAAGACTTTTTGTCCTTTCTTCAATACCGGAATATCCATTGTACGACTCCACCATGTAACTCCTGTAATATCTCCTTCGGGTCCGGACTGAGTTTGAAGATATTCTTCAGCTGTTCCAGGAACCTGTACCGAAAGAGTCTGGGCAGAAGTCAATATATCCCATCCCGCTGTAGGAACAATTACAGGACTTTTCCGTGCCTCTTCCAATGTCAAATAAATATCCTCTGTCTGCCAAGCTGCATTTTTATCCTGCCATAAATGCCATCCTTTTCCTGACAAATCAAAAAATGGTCTCTCCTGTGCTCTCACCCCATAAAATGGACATAACAACAAAAATGCTATGGCAATAATACTCTTCTTCATAATTATCTATTACTTTCTTTTATTAAATTCAATAATAACTGTTGGCCCACTACATTAGCCCTATTCTCGCTTTTGGTATTAAAAGTATTCATCGACTCGTTCATGCCATCAAGATCAACAGGAACTGTATAAGCTTTGACATCCTTTATACATGCAGGAATATCCAATGTAGTAATAATTATTTTTCCACGACCTGCCGGAATAACAGACAAGGCAGAATAAACTTCTTTTTTATGATCGGAAACACAAGCAACCAATGTTTCCCCATTAAAGCAACGCAACCCTACACGATGACGGTTGTAAGTAGCAAAGCATTGATATTCCCAATTAAAGACACAATTGACAGGCAATCCATCAAAAATAGGATGTTCTCTATTGAAAAAGTTCCCACCATACCAAGCCGTACCTAGTTTCTTTGAACCACGATAATCCAAAACTTCTTTATCCGCTAAGAACTCAGCCCACCTTTCCGCATTATCCACAATAATCAATGTATGTCCCTTGTAAACCCATTCCATAATATCACTCATACCACTTCCCCATTGAGTAGGTTCAAAGGCGCCAACCAACAAATAATCTCCCGAAGGTGTTCCTTCTTTATATTCCGGAATATCAAAACCAACTGTTTTCATAAAATTGCTCAGAACGCCCGTAGTATCAGCAATAGAACCATTAGCTGTAATTCCTTTCGTATTCAAACTTACAGCAAACAAAGAATCGTTTCCAGTTGCAAAAGTTTTTTTGCCTTTGACCAACTTTGCTTCAATACAAACATAGCCTGTTGCCCGAGGAACAAAATTCCAGCCGATCTGTAAACATTGACCATATACATTCCCCCCTTTAACATGTACACTAGATACATGGGTAGCCAATACAGTACCTTCCGCATCTTTCGCGATCAATTGAAGAGAATAATTCCCCTTCAAATTCTTTTCATTTACAATATAAGTATCTACTATAGTCGTATCTCCAACATTCAGCACTTTCCGATTCATTTTTACAGCTAAAAATAACGGTTGGTTATAACGAGCCATTACTTCCACATCTCCTTTAGGATAACGATAATTATCAACAATGCCGGAGTGATTTTCCAGTTTCATACTTTCCCAACCATTTACAGCATAAGCATCCACCGTATTACTGATACGAATATTCTCAATTACCCTACCTTGATAATAGAAAGCCACATTCCCCATGGCACGGGTCAAATCATCCACTGTAGGAAATGCTTTGGCAAATCCATTGTGTTTAAGAAACGAATCATATGCATCATACCACTTCATATAATCCATCGCTTCCCATCCAGAAGTAGTGCCAGATTGCAGGATTTCATCCCGAATGAGCTGAAGACGCGGCGGAGTACCAATAGCCCCGTCTTCCCCCCAATAAATAATCTCATCCTTATGATCTGAAAAACGGTGATAGTTATCTTTACCCAAATATAAATTATCATGATAGCAACCCGGACCACCTGCATGATGCCTGTCATACCATCCATAATCATAAAAAGTAGTATCGTTTGGCATCAAGTGCAATTTAAAACGGGCATTCGCCTCATTTTCCGGATTCTCTCCATTACTGGAATTATAAGTTAAGATACGGGTAGGATCCAACGAATGTGCCATACGCATCTGCGCATAATCCTGTACCTGTGGCCAAGCTCCCCGTTCATTATGCAAATTATAAATAACAAGAGACGGATGGTTACGGTCACGTTTAATCATTCGCGCCAATTTTTCATTCCGGTAAGCAAAATAAAACTTGCTTTGCTTGTTATTATCATTAAAGTGACTGATAGGATACTGATTGCCTCCCGGTTCTTCAAAGTATAATAGTCCCAATTCATCAGCATAATCCAAGACATTGCTATGCCCGATAGTACGGTGAAAATTCAACATGTTAAGTCCTAGCTTTTTAGCACTCTCCACTTGTCTCCTAGCCAACTCATCAGATGGAGTGATCCCATTATCCGGCCAGAAACTCCATGAAATAGCTGTACGTAAAACAATTCTTTTTCCATTCAAGAAAAATTGCTTATCTCCATGAATATCCTTCACTTCAAACCATCTGAATCCAAAACGCTGCGTATAATTATCCGTACCTACTGAAACAGACAAATCATAAAGATGAGGAGAATCCGTACTCCACAATTTTGCCGCTGGCAAATGAATATGAAAAGTTTGTTTATTCTCTCCGACAACAAGATTTTCAACAGGGTATTCTTTTCGGTAAAGTACTTTCTCACCTTTATGTTCTTTTACTGTTAAAAGCATTTTCTGAGCCTTCATCGGGTTCTTTGTTTCATTACAAGCCGTCACTTCAACTTCAATAGAATGAGGGTCCGGTTGGTTTTTAATAAAAACATCTCCAATATATAACTTATCCGTAGCAACCAACTCCACTTTTCCAGTTATACCGCCAAAACCATGAGAAGGATTAGTTCTATACTCTCCCCATGTATAGACTTGGGAATCTTTCCAATTAAAATTACCATTTGGATCAGTAATGCGGAAAGCAATCACATTTTCCTGACCAGGTAGAATAAAAGGTGTCACATCTACAGCAAACGGCGTACTATTCACCAAATCATATCCCACCAATTTTTTATTAACAAAAATCTCAGCTCTAAAACGGACAGAAGCAACATTCATCACTATCCGTTTATTTCTCCAATCAGCAGGTACATTTATTTTTGTATCAAACCATGAAACCCCTACATAATTTCCGGTAACTCCAAATGTTTCTCCATTCCATCCCCATAGGTGTTGCTCTACGGTAGCAGGAAGTGTCACCCCTATCTTATCGGGTGTATCAAGCAAATTCCAGCCTCCGGTAGGTATATGAACAGGGAGGTCATGAATATTGACAGGAGGAACATAAAGAGAATCATTTTGCCATACAGCCGAACGATCAAGAGTGATATTCCATAGAGTTTCTGATAAATTGAGACATGCCCTCTGTGCTCTCATAGATGTTACAAACAATAGTACACAACCCGCTAAAACGAATATTTTTTTTATAGCTGATTTCATTTTACCTCTATTTTTCTTTATGGTATATTATAAAAGGAGTATGTTAAGAAGAAATACTTCAATATACTCCTTTTACAAAATTACTTTATTTTGTATATCCGGGATTTTGAGTGAATTCATCTTTATTAGTCACCGCATCCAATTGATTTTGGGGTATCGGACGTAGCATATGATATTCTTGAATATTATCTTTTGCATCCATATTATGCAACTTAACGTATTCAACTAACTTTTTAGTTCGTTTTAAATCAAACCAACGTATTTGTTCTCCACACAATTCCCTAGCCCTCTCATCTAAAATAAAATCGATAGTCAGTTCCGATTCAGTAATTTTCATGTCATTTTCTTTACCTGGTATTGCACGTTTCATCAAGAATTCATTCATCAAATCCACCGCTTCCTGTTTATTCGTTTGCAGCATCGCTTCGGCTGCAATAAAATACATTTCCGGCAAACGAATGACAAATGCATCCCGTTGACACCAATCCTGATTATAAACCGCCGTAGGATCGGCAAACTTATGCATTTCTACAAATTGCGACCTTAAGATAGCTTTACCTTCCGAAGTGTACACGTCATTAACATCCAGCAAACGATACCGCTTTGACGCCCATACTTTTTGTGAATCAGTAGCAGCCGTTTTCATGATATATATGGCCGTATCTCCTGTAGCCATTAAAGGATAAACTTTTAAATCACTCTCGGATAACGGATTCTTGTTAGCGTACCAGGCATCTTTAAACGTCACTTTATAACGCTGATCTATATTCTCATTATATAATTGCAGCAGATACCTGGACGGCATATATCTTTGGAAAGGACGAGCATTCAAGACATCGCGTTCCATTCCGGCTTCCTTATCATATTTCATCACAAAATCAACAATCCCTTTATTACCCGAATTAGTAGCAGTAGCATCAAAAGCATTATTTTCTAATTCTGAGTTGGTGTAATTTATAGAAAAAATTGCTTCTTTGTTTGTACCTCCATCACAATTGGCAATATCCCACATATCACTATAATCAGTATAGAAAGAATAGCGTTGACTATTGATAATATCCTTTGCCAACACAGCGGCCTCAGCATAAAGCGAAGCCTCGCCCGTTGCACAAGCTCTGGTCAAACAAGCTCTTGCTTTAAAAGCTTTAGCTACATCCTGAGTTATTCTACCATCTGTTGATTTGCCTGGTGCCAGTTGATTGACAGCCACATCTAAATCATCAAAAATAACTTTATAAAAATCTTCTACAGACGAACGGTGTGCTTCAGTAACAGCACCCGTTATAGGTTCTGTGTTCAATACCACGTCTCCCCAAGTTTCTGTTATCAACCACAAATAGAAGGCTCTCCAAAACTTAGCCTGGCCTTCAAATGACTTATTTTCAACTTCGGTCAATACTTCACTTGGCAACAAAGAAATAGTCTGATTACAAGCGCTTAATGACAAATAAAGATTTTTCCAAACATTTCCGATAGTTGATTGGGAGCCATTTAAGTCAATAGTATAATCAGCCAATTGATTTGCTTTATTATCTCCCCCACGCAAAAACAAATCAGTACCAGATTCTGTCATACCAAAACCATCTTCCTGACCATAAAATGTCCTTGCACCCGAATAACAGGAATTCAACGCACTCTCTATTCCAACTTTCGTTTTCATAAATGGATCCGTTGTCAATCCACTTTTATTAGTTTCTTCTAGAAAGTCTTCACAAGAGACATGACATAAACAAAGAAATAATATGCTTATATAATAATAAAATTTTGTTTTCATAATGATCATAATTAAAGATTACAAACTAAGATTGATGCCAAACAACACTTGCTTCGCCAATGGAAAGTCCATACTTCCATTGCTTTCCGGATCATAATTCGGGAAATCCGTGAAGGTAATGAAATTATTCAAAGAACAATAAATACGCAACTTCTGCACCATCATTTTGGATGTCCATTCTTTAGGCAGTGTGTATCCCAATGTAATATCTCGTATTTTCACAAAAGAAGCTTTACGGAATGCCAATGAAGACTGTAACAAATAGCTGTTCGTTGAATAACCACTATTGGGACGAGGATACTCATTGCTAGGATTCTCAGGTGTCCAATAATTTACAGGTGCGCTATTTTCCAACGCACTTGGCTTGTATAGCTGAGTATAGGCATCTTTTACATATTGTCCGATACGACCATAAATAAAGAACATTAAATCAAAATTCTTATAGATGATATTATTAGTTATACCAAACGTATACTTAGGAACTCTTGAAAAAATAACCCGGTCATCCGTAGAGAAAACGCCTTCACCTTCAGAACCTTTAGGTGACATATCTGCCACTTTAATATCCCCTGGCTTAAATCCTCCAAAAGCTTTGGCCTGAACTTCCTCACCTAATTGCCAGATACCAATCTTTTTATAATCATAAAAAACTTGAGTAGGAGAGCCAACAAACCAAAGATTACCTTCATCACGCGTTACACCACTATTTAAAGCTTTAATTTTTTCACGATTCAAACTATATGTCCAATCCGTATTCCAACTAAAATTTTTATTTTGAAACCAAATTGTATTCAATGTCACTTCAATACCTTTATTTTCTGTTTTACCTATATTCTGCATAACAGATGCATATCCAGTAGAACTAGGCAATAAACTTGGAAGTAACAAATCCGAGGTTTGTGAAATATAAGTATCAATTGTACCAGATATGCGATTTCTTAAAATTGAGAAATCCAGTCCAAGATTCCATGTCGATGTTTTTTCCCAAGTCAAATCTTTATTTGCAATCTCGCTAGGATAATATCCATAAACACTACTGCCAAATGTATATACTGATTTTTTAAGTCCTCCTAAAGTAGCATAAGCATCAATTGCACTGTTACCAGCAACTCCCCAACTTAAACGTAATTTCAAATTACTAAAAATATCTTGATCAGCCATAAAGCCTTCTTCTGAAATACGCCACGCAGCGGATGCTGACGGGAAATACCCCCACTTGTGCCCTTTCGCCAAAACGGAAGATCCATCAGCACGCAAAGAAGCTTGGAATAAATAACGTTCATTAAACTTATAATTCAATCGTCCAAAGAAAGAAACCATTTGCGTCTCAATCAATTGACTGGCATTTTCTTTTGAATCAGCATTTGCTCCCAGATCGTGGAATGAAGTCAGAGCAGAAGCTTGGTTAGCTCCACTAGCCAAAACCTTTTCATATCCATAAGCAGTGGTACTACTACCAATCATTGCAGTTAGTCCATGTTTCCCAAATGTTTTGGAGTAATTCAGTATATTCTCCCAAGTATAACGCCAATCGTTATCCGCCTGAACAGAAGAGGTAGATTTTACACCAAGATTAGCTACTGTATTTTTATCTTTATAAATACCTTCCCGACTATCTGTAACATCAATGCCAATAGTGGATTTAAAGAAAAAATCTTTCAGAATATTCACATTCAAATACCCCGAAGCAAACATACGTTTCGTACGAATATTATCCTCGTAAGCACCCGGCTGCTCATCACATAAAGGACTGAATGCAGAACTATTTCCAGGAGCAGGGTTTAATATAAAATTACCATTATCATCATAAGCTCTGCCTATACATGGTATTTTGTTAGCCAAATTCAATGGATTCTGTCTCTTATCCTGATCTTTAAAAGTATATGAAACATTCACACCCACATTGAAAATTTTATTTATCTTATGATCAAGACTAATACGACCATTATAACGTTTCAATACATCATTTTTCAACAATCCTTTATCATCTTGAAAACCAAATGATAATGAATAAGATGTTTTCTCCGTACCACCAGACATACTGATTTCATAATTTTGGGTAATACCGGTACCCAACAATAAATCCTGCCAATCAACCCAATAACCTTTTTCCAAATACTCCAATTCTTCTGCATTGAAAATCAAAGCATCATCCATATATTGATCCGGCGCTGCTGAATTAGTAGTTCTATAGGCCTCTCTCTTTAATTGAGCATATTCTTCTCCATTCATCATACGAGGGTATTTAGCCTTATTTTTAATAGAAACATAAGCATTAAAATCGATTTTCGTCTTTTGTCCCTTGGCTCCGGATTTTGTTGTAATAATAATTACACCATTAGCTCCTTTCGTTCCATAAATAGCTGTAGATGAGATATCTTTCAAGACTTCAATAGACTCAATATCAGTAGGATTAATATCAACAAATGATCCGTAATCTATACCATCGACCAATACTAACGGATTATTGTCAGCTTTAAGAGAACGATTACCACGCATGGTTAATGAAATAGAGGCTCCGGGTTGCCCGCTAGATTGTGTTATATCCAATCCCGCTACTTTACCTTGCAAAGATTTCAACGCATTGGTAGTAGGAGTAGATGTAATATCCGCTGGTTTTATAGAAGATATAGAACCAGTCAAATCACTCTTCTTTTGAACACCATATCCAACCACTACCACTTCATCCAAAGATTGAGTATCATCTTTCATCACAACGTTTATGACAGACTGTTTCCCGACTTTTATCTCCTGAGTAAGATAGCCAATATAGGTCACCATTAATACATCATTCTCGTTTACATCAGCAAGAGAATAATTACCTTCAAAGTCAGTAATGGCACCATTAGTCGTTCCTTTTACCAATACATTTACTCCAATCATAGGCTCACCTGCATTATCTACTATTTTTCCTTTTATCATGGTAGCCTGTCGTGTTTCATCCAAACCGATACTTTTATGAGTAGTTGAAATTAAAATATGATCTCCATCAACTTGATACGTCATATTGGTACCTTGAAAGATTTTATTCAGAATAGCATTTATATTTCCATTCTCTATCTTTATACTTACTTTGTGTTTAGTATTCACCTTATCATTTAACACAAAAAGATAAGATGACTGGCTCTCAATCAAGTGTATCACTTGTTCCAAGCTTTCATTCTTACATGAAATAGTGATACCTTCGTTCCGATCTGATGCTTGTACGTACACTGAACTAAATGACACACATAATAGCAACAAGACTGTTTTCAGTAATCTCACAATAGACCACCGACTTATTGGCCTATCACATACGTTTAAATAAGTTGTTTCCATGTTATTAGATTTTAGTTTTAAAAAAAATATAGTTGTGTTTTATGTATTTGAACCTCTATTTGATATAAATAATTTGTTTGTCCTCATCCTGCTCTATAGTAAAAGGAGCATCTTTCTGCAATAACCTTAACGCATTAATAACCCCTCTACTTTGTCTAAATTTTCCTGTATATTTATAATGTTCCACCTCTTTATTTTGAATAACAATGCTATCTCCAAAATATTTAGTAAAAGTTTTCATGATGTCCTTCAATTTTGCGCTTTTTATACAAATTAATCCCTCACGCCATCGGAACTGGTCATAATCGTGGATGGTTTCCAAATGAATTTTTCCATTTTTATGATAACATACCATTTGATCAGGTTTCAAATAAATATTGTTACCTTTTACTCTGACACGAACTTTGCCTTCAAACAAAGAAGTCTTA
>ENA-USUK01001654-USUK01001654.1-human-gut-metagenome-genome-assembly--contig:-NODE-1654-length-16379-cov-23.507422_pt1 | contig 16379 bp, 14 predicted proteins | sample MGYA00250062_ERZ773400 | MGnify/ENA primary metagenome ERZ773400 (study PRJEB29103, sample SAMN06111961) | human gut metagenome | biome: human gut; feature: ankylosing spondylitis patient; material... | reverse complement strand
TTGCGGGTAAATACTTCACCTACCTTATCGTAAATACTTCCGAATTTTAGATTGAAAAGCTGCTCAAAGCCACGAGCTAAACAAGCCTCTGAAACAGGTTTTCCATTCTTTCCGGTAATCTCTCCTTGAAGAAACAAACCAAGTACAATTTCAGCAATACCAATAATCCCCAAGTCTTTAGACTTAGGAATTACATATAGGTCTGACTTGAACTCGGTAGACACAGGTGAATTAAACTGTTCGGGATGGGCAATTTTTAGGTTAAGTAACTCTAATTCTACATCAATTAAGGATAGTGCTTTATGAATATATCGATTTTTAGGCGCATTTTTCCCCCTGCCCATCCTGATACAACCCCTTTAAAGGGGCTATCTCAATACGGGTGAGATTAAGCATCCGGAAGATATAAGTATAATCTTCCGAATTGCTAATTGTTACTATTTGCTTCACAAAATCTTCATAAGCATCTTGCATTTCTGTGTTAATAACTTCTTGTGAGGTATCAGCCAGTAAGATGAAAAAAACTCGTTCTCAATAAATCATTCATAGGCATAAAATTTAATTGTGAATAAATTATATATATCAAAGCACTAGCTTTGTATGCTGAATGATTTCTTGTTTTGTTTGTAGTTCCTCTGCTAATCAGAATGATTCAAGGGGTATTCAGCCTTATTGGTCGCAATTCCAGAAATGGTGAACTTCAAATTCCTGCTTCTTACAAATATAATCCACTGGCATGAGTTCTAAAATAGCGAAATGTAGCTATATAGAAGAACTGAAACTTGCATCAATCCTTGTCAATCGTTTCTTTATATAGTTCATAATCTATATTTCTTCATGGCAAGTAATTCATCTAGTTTACCCTCTGCAATATATGGCAAACACTGATGTATCTTATCGGTAGACCAATCCCACCATTTCTGTATTAGCAGTTGTTCGATTACCTCTGCATCGAAGCGTTTTCGTATTTCTTTGGCAGGAGTTCCACCCACAATCGTATAAGGCGGAACATCTTTGGTCACTACGGCACGTGCGGCAATAATAGCACCGTCACCGATATGAACCCCTGCCATAATCACAGCTTCGTAGCCGATCCATACGTCATTGCCGATTACAATATTGCCTTTGTTGTCCCATGCAGTAGTAATATTCGACTTCTCCAACTCCCATTCTTCATAGAATAGAGGAAAAGTATAGGTAGACAGAGATTTCTGTGTGTGATTGGCGCAATTAAACAGAAACTTCATGCCACAGGCAATAGAACAGAACTTGCCAATGATTAACTTCTCCCGATGGATGGGATAATGATAAAGCACATTGTTCTTCTCAAACAGCAAGGGATCAGCTATAAAGTCATTGTAAATAGTATAATCACCTACCTCAATTTGTGGATCTTTAATCACGGCATTCAGATAGACTGTTTGCTGATCTCCGGTGCGAGGATATATTTTTGTCATCATAACTTGATTCGTTTTTAATAGTGTTTACTTTTCAGATAAATAATAGATTGCAGTGCCAGCAGGATCACAAACAGATATTCTGCCGTCAAGTAGAGAGGTAAAGATGCATCTATACAGAAGCTCAACCAATAGAGGTACACTAAATACACACAGGTGGTTGTTACCTGAAACAGAAAGGTGATTTTGGTTTTCCCCGTTCCTCCGACCGCATTGAGATATACATAACCGGGTAGTGCAAACGTGTAATTCAATAGCATCACCACGAAAGGAGCAAATGCTAATTCTATCAATAGCTCATTATCGGTGTAGAAACTGACAATCCAACGGTTACAGAGTAAAGCTACTACTACGAATGGGATGCCAACGGCATAACCTAATTTCAGAACCTTGTGGCAGATCGGGAAAAGTTCATTTCTCGCCCTGGCTCCAATAGCATTACTTACTAATGAACCTGTAGTGACAGCAAAGGAATTGGCAATTACGAAAAATATTGCTGATACGCTTCGGGTTATATTGGAAATAGCCAACTCTGTTTTCCCTAAATGTTCGATTGCCACGAAAAATAGAAACCAAGGAACTACGCTGATAAAAGCATGGAGCATACTCCACACAGACAGATTCAAGACTTTGATAAGTAACCGTCCATCATAAACGGGCTTCAATCCGTATTTGTCTTTGTCAATCTTCGCTTTTGTGTAGATACAAAGCACAATCAAAGAACCCATTTCCGCTAAAGATGAAGCGATGGCTGCTCCCGAAATACCTAATTCCAGTGTAAATATTAAGAAGTAGTTCAGCGGGATATTAATCGCCACCGCAGTAACAGCCGACCACGATAAGGCTTTCGTGTGCGTTATTCCAACGAAGAAAGACCGGATAGCCAGAAAAGGAAATGAGAACAACAGCCCGAAGCTGCGCCAGTCTAAATAGCGGACTACCGCTTGATAAATCTCCGGCGAGGAAATTAATCGTTTCAATAGATAAGGAGAAACGGCATGAATCAATAGGCAAAGCAAGACGGCTAATCCCGATAAAAAGAATAGCCCCTGAAAGAAAGTCTTTCCTGTTGCCTTGTAATTCTGCTCCCCGTTTCTGCGGGCAATCATCACTTGAAATCCAATACTAAACCCGAAGCCCAGCATATAGACCGCCAGATAATAAATTCCGGCAATAGCGGATGCTCCCAATTCCACCTCGCCTACGTGACCTAAAAAGACAGCATCCGTTATATTGATTAACTGCTCCATTAAGATGCTCATCATTACCGGAAAGTTGATAAGCCAGATTTGTTTATATGTATAATTCATTGCTCAACTGCAAAATAGCACGACACGAGCAGACTGCATCATATAGTCTGCCAGCTCGTAAATTCATAAATAAAAGGATATAAAATCTCTGTGGCAAATAAATCGTTATTTGTCAAATAGCTGAATAGCTTTCTTGAAAGGGGCTATTCGCAGGAGCGTAGCTATATACAGAGTTTCATAAGAAGTGAATACTATTTGTTAGTTGATATAGCGCAAATGTATGAAAAATTAAGAAATTCAACCGATTAATTCATGGATTTCTTTTATATGTAGGTGCAAATGTCCCAAATATCCCTCTATCATTTCTTGTAGTGTTACCTTTACTCCTGTAAAGTCGCACCAGTAACTATCCAGCCTGTTCTTATCTACCGAGTTAATTATTTGGATGATGTGCAGATTGTAACACTTCCACAACTGGATTAAGTTAGCCCAGTCTTCATTCTGATAATCTTGCAGAGCTATCCACAAGTTATTATCCTGTGTGTAATCAGGGAAGAAAAGTAGGTCTTTGCTATATTGCAACCGAACCATGCGTTGATGATTGTTGGATGCCGAATCAATCAAGTGACCGAGAATCTGCTTGATGGTGCGATTCTGTCCGTTCCGTCTTTGTGTAATAACCTCTACGGGCAAACTACTTAACAATTTCTCTTCTGTTTCAATAACCTGTGCAATGCCAGCGGTTATATGTATAAAATTACTTTCTTGCATAACTTTCTAATTTTAAATACTTCTGCAAAAGTAAGTTCTTTGCTTATCATCCACTTGTAAAAAACTGACTTTATCACAAATGGCTACGCACGACTATGCGATTTAATAACATTCAGCCTACAATCTTCGGAAAAGAATGTAGAATACGGAGAACGGGAAGATAGATATTGAGTAGGCGAACAGCCTGTAAACTCTTTAAAGTCTTTCACCAAGTGCGAAGGATCGTAAAAGCCACACGAATAAGCCAAGTCTACGAACTCCATTCCCGGATGATTCTGCAACAGATACAGTGCCCGCTGAAAGCGAACTACCCGATAATATTCTTTAGGGCTCATTCCTACATAGTTGGAAAATACTCGCTTGAATTGCCTATATCCCAAACAAGCACTTTCAGCAAGGGTATTCACGTCAATTTGCGGTTGATTGATGATTTGACGGATAGCGTGATGAGTTCTTTGGTAGTTACAATTTGCATCGACCAACCGTTGCATAAAGAAGCGTTCAATCAACCGGATGCAGGTTTCAACGGCTGGTTCGGCAGAAATATTTCGTTTCAGGTGATTCAGTTCAATATCTTCCAAATCTTCTACATCTATATAATGGTTGTAAAGCTCACTCATAGAACACCGCACAAATGGATTTAGCCCCAGAGGATGAAATATAACGGCAATCATATCAATATTGCCCTCTGAAATCAAACTTCCATAAGTTGAGAACTGTCCCTGGATGAAATTCTTTGGCTGTAAACCTTTTGATTGGATATTTAGATTCTCACCCCGATGGAATAGTCTGTATCATACTGGCTCTACTTCATCGGTCTTTAACGCCCAATAGTATTTAATGTATTGGGAAAGTACAGGTGACGGATATAAAATCTTGCTTTCTCTCATCGTTATTTCGTTAATCTGCTATGCGCATGGCGGTAAATATAGAGGTTAATTCCCGCATGACAATAAAGTAAGCCGAAAATTTAGATGAATGGCGTGTGTTTTGTTCCGCTATATGTCAGCGTTAAACGGTGCATTGCCCTTGTTACCGCCACATATAGCATACTCCGGTCGATTTCTGAATGATAATTCCTATCGTCTGTCTGTGGAATAATTACCTCATCAAATTCTAAACCCTTTGCCATGACATACTTATTTTAATGAGGCAAAATTAACAGCCATAGCCTTATCTATTAGATTTGCTTTATTAAATTTAGACAAACCCGCAGATGGGCGATTCTTGGCTCTTGATGATATGCTTATCAGTCTTGATATGAGTAACCGAGCTAAAGTTGTAGACTTTTTGCTGGAAATATCTGATAAGTATAAAATATATTTATTTACTCATGATAAAATGTTTTTTGAGTATTTTAAGCATAAAACTAAAAGATATCAAGGCGAGTGGGTATGTAAATAAATTTATATGGATGATGGTAAAACTCCATATATTAGGAATAGTGAGGATTATCTTGGACAAGCCGAACATTTTATAAAACAGCATGAATATGAGATTGCAGGTAATCTTTTAAGAAAAGCAGCTGAATTGCTATGTAACAATTTTTTACCCGCAAAGTGGCAATTATCTACAGAATATAGTAAGTTAGACTTAAACGGTTTAATCCAAAATTGCAAAAGATATGCGGAGGAAAGTGAATTAAATGACATTACCATTTTTGAAGAACTAGATAGTTTTCGTAAATTTATACTTAATCCGGCTAGTCATGACAGTTATGATATTATTAAATATAGATATGAAGTAGAGGAGTGTTTGTTTACATTAAAATCATTTCAAGCTATAGAAGTAGATTCTTTTTTAGAATATGGAACAAAATTATCTTTTGAATTAAAAACTCCATTACCAAACATTGAAAAATACAAGTTTGAAATCATATTATGCGATGACTTTAGAGTAATCAAACAGCCCGATGCGGAGCCTGTAATCTCAAAGGGAATGATTAATTATAGGGTTATTAAGAATGAAATTCCTGGCAATATTCAATCTGCTAACACTACTATAAAGAAATTTTATGATGTAAATTATAGCAAATCAGATAAAAGTAGAAGTCCTGATTATCTAAATAGTATTATAGAACTAAGAACAGAAGAGCCAATTGGTAGCTTTATATTGTAATATAAAATTCTTATTATTATGTCCAAAGAAAGTGTTTTATCCATTGCTGATAAAGAGGCAATAAAAATAGAAAAATTAATATTTCATATTATTTTAACAAATGATATAAATCCTGTTTTTCTTGAAGAGGTTAAAATTACAAATGAACAACAAAAATTCTTTAGAGATAGATTAGCTGATGCTAGTCAAGGTAGACAGTTTATTTTTACGGAAGATAATCCTCCTATAAAAGTTCTTGCAGAAGAAATAGTAAACGCATCAGATGAAAATTTTCTAAGAATATCTAAGGATATTACAAGTAGATTTAGAACTACTCATACCTCTAATATGAATGATGGAGTTTTTATAATCTCTATTGCATCAATTCGTACTAGAAAATTGCTATTTTTGATAAAGCTTGATCATAAGAAAGTTTATGAATACAAGTTGAAAGACAATAAGGCTCTATTAGAAGAAGTAAAGAATACCTTTAGCGAGGATAAAACAGCAATACAAAAAGTAGCATTAATAGATATTAACCCTAATGTGGTATGGGATGTTTTAGTCTTTGACAGAAGCTGTCCATCTGGCATAACAAAGTTTTTTGGTAATTTTGGAAAACTTCTGTTAGTGCCTTATATAAAGGACTTTGGGAGAATTACCCAATTTTGAGGTAATGATTTGGCAACCGTGCTATTTCCTACGTTCTTCCCTGATTTACCTTTCAAGTAACTCTGAGCAAAAGTAGTTATTTAATTTGTTAATGCAAATCAATAGCTACTTTTGTTTTATTCAATTATTCGAATTTGCATATTTCCCAAATCCATATTTTTGCTCTCTTTTTTCAAATGCCACTTTACCTCCTTCAAGTATATCGCAAACATGTTCACGAATCCCTTGTGATTCCAAAATTATTGCTTCTGCAGGATTACATTTTTTAGTCCGTTCTAAAGCTCCATTGATATATTGGAATTTATATTTTCCATAATTATGACTATTAGAGCCTTCTTGATTTGCTACAATTACATTTTCCGCATCAGCACTGACCACTACATTTGAATTATGCGTCACCAAAACAATCTGTCTGTCTTTTTTCTTTGCTTTGATATATTCCACTAACTCTTGATATATGGCACGATTATCCAAGCTATCTTCAGGTTGGTCAATTAATATAGGACATTTTTTATCACTGAATTCAAGAAGCAATTTTAAAATAACGAATGCTTGTTTACCTTCAGACATCATTTCAAATAAATCACCTTGATATGACAATTGATAAGATAAAGCATACCAATTTTTTGAAAAGAATTCACTGGCTACGTTAGGTGAAGCGTACGAATTTTTAAATTCAACTTTTTCATTAAGCAAATCTTTGATTAGGGTATATGCTTGAGTTTCTATATCAGAATCATAACGTGATACTAGGTTCGCTATATATTGCTGCCGTTCTATTCCACGTAAATTACACCGAGATTCCAAAAAAGATTTCATTTCTTCTTTTTGGAACTCCTTTGTTACAGATATTGATAATCCGTCATACTCTACTTTGAGACTATCAACTAATTTGTCAATTTCTTTTTTGTATTCTATGTGTCTGTTTACAATTTCTTTTACGAATTGTTGTATTTGTGTATGTAAAGAGTTTTTCTTAGCCTCCAAATTATTTATTTCAGCAAGCACTTTCTCTTCTTCTTTTATTCGCAGCAAAACAGATTGTAATTCTTTATTATCTTTATAAAATTGCTCTCCGCGTTTGTAAATGTCTGCTTCCAATATTGCTGTTTTTTCTATCAATAATTGCTGTTTAGCAGCGTCAGTTTTATCAATAAACTCATCTACAATACTTGTCCACTCAGTTTCTGTTCTAATACGCAAACCATTAAAAAGCCTTGAAACTTCGGAGCTATTTGTCCTAAATGATAGAGAGTCAAAAGAATTAAGTCCTTCAAAGTTATGTATGATAGGAGTAATTGTTCGTAGCTTTTGAAACAATTTGATATCCGATTCTGCTAGATTAATATCTTTCTCTTTTATTGAAAGTTGTGCTAATAAACCATTGTATGTTTCTATTTCTGTCTCTGTTAGAATGCTACTTTTTTGTAATGTGGTTGCACTTTCTTTTAATAGTTGCAATTGTTGTTCAACTCCTGACTTATTTCCTTTCTCTCTAAGATTATTGAGCAATTGAAAATATTCCTTTTTCAATTGAAACAAATTAAACACAGATGAGGTTATCTCTCTTTCTATCAAAGTATTTACTTCAGAATAATTTGACAACAAACCTTCTGAATCCTTGGAACGTAATATGCTTTCGACCAGTTCATTGGTTTGCTTTCTTGAACATGCTATATTGTGCATGTAATTCTGTTTATAGTAATCTATTTTATGCCCAGTTTCATCTCCTCCATCTTTCCATCGTATTTTAACTCCTTTAAGATGTTGGTGAATATAATCCTTTTCATCTACTAACATTGCATCATGTTTTGCAGCAATTGCTTTTAACAAAGAAGATTTGCCTGTAGAACGCCCTCCAATAATTGTATTCAAATTAGGATTCAGATGTATTGTTCCCTGCCAAAAACCATCTTCATCCAATGTTATAGATTCAATGATTTGGTATAAATTCTTTTCGTCTGGTATGCTTTGTTGAATTTTTACACGTTCCTCTGGTTCATATAAAACCTGCATTAGTCCTTCAAATGTAGGTTCTGCTTTAATCCAGCAGCTTAACCCATTGGGAAAAACGCATAATGAATCCAAAGAATGGGCATCAGAACCACATATACATGGTTTAAGAGTTTTAAATTCATTAAGATAATCTTCCAGTGTAGCATGTTTTTTCCCCAATCCAAAGTCTATAGTTCCTCTATTAGTAGCAAAAAACATATTTGCTACTTGGTAAAAATATTTTCGAACCATATGGTCTTGACCTCGCCATGAAATCTTTGACAAATCCTCATCAACAGGTATTGCAACAATATACTTCCCCTCAAATTTATCCTTATGCTTAGATAGAATTTCTGTTATTTGTTGCTCATCAATAACAGCGGTAGTGCAACCCACTGTAAAATCAGACCCTTTGAACTCACCTTGTTGCTCTTTAATACTTCTTCCATGTTCTTCAATATTTCGCCTTTTAAGTTTTCTTTTATTGGGAGTATCGAATGGCAATCCCTCATAAACAAACTCTATCTCATGTAGGAAATTTTCTTCTATGTCCTCGATTGCAACTTCGTTGGAAAAGATTATGTGATAGTTAATGCGGCTTCCATTTACTATTGTTTTTAATCTAAATTCTATATTAGGAAAAATTGCAATATTTTTTATTGCCGAGATTTCTGCTGGCGTAAACAATGATTTCATTTTTTGGTCATTGCTTAAATAATCCGTTAACAACTTCTTATAGCCATCAATTGTAAAATAATCCGTAATCCCGATAACTGCAATATTGTTTGCAATAACACTTTTAAAAAGAGATAGAACATATTTGTCCCAATCATTCCCAAACTGATTTGCCATACCAGATTCAGGGGTGTGTATATGCAAATCCCATTTATTCCATTCTGAACCTTTATAATGATGCATAATGATTTATCTTATTTTAATCTAACTTGAAAATTGAGTTTGAACGAAAGAGTACCATCATTTTCTTTGATGATTGATGCATATTCATGGCGTGAAGTACTTGAACGTTCCAGATATGCATTAGAGAAAAGATAGTCTTCAAAACGATTACGGTCGTAAAAGTGATAACAAAGAATTTCACCATCTTTTTTTACGACCAAATAACCACCATTTGCATCAAATTTTCCGCTCCAAGCAGTTGCGGGCATCATACCTAATGCTGCCGAAGTCAAAAGATGTTTGATTTTGTAAGCATAAAAAGGCGATGCTTGTTCTGTATCGTACCCCAAAGGGTTGGTTTCTGTAATCTGTTCTACCAATTCTTTCAATGTGGATACACCACTATTCAACTGTTCTAAAAGCAAATTGGCAATTATGGACGGCAGGTCTCCATCAAGCATAATGAGGTTATTACGAAATGTAGAATTATCCACTTTGTCAAATATCAATTTGCAACCTTTCTTTGTTATTGCTTTATATCTCTCTATAACCTTATTTCTTGTTGGATTCAAAGAATTGATTTTTGCAATATCTTCATCAGAAAGAGAAGTTCCCTCTATCTTAAAATTAAAGTTCGTGGCTTTACTTGCATTTAATAGTGTTGAATCCCCTCCGAGTTGAGATTTTATACTGAATCCCATTTCAGAATTTATCTTAGTTCTTCGGTCATGCAAAATGATTCGTATATCTGTTTTATCAGATGATTTCGCCTTCAAAGCATGGCAATAAATTCGATTCATGAAGGCTTCAATTTTCGGAACGGTAAATGCTCCATCATTTTCATTGATAGCTTTCAATAAATTCTCTGCTTCTACTAAAAACACTGATGCAGGGATTCTCAATAACTCTTCTCCTTCTGGGGTTTGAATCACTACATCTCTATCTTGTAGTTTGTAGTTGAAATTACCCTCTTTTTCTTGGCGAAGAATCATTATTATGGGATAGAACAAATCGTGAATTTTGTTCATGTGTTGGTCTCCGGCATAAACTTTTCCTTCTCCTAATAATTTGAGCAAAGTGTAGATTTCACTCCATTCTCCTTTATTTCCTGTCAGTGCCATATTTTTTGGATTTTGAAAGGTTGATTCGTTTAATTATTTCCTGTGCAGTTGCTTGAATTGCAGGTACTGCAACAGAATTTCCAAATTGCTTGTAAGCAGATGCATCTGCCACTCCGATTATGAAATTATCTGGAAAACCTTGTAAACGAGCCCATTCTCGTGGGGTCATCCTGCGCAATCCATCACGGTTTATTTCTCCTTTGATGTTGGTAACAGGTGTAAAATCTTCAAGACGATTATCAATTACAAGATTGCGTTCTCTCCCCATTCCGCCTACAACAATAGCATTTGCGACACCATTATCCGGTATTATTTCATATCCGAAACCGTTACCTTTTGCTGCGTGTCTTTCTTTATGTGCTACAAGTGTCTTCACATATTGAGTTGATAAATAATATTTTGCAGAAACTGTATTTTTTTCTTTTATATCAGCAAAAGTTTTAGTTGTATCAGTTGGGGTTGGATATGTAAATTCATTGACATTTTGGTCTTTTCTAAAGCCAACAATATACACTCTTTCTCTATGCTGCGGAACTCCGAAATTCATTGCGTTTACTATTTGAGGCTCTGGAACGTAATAATCCAAATCTTCTCTTAAAACTTTTAATATCGTTTGGATTGTTTTCCCTTTGTCATGAATAAGCAATCCTTTGACATTTTCCAAAAAAAATGCCTTTGGACGCTTACGACGTATGATTTCTGCTACATCAAAAAACAATGTACCTCTGGTTTCTTCAAATCCAAGACGTTTCCCGGCTAATGAAAATGCCTGACAAGGGAATCCAGCACACAGAATATCAAAATCATCGGGTATAAATGACTTCGTGGATTCTTTGGTAATATCTCCAAAGGGAACTTCACCGTAATTCAACAGGTAAGTTTTTTGTGCCTGTACATCCCATTCGGAAGAAAACACACACTTGCCACCAAGATTTTGCATTGCCATTCTAAACCCACCGATACCAGCAAATAAATCAATGAATGTAAATTCGGGCTTTTCTATCGGTAAGAACGGAACGGCAAACAAATCGGAGAACAAAGAATACTGAACACAAACATCTGATACACATTGTATATCAGATTTCTTTTGATGGATGTTGTATATATCCTCTATCAGACCTTCTGCTTTTATCTCATATGGTTTGGCGTATTTGTTGCCTTGATTGTGCAGGTAGTGAGACACAATCGCCATTTGTTCTTCAAATGAAATTATACTTCCATCCTCATTTAGCGAATGAGGTCCGTACATTTGCATCGATATTTTTCCTCCGCCACACATTTTTGTGATGGCTATTTTTTCGTCAGTTGTTGATTTTCTATTCATATAATTTAAAACCTCATTTAAACATACATCAGGATTCACTGTTATTTCTGTCTCCCAAAATCGAAAGACTTTCCAACCTTGTTTGCGCAATTCTTCATTGACCTCCTTGTCGCGTTCTATATTTCGCTCGATTTTAGAGTGCCAAAACTTACAATTGCTTTTATGGTCATTCTTTCTAATATTCCAATTTCTACCATGCCAAAACTCACCATCACAAAATATCGCAATTTTAGACCCTCTAAGGACAAAATCGGGTTTGCCAAATACCGACTTATCATTTTTGCGATACCTTATTCCAGCGTTCCACAGGAATTTTCCAAACATTATTTCAAGTTTGGTTCCTTTGCTTTTGTTTGCAGCCATATTTTTATGGCGTTGTTCCTTTGTCAAATGGTCCATTAGTAATTTCCTGCTTGGGGATGACGTATAACATATCCAAGCTACAAAGATACTTATTTTAATTCGATTGGAAATAATTGTTGTTCAATATTTTGTTAACACATGCACAATTAAACATTTAGATACAAGAACTCTCAGCTCCTTAATCCAAAACTAGACGGATGGCATAACCATCCGCCTTTCCAAATTAGTATTTTATACCACGATTTTGCCTCGGCTTCGGTATTCCGATAGCTTCTCTGAACTCATTCATTTTCTTTCTGAACCAGCTCACGTGTGAAACCCCGTCTATCTTGAAATCGAATTTACCGTTTTCATCCTGTTTGATGGAGCAGACGGAATGTCGGGTATCAAAACTTCGGTTAAATTCGGAAGAATAGAGTTCGCCTTTTATCCCGACCTCCTTGAACTCGCACAGTCTTCTGATTATTCCGTCATTAAACTTCAATCGGTCACGCAGGAAGTTTATTATAGGCATCAGCTTCTCCACATATGGAAAGTAGCGTCTGACAAAATCCGCAAACTCCGACAGCTTGCGGTGCTGTTGCTCGTAAGCGTTTCTTATCTCCTGTATCTGCTTGGCTTGTTGCCGTTCCCGTTGTCGGGCTTCGTCTTCAAGTTCAAGGATGCGGTCTTGCAAGTCCTCGTTCCTGCGTTCCAACGATTTCATCTTTCCACTTCCGAAAAGAGAGCCCACACTGCTTGCAAGGGCGGTTGCCGTATCGGTGGCTGCGCTTTTGAGCTTGTCGGTACGGATTTCCGCTTTCACCTGCTTCAGTTCCTCCTGCGCCTCGGCTTTCTTCTCCTGCAACAGTCTGGTTTCAGTTTCGAGGACTTCATTCTTCTTTTTCAAGTTCCTATAATACTGCATGGTGGTGGTGTGCCGTGCTTCCGAACCCCGTACCCCACGCTGCAATCCGTATTTCGCCATCACCCTTGCGTAATTGTCGTGGTAGGCGACCAGGGTCTGGCGGTTGAACAGGTCATCGGCACACAAACGGACGGAATTTGTTTTCTTGCGGTACTTGCGCTTACCGTCCGTCTGTTCTTTCTTGGCTTTGCGCCTTTCACCCGTCACGGACTCTGGAAACTGGTTTCAGGTATTCCGGATCGACAAGGGAGCGGACGATGGCATCCAGGAAGATATGAACGTCATGGCAGGCGGCGGACTGGTCGGTATTGTAACCGATGTCGGGGCAAACTATGCAACTGTCCGCGCGATCATCGATGATGACAGCAACGTCAGCGGCATGTCCTTGCGGACCGGCGATACCTGTAATGTATCCGGCAACCTGACGCTTTACCAGGATGGACGGCTGGGACTTGACCATATCAAGAAAGAGGCAGATATCCAGGAGGGCGACAAGATCGTGACCTCCAATATCAGTGATATTTTCCTGCCGGGCATTCTCATCGGTTATGCCTCCGGGCTGACGACCGATGCCAACAACGTAACCAAATCCGGTACAATCATTCCGGTTGCAGATTTTGATAACCTGCAGGAGGTACTGGTAATCACCCAGCTGAAAAATGGGGATGGAGGCGACAATAATGCGGAAGCTGCTGATTAACCTTGTCATGCTGATTCTGGCATTCACGATCCAGATCTGCGTGTTCCCACAGATCGCCTTCTTATCTTCGGCTCCGAACCTGCTGCTGATTGTGGTGTTTGTGTGCAGCTTCATTGAGGGGCGCGAGCGGGGGATGTTCTACGGGCTGGTGGCAGGTCTTTTTATGGATCTGTTTTACAGTGGACCATTTGGCTTTTATACACTGTTTTTCATCAATCTGGGGTATGTCAGTGGAATCTGCAACAAGTATTATTATGAAGACTACATCACGCTGCCGCTGCTTTTGAGCCTGGCAAGTGATTTAATCTATAACCTGTACATCTATGTATTCCGGTTCCTGATACGGAATCGTCTGAATTTTGGGCATTATCTGGTCTCCATCATTATCCCGGAGATCATATTTACCACGGTTACGACGCTTGTCGTATACCGGTTTTTCCTTTTTATCAACCGGAAACTGAAAGAATGGGAACAAAGGAGAGATTCGAACATTGTTTGATGACCTGAAAGAATATCTGCGAGAATGGTTCAAAAAAGTGATTACCTCCCGGCTTTTTGTCCTGGCGGTTGTGTTCTGCCTGATGTCGTCCGCATTGGTGATGCGGTTGTTCAACCTGCAGATCATCAAGGGCGAAGAGTATCAGGATGCATATACAGCGATGACGGAAAAAGTCATAAAGACTGCCAGCACGCGGGGTAATATCTACGATCGGAACGGCAATGTGCTGGCGTACAACGAACTGGCATACGACGTTACCATACAGGATACCGGTGCGTACAAGACGGATGCACAGTGGAACACGATGCTCTACGATCTGGTATCGATCTTGAATAAACACGGTGAGAGCGCACAGACCAGTTTAGAGCTTACGCTCGATCACGATGGAAATGTCGTGTATACCTCCGAGACACAGTCCGGACGCAAGCGATTCCTGCGTGATTATTATGGTCTTAAAAATGTGGATGAGATGGACGATTCAGATGGAAAATACCCGTCCGACATTTCAGCGCCAGATCTGCTGGAGCGGATGAAAAAGGAGTACCACCTGACACTCGGTGACGATAAGAACCGGGACGGGCGCCCGCTTGACAAAGACGGCAATCCGATCGATGTTTCGGATGAGGTGGCGCTGCAGATCGTCGGCATCCGCTACACGATGCGTTTTACCGCGTTCCAGAAGTACGAATCGACAACGATCGCGACGGATATCAGCGATGAGACCGTTGCAGACATTTTAGAGCACGCAGCCGATCTGGTGGGCGTCAATATACAGGAATCGACGATCCGTGTGTACAATGAAAGCCTCTACTTTGCGCCGATCATTGGATATACGGGAAAAGTAACGAGCGAACGTCTGGAGGAGTTAAAGGCGGTCAACGATGACTATGAGTTAAATGATGTAGTAGGCCGTACCGGCATCGAATCCTCGATGGAACTGGAATTAAAGGGTAAGAAAGGTTCCCAGACGGCATATGTAGATAACGTCGGAAGAATCCTAAGCGTGACCGGGGAAGTCGCACCAGTGGCAGGCAACGATATCTGGCTGACCCTCGATCTGAACCTTCAGAAGGGTATTTACCACATTCTGGAGAAGCAGCTGGCGGGCGTCTTGTTAAAGACGATTGTCAACCAGGATGAGAAAGATATCGCTTATATCGATTCTTCCAGTATTAAGATACCGATCAAGAAGGCATACTTCCAGCTGATCAACAACAACGTCCTCTCGATTGACAATTTTGCTTCCGAAGAGGCATCCGATGTGGAACAGCAGATTTATCAGAAGTACGAGAGCTCACGCGTGCGGATTGAACAGGAACTGCGGGGCGAACTGCAGTCTGAAAATGCAACGCCGATGAACGCGCTGTCAGAGGAAATGCAGGCATATATGCAGTATATCTATTCGTATCTTTCTTCCAGCAACAAGGCGATTGTCCAGCGTGATGCGATTGATACGTCCAGTGACATGTATCAGGCGTGGAAGAACGGTACGATCAGTCTGCGGGAATACTTATATTATGGAATTGCCAACAACTGGATCGATACGACGAAGCTGGACATCCAGAGCCGGTATTCGAATGCGGACGATGTCTTCACGGCACTGCTGGACGACTGTTTCCGCGATCTGGAACAGGATCCGGCATTCGAGAAACTGATTTATCAGTATTTAATCAATAACAATGTTGTGACTGGGCGCGAGCTCTGTATGGCGCTCTATTCCCAGAATGTGCTTGCATACGATGAGAATGAGGTCAACCTGCTGCGTGTCAGCGGGGAAGAATATGCGTACCAGTTCCTGATGAATAAGATCCGCAATATTGAGATCACACCGGCGCAGCTGGCACTTGACCCGTGTACGGCGAGCTGTGTCGTGACGAGCGCGAAGACTGGCGAGGTGCTGGCACTGGTATCTTATCCAAGCTATGACAACAACCGGATTTCGGACAGCACCTATTTTGCCCAGCTAAATGCCGATCAGTCGCTGCCGCTGCGAAACAATGCGACGCAGACGCTGAAAGCACCAGGCTCCACCTTTAAGCCGATCACGGCGATTGCAGGTCTGGAAGAGGGGGCAATCACGCTTTCTGATATGATTAACTGTACCGGTATTTATGAGGAAGTCAGCAATCCGATCCGATGCTGGAAATATCCAGGCTTCCACGGACCGTTAAACGTCGTGGGAGGTATCGAAAATTCCTGTAACTATTTCTTCTCGGAGGTGGCGCACCGCCTGTCCACAGAGACAGATGGAAGCTACAAACCGGAGAAAGGTCTGGAGACGCTGAAAAAATATGCGACCATGTTCGGTTTGGACCGGACTTCGGGC
>ENA-USUK01001573-USUK01001573.1-human-gut-metagenome-genome-assembly--contig:-NODE-1573-length-17015-cov-16.166194_pt1 | contig 17015 bp, 19 predicted proteins | sample MGYA00250062_ERZ773400 | MGnify/ENA primary metagenome ERZ773400 (study PRJEB29103, sample SAMN06111961) | human gut metagenome | biome: human gut; feature: ankylosing spondylitis patient; material... | reverse complement strand
CTGCTGTTGTACTTGAATATTTAAGTGACATAACGTTCTGTTTTATAGTGAAACTAATAAAAGTGAATATTAATTTTGAGTTGGAATATCTAACTTACTGATTACTAGCTAAACATTCACTAATCATCAAAGTGAACATTTTTATAAAGCAAGGACACTAAGTAAATAATGTCCTTACTTCATTCAACCTATATAAAAGGTAGGTGAGCTTCATCCAACACGCCACTGTCAACTATCCGTTTACAAAGTTCGTGCGATGCCTGATTCCTAAGGTCTGTACCATAGTCCTTACTACCAACCATACGAATAATCTCTACTATGGTTTTTATTAATTCCTGCTGTAGTGTACGGTGAAAACACCTTGTACTTTCAGCAAACCTTTTAGGATTCCAACTATAATCATTCAAGGCTCTTTCAAGTTCTTGCGCTGCCTTGTATTCGCGACTGCCTTCTATTACCATATTCCAAATATTTAAGAGGTTTATAAATAGAAAGAGTACCTATATATAGTATATAGATACCCTTATTAGTTCTTCATGTACTACTTCACCGTAATAATCTTGTATATAGTCCAAATAATCATCAAGAAGAATACAATAGGTGAGATTGCACACGCAATAAAGTACATGATAATCCAAAATGTAACGACTACTAACGTTTGTAACATAAATCTTTGATTATTAATAAGTGACAGAATAAAGAAAGGACACCTATACTTTATTATATAGATGCCCTTTTTCTGTATTTGACAATCCTGTGTATTCTCAAATACCACTAACTAAGAAACCACTGATATTTGTCATCTATTCCACGTAAAACGTTGTTAATTCCAACACTGATTTCCGTTGCATTAACTGCCCGTTGCAAATAAGTGTCCACGTAACTATTTTTGTTGGATTGGGTAAGCAAATTGTGAAAATCGAAAAGAGAAATAGCATTATCTTTCATTCCAAACGCTTCGTTGTGATAGAAGTCACGGCAAACACTGTTTATCTGGCTGTCAGTTATCAATAGTTTAGGTATTGATTTCTGATAACCAATTGGCAATGCTTGATAGCAACGACAACGACCAATGATTTGTGCGAACTGTGATTCACTAAGTGAAGTGTTGGATAAAGTTTGCATCAAATGGATTTCTTTGGCAGGATTGAAATTGTTAAACAAGTCAAGCACATTTCTGTAGAGTTCACCAATATTTGAAACTTCCATAGAGAACTTAACTCCTTCTCCCGTTAAAATTTGATTGGAACAAATGCGAACACGCCACCCAATAAAGCAAGAGAATTTCTCCAAACCTTTTGTTGAACGATAGAGGTTTAAGTCTGAATAATTCCTTACTCCACCCACGCACAATTCAAGTTTCTGCCCATTTATTGTCTCATAAATAGTTGGAATTGTAAATGCAAAAGCAAGTCTTTGATAGAATTGTGTTTTCTCACATTCCAACAGTTCAGAAGCTTTCTTGCCCAAACTTTGGGGAGTTCTGCCACGTACAATATGACTGCAACGAATATCAGGCGCATTTACTGTCTCCCCTGCATAAAAAGAACTGGCTGCATCATGCACACATGATATAAAATCTTGATGTGCGATTGTCAACTCTTGGTTTGCCCATGTAGGTACAACGCATTGAGTTGTCAATTCTTCCAATGTAACGGGATTTGTGTTAGCATCTAAGAAAGATACACTTGATTTAACAACAGGCTCTTCAATTATTACCGCTTCTTCTGCATATTCACCAAAGTTTCTACTAGTTCTCTGTACTGGCATAATCTGTAATGTTGATTCCATAATCTGTAATTTATTAAGTTAATATTAGAAATTCCTCTGTCTGAAAGCTAAGCAAGCCACAATCAGTATTAATAATCCAATAAAGAACTGTGGCATTAAGACTACTGGCACAATTAGAATTATTCCAAACGTCAATAAAATCTTTAAATTCTCCATACGCATAAATAATAGATTAGTAAATAGTGTATTTAAGGACAAAATGAGGGCTTAACATGAAGTACTATTCATTCACTTTCCTTTGTGCATCTTTATATGTAGACATATACAAATCGTTGATAAGTCCGCATATTTCAGAAGTTCAAAGCGTTTGTGGGCTGAATAGCAATTCATGTAATCCTTTCTTTTTCCTAATGATTGGTGAGGGGGTGTTAGTAGTTTCACAGAAGCTTAGCGCACGATATACATCTGATGCGCTCACTGACAAATTAAATATTTCACTCTATAGCTGCATAAAGTCTAAATAGAAACACTGCCTAAATCTAAAGGGCGGGGGTATGAATTTCAAGTACCTATATTCTTGGGTGGGGGATATACATAAAAAGCCCCAAACCTGATTAATGGTCTGGAGCTTTATTGCTTACAAACTAACTACAGAATAATCTCATAAGGTATATTTTCCTTAACAGGTCGCTTCCTACCTACTGTACCTGCTTGTATTGACTTCATAAAAGCGTGGATATTCTTGACATCTTTAAATCCATTCTCCTTATACTTCTTATAAATCATACATTCTCTGGATAATGGTTTGTTATTGCCTTCGTTGAAGTCTATCATGTGGTCGAACATGGCAATTAGTTTCTTTACCTGTTTATCTTTAGGCTGGTCTATTATTAAGCCTTTGACCTTTAGAATCAGACAGTCACCAATTTCATCCAATAAATCCAAATCCTTTAACTGCTCTATGTACCTACCAATAGTATTATGTCCCATGTGAATAAGCTCCTTCAATTTCCTTATGGATGATAATTTGATAACATAACTATGCGGCTCTGTTACACTGAATAGCTTTAATATGAATCCTCTTAGCTTCAAATCTAAAGTATTGTAAGTATCGTAGAACTCTCTGCCAATTCTTCTATAATTGCCTGGCTCTACTTGATTGAATCTGTATATAGTCCAATGCCTGTCCTTCCGTTTAGAATCTATATCACGTATAACAACCTCGCCTGTAGCCCTTAATTTGTCATTGAAGGATAATGTACTCTTACTCTTCTTGTAATTATCCAGTTCTTCCCCTACAAACCCTGCAAGCTGTTTTAATGTAGTATTAGTTTCCAAAGAATCTTTATCTGCTGTTAATAGCAAGGTATAAGCCCTGTACACATCTGAACAGTTTAGATTCTGAATCAGATTATTACTCATTACTGTGTACTCCTTGAATGGAAGTTTCGTGTCTTTCATAAGGCAAACGCTCAATATGGTTAATCAAAATAATCTGATTGGTCTTTAACAAGAATCTCATCTTAGTGGAACTTAGTCTGTTCACTTTCCTTAGTTCGCTTAGTTTCTCATATAAATTATTATTATAATGCCACATATATTATTGATTTATATATCCTACTTATCCCACCTACTGAAAGTTCGTCAGAACTTTACAGTATGGCTGTATGGAGTGTAGTATCTAGGAGTGTAGACAGGGGGTGAATAAGCACGCTCCAAAAGGGGATTAAGCACACCGCTAAAGGGGGGAATAAGCACACCTTTATAATCTGGTAATATCAATACTTCTGCACATAACTTTGCTGTATTAGTAAACACATTAGTAGATAGTGATACTAATTAGATGATTAGTTGCAAATACATACCCTGCCTAGTATGCTCACTTATTAACGGTAAAAGGGAGAACCATTTATACTGTCCTCCCTTCATTAGAAACTATTCATGTATCATTATTCATCTTGATGTAAACGGTGTAAACCTTGTTATCTCTCTGCTTGCGTCTCTTGGAATATCCATTGAGCTTAGCCCATATTCCAATCATCGTTCTATTATCTGCTATATGGTGGGCTAATGCAAGCTCACGTAACTGTTTGAATGTAAGTTCTGTTTCCTCACTCATTCTTAGTACCATGAATAATTATTAAATAGGTAATCTGGCAAGATAAGGTGGATTGAATCGGTAGGTATATTCAGATATGTTTCAAGTGGGTAATTTAGTCGTTTCAGTGATACCACCCTTATCTCATGTTGGTAGTGCAAAGATACTGCACTTCGGTGAGGTGCCAAAACGCTTCGTAAACTTTCTTAAAACTTTATGTTGAGAGCCTTATGAAGTGAAGATATGCTCTTTTCTGCTAGCTTGGAAACTGATTCGGAACTTGAAAACGAATCTTGCTCTGATTTACGGTGTGCAGGTGAACAGTGCACGTCTTGCCTTGAATTATTTTTCACTTCTGGGCGTATCAGTCGGCAGTTCAAAGCCCGATGTAAATTATTGTGTCTCTGATATGTCACAGTCTCAAATTCCAAGTGCCGGATAGGTCAGCCCACTCATTTGAAACGAATTAGATTTATGGTGGCAAGTCTGGAAGATAAACGGAGCGGTCATTTCAAGATTGACAAGCCGTAGGGAATGTTAGCGTTGCGTATTCACCTCTCCGCTCTCGTCCGCATGGATAAACACACGTGAGAGTGCTTGCAGCCATGAATCTCCGAAAAATGAGACAGAACCGTTCGGAGTGTAATAAGTCAAACTCTCAACAGTTCTGTCCCACTTGCGTTCACCTTATTGGATATTTACAGTATAACAACAGGCAAATTCTAGTTATAAAGACATTGATAGAATGTATATAGATTACTACAGTCTATTAGTATGCTGTATTACTATAAGATACTGTAGTATTATAAAGTATTATAACTACTATGAATATATACCTAGTTCCATACTATCATTCAAGACCATTATGATATATATCTACAATAACACATTAATTTATAGCATAAATTATATTAGACTTGATTGCTTATTTAAAATATATTTGTACATTTGTGGCGTTTCATTTAGAGATACCATAATGGCTTAATTGCGCTTTATGTTCGTTTACTTGTAAACAACTTATGGACTAATACCGTAAGGAACGGCAAGCCTTTGAGTAGATTTAAAGGTTAATTTATTTACCCTAATTAATTTATCATTATGGAGAATCAGAATGAAGCAACTTGTGTAGTGTTAAGTCGTGAAGAATTATTTGATTTGTATGGCTCTTGGTTTGGTAATACTGCAACACCGGCTGATATGGTTTGTTGGTGTGACAGGCAAATCGAGAAGTACGAGGAATGGATTAAGAACTGCAAGGAACTCAAATTAGAGAACCAGAAGAAGCTTCTTAAAGATATTCCAACAGACATACTACAAGCTATTTTAGATTCTTCTACTAATTAATACTACTAAGTAAACACTTTAGGGTATCCATTTGGATACCCTTTCTAGTTAATACTAATAGGTTATGCTGTACACAAAAGTCCTTGATGAATATAAGATAGATTATGAGGAATATCTCCGAGAAAGGGAAGTAGACTTCTTCGGAATGAAGGATAGATACCTAAAGTATATACAGACCAAAGGAATAGACCATTTCACTTTTAAACCTATAAAGATTACCACCAACACAGGTCATATATATATTATCAGATATAGCTTCAGTGCATACTGGAAGCATAAGTTTGTACCATTAATTGCAAGATGTTACCGCCAACCGGAAGGCATATATGTAGTGACCTGTCATAGTACTATTACTAAAACTGCTAAGAGCGCTGCATATATACCACATTTCTTTGATAGATATAGAGATAGGATTCTTAAACGTAAACATGGCAATAAACTAGATGTTATAATGAAATTCTTCGAGCATGAAGCACGTTTCAGTGTAGGAACAATAGCACAGAATGACAAATATCCCGATAACAGCATATTCGTTTTTGATAAATTCATTATACTAGGCAGTCCACTAGAGGATGTTAATATATTTGAAATGAGAACCTTAATCAGCTTAGATATGCTAAAGGAAATGCAGAAGGATATATGTAATGAACTTGTAGAATCCCGTATTAAAGGATTAGAAGAACATATTAAAGATGAGGATAGGAATAAAGATGAACTTCTTCGCACTTTATTAGAGCTACCCAATTATAAAGAAGTATAGCATACATAATCAGAATCAAACATAATCTTGCTATATTATCTCACATAATGTAAGACATATATGGGGAACTTAGATTTCGTTGCTATTGATTTGGAAACAGCTACTTCTCATAGAAACTCTATCTGTGAAATTGGTATTGTAAAGAACTCTATAGTAATTGAGAGTAAACTAATACTAGGTTGAAATTGTGAATATTGGAGTTGAGAGGGTGCTCTAGGGCGGAATTTACTTTTCTTCTTCAAAGGAGACGGCAGGAATTGAGATGAGAGGCTGACCGATTGTGAGGCTTTGTTGGGCTTACATCGGTGCGGAAACTGAATTTTACTGGATTGAATGGTTGTTCTGTCTGATTAAATAGTTGATATATAACAATATACAATAGTTAAATAGTTTTGAGAATAGTTCATCTAGGAATAAAATTCCGTTATGCGCCAGACTTATTTCCCCCGGCTGGGGAAAACTGCCCCCGCCTACCATTGCTACTTGCGAAATCGTATGGTGCGGGTCACGGAAAGGGCGTTGAGTGATTAGGGAGGAATTGCGGTTTAATTTTCCAGCTACGGAGTGTATCTTGGTCGTTTCGAGGCTTTCACCCAACGAGAGGGGAGGGAGAATGGAAGGAAGGCGTTTGGCCATCATTGATTTTCCGCTTCCCGGCGCACCTATCATGATGAGATTGTGTCCGCCGGCAGCAGCTACCTCCAGTGCTCTTTTCACGTTTTCCTGCCCTTTCACATCTGCAAAATCAAACTCGAAAGTACTTTGATGGGCATAGAACTCTTCTCGGGTATTAACAACTGTCGGTTCTAATTTGCGTTCATTATTGAAGAACTCAATGACTTCCCTGATATTGCTGACTCCATAGACTTTTAACTGGTTAACTACGGCGGCTTCCCGCGCATTTTGTTGGGGAATGATTAATCCTTCAAAACCGTCTTCCCGTGCTTTGATGGCAATGGGAAGTGCTCCCTTGATCGGTTGTATGCTTCCGTCCAAGCTCAATTCTCCCATTAACAGGTAGCGGGAAAACTTCTCCGATGATATGGTTTCATTGGCGCCCAGCAACCCGATAGCAAGAGGCAGGTCGTAGGCCGAACCTTCTTTCCGGATATCTGCCGGCGCCATATTGACTACAATATTGGTGGTCGGCATTTTATAACCGTTGACTTGCAGTGCGGAGATGATACGTTGGTGGCTTTCTTTGACCGCTGAATCCGGAAGGCCGACGAGATAAAACATACAGCCACGCGAGCTGTTTACTTCGATTGTGATGAGTGTTGCATCAATCCCTTGAACAGCCGCTCCGAAAACTTTAATTAACACGTTTGGTTACTGGTTATTTCTTTTTTTTGTTGTCTTTCTTATCTTTTTCTTCTGCTGCGGAAACTACTTCTTCAATTTTCTTCTTCAGCTTTTCGCCTTTGAGGTCCTTTGCCAGAATCTTTCCGTCTGCTGACAGGAGTATGTTGGCCGGTATTTGCCGGATCGTATATTGTTTAGCAACTTCGGAGTTAAATCCATCGAAGTCGCACACTTGTTCCCAGTCCAGCGTGTCACGTTTAATAGCGTCTTTCCATTGCTCCTTGTTCAAGTCAAGAGAAATGCCCAACATGGCTATATATTTATTCTTTTTGTATTTTTTGTAGATTTCCCGCAGTTCGGCATTGCTGTTTTGATTGGCAATACTATCACCCCATGAAGCCCAGAAATTGATTAGCAGGTTTTTCTTTTTGAGGTTTTCCGATGTGCGGCTTATCTTTTCTCCTTTCACATTAGGGAGGCTGAAAAATGGGGCATATTTACCGATCTCTGTCTTTTCCGCTTGGGAGATGCTTTCGTTAAGACGTTCGATGTAAAGTTTGTCTTGCAATACTCCTGCCATTACTTCGATGAGTTTTTTTATTTTATTGAAGTCGGGCGAGTCTTTTTGGACGAAGTATTTATCCAATAGGTAGAGACTGACGAATGAAGAATGATGTCCCCGGATGAACTCTTCCGCTTTCTGCTCCAATACCTTTTCAGAGGGAGTGCCCAGCCCTCGCAGATCTTCCTGGAAAGCAGTAAACTCCTGATTATATATATTCCCTTCGATATGAAGGTATTCCGGATTGCTTATATCTCCTTTAATTTTGATTTTGTTTCCTTTATCAAGATATATGGGATATTCTATTTGGTTGTTGATAAGCAGAAAAGCAGGAGTAATGGTGTCTACCGGGATGGTATAGGCGAATTTGTCGTCCTTGGTGAAGATCGTGTCTATCCGGTCGCGCAATTCGTCCATGCCGTACAGGTAAAGTGTATCTGTTCCCAATCCTTTGATTTCTCCGGTGATACTGGCTTCCTTGGAAGGCTTGCTGCAACTGAACAGACAGATAGCTATGAGGATTAAAATGCTACTCTTTTTCATCATTTTGATTTCTTTTCTGCGAAAGTACGGTTTTTACGGATAAAAAAAAAGAAGAGGCTGTCTCAAAATGCATTGCACCCCAAAAGTTAGACAAAAAACTTTTGGGGTGCAGCTTTTTTATTGCTTTTTGGAGGATTTTTATTTTTTCATTTTAGCAAAGAGAACCACGTTGTTATTGTCTTCGTTTAATGATTTCACTAACGCTTGTGTACGTTTTCGTACTGTGCTGGGGAGATCTTTTCTTGCCAGTTCTTTCTCTAGTGTTTCTTTTAGTTGTGACGGTTCCATGTTAGAGACGTAATATCCGTTGCCGAAAGACGGCCATATCTGCATCTCCTTTGTTCCTAAAAAGTCATTGTACAAGTGGAAATAGTTGCCGTGCAGTGTCTTTTTGTCTACAATATATTTGGCAGGCTTAGTGCTTCCCCATGTGTTTTTAGACATTTGTACCGGGAAAGAAACGTCGCCTATAAAATGGCGCGGATATTCGGAATAGCCATGCCAGGGAATTTTATCTTTATTGGCATATTCGACAGTGAAACGGGCTTCCAGACGGTTTTTGGCATTGTTGTAGTGGTATAGGCTGTCTACTCGCGGGGTAGGCATAATGACCATTAGCATGACATCATAATCGGAGGTGTTGTTACCCATAAATACTTCATTACTGAAGTCTCGTGGAACGGTCAGATGTGCGGGAGCAACGAAGTTTTTGCGTTTGCCGTTAAAGTCTTGTGTCCATACTACTGCCGGCCAACCCTGAAATGGCAGTACCGTCACTGTGACTTCCGATTTCTCCGTGTCTACTCTGAATTGTCCTTTAGGAACGCGCAGGCATAATGGGATGGGGGCTTGTGGATTTCCTTTCAAATCGAATACAAGTAATTTGTCACTTTGCCAGGGTAGGATATAGATACGGTTGTGGGCCTCGTCTAACTGTTCAGCGTATGTATTACCGTATTCGTTCGGTCCCTGGCCATAGGCGCCAATGTTGGTGATATATTTGCCGTCACGGGTGAAAAGTTTATAGGGAGTCTGTTTGTTATTACTTACCAGAATGTAATTGTCGCTGACAGTAGTACGTACCCAACCTCCTACCAGTGCTTCATCCCGATTGTCTAACTGTACCACTTGGAGTTCTTCTGTCAGATAGCTCAGGGGAATGTCTACCGTATCTTTCAGGCTTTTTAAATTACAGGAAATTAATGTTCCCGTAGGTGTTGTGACGCTCTTGGCTACGACAGGCGATAGTGCCAGTGGGTCTTTCGTTGCTTTGCTGTTGTCTGTAAAAGCAAAAATTGCTAATAAAGAACAAGTGCATAAACTGAAAATAATACTTCTGTTTTTCATACTGATATGTATTTAGTTAGTACTGTTTTTCTAATTGGCTTCGGGACAAAAGTAGGCTGAAACAAATAGAAAAACAAAAAAACAGGCGGACAAGAATGCTCTCTTGGTTGTCGCTTATATATCTGATTATTAGTAGAGTATACGCTATTTTATTATTTTGTAAGGCGGACAAAATATAAATGAGGTTGGACTAATTACTAAAATGCTTTGAGAAAACTGTCAAGGCTTATGTTTTCATCAGTGATTCCCAGCTTGTCGGTTTTGATTCGATATTTTCGTTTGGTGATAGCTGCTTTGCTGATACAGTAGATGTCTGATAAATCCTGTATATTGACATTGATTTTGACGAGGCAGCAGAAGCCGATTTCTTTTTCTCCCAAAGAAGGATAGGCTTGTTGTAAGCGAACTACAAAATTGTCGAAGGCATCATTTACGACTGAAATGACTTCCGCCCACTCTGTGTTTGTTACCACTATTTTGCTGTTAGCGGCAGATTCATCCTGCTTGTCATCGGTGTGGAGGGAAGGTAGTTTATGAAAGAACGATATTCTTCTGAAAAGAGCTTCCCGCAACTCCGCTTCTTTGTTTCTCTGTCGGATTTCTTTTTCCCGCAATCCGCTTAGTTCCGCTTCCTTGTGCAATAATAGATTCTCTTGCTGCAACCGCTCTTTTTTCTCTCTTTGATAAAAGAAGAATGCGATGAACCCTACGCTTAGTAAAGCTGTGATGATTCCAAGCATCCATAGTTCGTGCTTCTGTTGCTGAAAATGAAGCTGGTATAGCTCGTTTTGCAGTTTGAGCTCGTTGAATTCTCTTCTTTGTATTTCTGAATTGATGTTGCCAAGTATATTATTTTTTATTGTATTTTCCTTTTGTTTGCTGTAAAACGCTTGTTCTGGATAATCTTCTTGATTTATCAGATTGAATAAAAGAGTATTTGCTTCCATGGCAATAAATTCTGAAGTGGAGGTTGCAGCTTGCTGATAGTAATATTTGGCGGAATCTGTCTGGTTCAGGGCTGCGTATGTCCTCCCACGGAGCAATAGGTAATGGGGAATTTCGTATCGGCTGCGACGTTCATTGGATAACAGTTGGAGATACTTCAGCGCTTGCCGGTAATCTTTTCTTTCCAAACTGGTATTCAGCAGATTTTCGAATGCATAATAAATGAGGGACTGGTGGTTGGGAGAGTCTCTAAGTTCTTCTATCAACTTTTTGTACCCTTGGGTATATTTTTCATGTTGCTGCATTGCTTCTATAATTTGAAGGTATAGTTGGCTTGCAGTGAAGTAGGCAAGCGTATCTTTGCTTTTACGGGTTAGCTGTTTGCTGCTATCCGCCATTGCAAGGGCTTGATTGTAGTCTTGTTTTCTGTAATATGCCGCTCTCCTTAGTCCGTATATGCGTGTCTTTAATGTATCGTTCAGTTGGTACTCTTTCAGCAACTTTCCGGTTGATAATAATGTGGAATCGGGTAGATTCTTATATAGGTAGGAAGCGCTTTGCTCTATGTGTGCTTGCAGCCATTTGGCTTGTAGGTTGCTTTGTTTGTAGCACGTGAGAGCATTTCGGAGCAGTGAGTCACCGGGGAGGCCGGTTTTCCATAGCGTTGCTTTATAAGAGAGCAAATAATAGTCTCCTTGTTCGGATAGGGATAATTGGCGGGGGTGTGCTATTTGTTGCAAATAGAAGAATATACTGTCTGTTGAAACTTTTTCCATTTTCATGGCTTCTTTCAGTAGTGATGAAGGTTTGGGCTGGCAACTGCTCATAATAATGAGGCAGCTGATTAATAAACTGTAATAGTATCTACTGTGCTTTTTCATATATTCTATTCTATGATTACGAATATACTATTTTGCCGACAATAAAGAACCTTTCTTTAGGGTATTTTATTAATTAACCGTTTTCTCCGGATAAAAAAAAGAATTGCCCGTCATTTATATGACAGGCAATTCTCATTATTTAAAATAGAGTGGTAATTCTATTATTTAGCGATGCTCATGAAATCTGCATTAGTGAAGTATTTTGCAAATTCCAGGTCAGTAGCTGCCTTCTTAGCTAATGAAGGATCTTTAGCAACTGCGCTCTTCAAGCTGCTTGTTACCATAGAAGAATTGTTAGTTCTAGCACCTAAAACAGCCATCAGGTAGTCAGTGTAAGCATCCGGTCTTTCTACGTTAGCCAATGTGTTTTTAGCCTTGTTGTAGTCCTTAGCAAGGATCTGAGCCAGAGCAGCACTGTTAGTCTTAGAGTCACCGAATGAGTTAACTGCTCTTTCATATTGACCTTGAGCGATGTACAGGTTACCCATAGATTCGCCAAGTTCTTTAGTGCCGGCAGCTTTACCGAAGTAAGTTTCAGCAGCAGCTTTGTCACCCTTGATTAAAGAGATCAAACCTAAGTTCATGTTAACTTCAGGAGAAGCGTTAACGCTGGCAGCTTTCTTGAAATAAGATTCTGCTTTGTCAACGTTACCAGCCTGATAAGCCAATTTACCCAAGTTGTTGAAAGCACGGTAATCGTTAGGGAATTGTTTTGTAGCCTGAGTATAGATAGCTTCTTGTTTAGCAGGATCGTTAGTCAGTGTAGCAGCATACAGCAATTCTTCAACATTCAGTTCTGAAGGATTAGAAGAAGCCAGCTTAGCGATTTCTTCGTCAGACTTACCGATGATTTCGTAGTTCAAAGTCAAACGAGAACGACGCAGCTGAGGAAGGATTTCGTCAGCCAAAGTTTTGTAAACTGAAGAAATGTTTTTGATTTCTTGTTCTCTTTGTGCAGGATCTTGATACATTGACAATACGCGGAGAATCAACTCTTTATCCTGGATGTTAGATTTAGAAACCAGTTCCTGGAAGCCTTCCCAGTCCTGTGCGGTATATTTAGCATCGATCGGAGCGTCGATTTTAGCTTTCTTCAGGTCTTTGCTCAACATCTTAGTTGTGTTGCCTTCACGATTTTCAGCCAGTGTAGTATTCAAGCTTACACCACCATCAGGAGAAGCGTATGCAGAAACTTCGATATTGCTGATCTTCTTGTTAGCAGCTTCGTTTACGTTAGCCACTTCTTTATTGAATTCTTTAGCAGTTTTCAACTCGCTTGAACGAATGTTAGCTTGTTGGATCAAGAACATGATGTTAGCGTCATGTTTTTCTTTGATGATACGTTGGAAAGCGTCTTCGCCCAATGCCGGGTTTGCGTTACCTAATGTATTGTTAACTAATTCAGAAGTAGAAATGACACCATCAGCTACTTTCACAGCAGGGATAGTAACCACTTTCTTACCGATAGTAGCTTTAAATTCGAGGTACAGTTCAGACTTAGCCATTTCAGGAACATAGTCGAAGGAAGTTTTCATTGTGTAGCTACCGCCCATCTTGTAAGAGATAGTCTGGTCGTTACCTTCTACTTTTTCACCTTGGAAAGTCGCTGGTTGGCCTTTAGCTTCGCCACCATTCCATTTCAAAACCGGAGTTACTTCTACAACTGCTTTCTTGTTGAAATACTTTTCCGGGAATTTGCCGTTAATGGTTGCAGGAACTTTACCACCTACTGCCTCCAGCACCTGCGGAGTAACAGTGAAGTAATCAGCTGATAATTCACCCATTTTTTTGCTGCAAGAAGAGAATAATGCAACAACCATTGCCATGAGTAAAGGCAAGTACAACTTCTTAGTCATTTTAGGTATAAATTAAATGTTTGTAATTGAAATATCGTCGTATTCACATACACCTTTCTGTCTAGTACAGAAAAAGTAACGCAAAGATATTAATTCTTAATATAAATATAAGGATAAGGGGTTGATTTTATCATAATTTAATGAAATTAGCGCTCTTTTTCTTTCCGGTACTTGATATTTCGGGGATGATGTTCAATGATCTCACTGCGAAGCATATTACGGTCGATATGCGTGTAGATTTCGGTTGTAGCAATAGACTCATGTCCGAGCATGCATTGAATAGCCCGCAAATTGGCTCCGCCTTCCAGTAAATGAGTGGCAAAAGAGTGGCGGAAAGTGTGCGGGCTGATATTTTTGATGATACCTGCCGTTTGTGCTAATTCTTTAATCATGTGGAAGATCATTATTCGTGAAAGTCCTTTGCCTCTCCGCTGGCTGACAAATACAAAATCTTCATATTCTTTTTTTACTTCGATCCGGTTACGGTCGGTGAAGTAGAGTTTTATCTCGTTAATGGCACGGGGGGAAATGGGCACAAGTCGTTGTTTGCTGCCTTTTCCTTCCACTTTGATGAAGCCCTCGTCGAAATAAAGATCGGACAGCTTGAGGTTGACAAGTTCTGATACGCGAAGTCCGCAGCTATATAAGGTCTCTAATATAGCCCTGTTTCGTTGCCCTTCGGCCTTACTGCGGTCGACGGCAGAGATAATCCGATCGATTTCTTCCACCGTCAGCACCTCAGGGAGTTTGAAGCCTATTTTGGGCCCTTCCAGCAATTCGCTGGGATCAGCCTCCAAATAATCAGCCATAAGCAGGAAACGGAAGAATGATTTGATCCCTGACAGGATACGGGCCTGCGAACGGGGATGGATACCAATATCATGTAGCCCGGCTGTAAAACGTTGGAGATCAGACAGGCACACTTCCAGAACGTTGATGCCCTCCAAGGTCAGGAAACTCATCAATTTATCCAGGTCTGTAAGATAGGCTTCCAGCGTGTTGGGAGATAAAGACTTTTCCAGTTTGAGATACTGCTGATACTTTCTGATTATCAGTTCCTGTTGTTCCTTCTTCTTCTTTTTTTCGTTGATTTCCATTTCTTTTTTCTACCTTTGCTCCGCGAAGATAGGCTGCACCTCAGCAGAATACAAATAAATTTGTTTCTACATTCGGTTTGCACTATCTTTGTGGCTTGAAATATTGTTCTTTGGATACAAAGGTATAAAAAAAGAGGATTACGCGATGAAGATACAAATTATTAATGGCCCGAATATAAATCTGTTGGGTAAGCGTGAACCTTCCATATATGGAAGCGTTACATTTGAAGATTATTTGGCTGAACTTCGCAAAAGATACACTGACGTGGAGATCGACTATTTTCAATCGAATATTGAGGGAGAGATGATTGACTGCATACAGCAGGTAGGATTTGACGTGGACGGGATTATTCTGAATGCGGGTGCTTATACGCATACTTCCATTGCTTTGCAGGATGCTATTCGCTCTGTGACGTCTCCGGTTATCGAGGTGCATATCTCCAATGTACATAGTCGTGAGTCTTTCCGGCATGTGTCGATGATTGCTTGTGCCTGCAAAGGGGTGATTTGCGGCTTTGGACTGAACTCATATAGGTTGGCGCTGGAGGCATTGTTAGAAAATAAATAAGGTATAATATATAATAGGTAGAAAGACTATGTTATTGAAACAGACTAAGATTGTGGCTTCTATTTCGGATAGACGTTGTGATGTGGATTTTATAAAACAGCTCTTTGAAGCTGGAATGAATGTGGTGCGTATGAATACTGCGCACGCCAGCCGTGAAGGTTTTGAAGCTCTGATTGCAAATGTACGTACCGTGTCCAATCGTATTGCGATTCTAATGGATACGAAAGGACCGGAAGTCCGTACGACTGCCAATGCAGAACCGATTCCATATAAAATAGGTGAGAAAGTAAAGATTGTAGGTAATCCGGAACTTGAAACTACCCGTGAGTGTATTGCTGTTTCATATCCCAATTTCGTACACGATTTGAATATCGGTGGTACGATTTTGATTGACGATGGTGATCTGGAACTGGAAGTCATTGATAAAACCGCTGATTATTTGCTTTGTGAAGTGAAGAACGAAGCTACTTTGGGAAGCCGTAAGAGCGTGAATGTTCCGGGTGTTCGTATCAATCTTCCTTCCTTGACGGAAAAAGACCGTAACAATATCCTTTATGCTATCGAAAAGGATATTGATTTTATCGCTCACTCTTTCGTGCGCAATCGTCAGGATGTACTTGATATTCGTGCGATTCTGGATGCTCATAATAGTGACATTAAGATTATTGCCAAGATTGAAAATCAGGAAGGCGTAGATAATATTGATGAGATACTGGAAGTAGCCGACGGCGTTATGGTTGCCCGTGGTGATTTAGGTATTGAGGTCCCTCAGGAACGCATTCCGGGAATCCAGCGTGTGCTGATTCGTAAATGTATCCTGGCAAAGAAGCCGGTGATCGTTGCTACGCAAATGTTGCATACGATGATTAACAATCCTCGTCCTACTCGTGCGGAAGTTACTGACATTGCCAATGCAATTTATTATCGTACGGACGCTTTGATGTTGAGTGGTGAAACTGCTTATGGTAAGTATCCGGTGGATGCGGTGAAAACAATGACTAAGATTGCGGCTCAGGCTGAAAAAGATAAACTGGAAGAAAATGATATTCGTATCCCGTTGGATGAAAACAGTAATGATGTTACGGCTTTCCTTGCCAAGCAGGCTGTAAAAGCTACATCTAAGTTAAAGATACGTGCGATCATTACCGACAGTTATAGCGGACGTACAGCACGCAATCTGGCTGCTTTCCGTGGCAAGTATCCGGTATTGGCTATTTGCTATAAAGAGAAAACGATGCGTCATTTGGCTCTGTCATATGGGGTAGAAGCTATTTATATGCCTGAATTGGCTAACGGACAGGAATATTATTTTGCGGCTTTGCGTAAACTTATTAAAGATAATGTTTTGCATGAAGATGAAATGGTTGCTTACTTGAGTAGTGGCAAGCAAGGTACTCAAACTTCGTTCCTTGAAATTAACGTAGTGGGCGATGTGTTGAAATATGCAGATGATTATGTGCTCCCTAACCGGAACAGATATTTATAATGTATGGAAGAGACGGAATCTATAGACGAATATATTCTGAAGCATATTGATGATGAGGGCGACTATTTGCACGCCCTTTATCGTGATACGAATGTAAAATTGCTCCGTCCCCGAATGGCTTCAGGACATTTGCAGGGACGTATGCTGAAGATGTTTGTAAAGATGATCCGTCCAAAACAGATTCTGGAGATAGGCACATACAGTGGATATTCCGCTCTTTGTATGGCTGAAGGCTTGGAAGAGGGAGCGATGTTGCACACATTTGAAATTAATGATGAACAGGAGGATTTTACACGTCCGTGGCTGGAAGGTTCTCCCTATGCGAAGAAAATAAAGTTTTATATAGGTGATGCTTTGGTACTTGTTCCTCGAATGGATGTTGTATTTGATTTGGCATTTATAGATGGAGATAAGCGTAAATATTTGGAATATTATGAGATGGTATTGTCTAAGTTGTCCAACGGAGGATATATCATTGCCGATAATACGTTGTGG
>ENA-USUK01001561-USUK01001561.1-human-gut-metagenome-genome-assembly--contig:-NODE-1561-length-17101-cov-14.076304_pt1 | contig 17101 bp, 13 predicted proteins | sample MGYA00250062_ERZ773400 | MGnify/ENA primary metagenome ERZ773400 (study PRJEB29103, sample SAMN06111961) | human gut metagenome | biome: human gut; feature: ankylosing spondylitis patient; material... | reverse complement strand
ATATCGCTCCGCAGCAGGTAGAATCGTTGCTCCTGGTAGATAAGTTTATCGATCAGGTGGCTGTTATTGCCGACCAGTTGAGGCTCCGACGGGAGGGGGAAAGACAAATTTATCCATGCTGGCGGTGACTGAATTAATGGCCGTCCATCCTGAGATTCAGAAAGTATTTTATGTATTTCCCTATACGACTCTGATTACCCAGACAAATCAGACACTGAAAAATGCTTTGGGCTTGACTTCTACGGAACTGGCGGAGTTACATTCCAAAGCCGGATTTAATGAAAAAACGGAGGAAAGAGAGGATGGACTGTATGCGGATAAAAAGCAGGATTATATCGATCGTTTGTTCGCCCTTTTTCCTGTGTGCGTTATGTCGCATGTGAAGTTCTTCGATATGTTGAAAACAAACCGGAAGGAAGCGAATTATTTACTCCACCGCCTGGCGAATGCGGTGGTGGTTATCGATGAATTGCAGACCTATAATCCGCTTTTGTGGGATAAAATGTATTATTTGATTGAACATTATGCCCGCTTTTTTCAGGTTCGTTTTATTCTGATGTCCGCGACTTTACCTAAGATCGGTAAACTGAGAATTCCTTTGAAGGAAAGAACCGGATTTGTGGATTTGTTGCCTCAGGCAAAATCTTATATGCAGAATCCAAATTTTGCCGGGAGAGTGGAGTTCAGGTTTGAGTTGTTCCAGGAAGAGATCGATATGAACGATTTAGCGGATTTTGTTCTTGGGAAATCAGTGGAATATCGGGATAAACCGGGGAAGAACGGGACGGTTCATACCATAATAGAGTTTATCACTAAAAAATCTGCCGCGGAATTTTATGCTTTCATACAAGAAAAGGAGCCCTTTTTTGACGAGGTATTCCTTCTCTCCGGGACAATTCTGGAACCCCGGAGGCGGGAAATTATCAATGAGCTGAAAAATCCGCTCAGCCGGAAGAAAAATATATTGCTAATCACGACACAGGTTGTTGAAGCTGGGGTCGATATCGATATGGATTTAGGATTTAAAAATATATCCTTGATCGACAGTGATGAACAGTTGGCCGGGAGGGTAAACCGGAATGCCTGTAAAGTGGGCTGTGAAGTCTATTTGTTCCGACTGGATAATGCAAGTGTCTTGTATGGAAAAGATAAAAGATATCAGATGGTCCGGGAACAAATTTCTGTCGGTGAATATGAACGTATTCTTCGTGAAAAAGATTTCGGATGTTTGTATGAATTGGTTTTTGAGAAGATAAATTGGATGAACGAACAGACTTATGTGCAGAATTTCCGTTCGGGATTTTTGAGATTTGTCGAAGGGTTGGATTTTCAACAGGTAGATCGTAATTTTCAGGTAATCGAGCAGCAGAATGAAACTGTTTTTGTCCCTATACCGTTGCCGGTAGAAGTGGATTCGATGACAGAAGGTGTTAAAGAGCGTCTGTTTTCTGACCGGGAACTTCAATTTCTGGAAGATTTTGGGGTTGTGCCTTGTGAGGGACTGTTGGATGGAAAGGAAGTGTGGGAGGTGTACGAACGTCTCGTATATCGTGATCATCCTGCAAAATTTGATCTGGAAGAAAAGGTCGGTTTTAAAATCATGCAGCGGATATTGTCGTGTTTTACTTTTTCTTTGGTTGGTTATTCGAAAGAATTGCAGGAGTTGAAAGGGGGGACGGGGGAAGAAAAGTTGGGGTATTTTTATTTATCCCATTGGGAAGATGAGGGGGTGAACGGAAAATTGTACGACTATAAAATGGGATTGAATAACAGAGCATTGAAAGATATAACTTTTATATGATAAATGTGACAGGAACTTTGATTAATCTTTATCAGGTGTGTAAACGGGAAACGTGGTTACATGCCAATGGTATCCGGATGGAACATACCTCGGATGTAGTCACGGAAGGAAAGCTGGTACATGAGACTTCGTATCCGAACCGGGCAGCCAGATATGAAGAAGTGAGAATCGGTGGTTCTGTGATTGATTTTTATGATCCGAAAGAGAAGGTGATTCATGAAATCAAAAAATCTACATCGAAAGAGGAGCCGTATATCTGGCAGGTATGCTGTAGGTGATAATCCTTATGGTCCGTTCACTTACAAGGGCGTCATCCTGGAACCCTGAGGGAGACGATGCGGGTGGAGTTGGAAGAGGGGGACCGGGAAATATTGCGTCAGATGGAGGTGGAGATCCGACAGCTGATCGGGGAGGAGGCATGTCCGCCTGCTTTATCCAAAGGAAAATGCGGAGCCTGTTCATATTATGAATTTTGTTATTCCGGAGAAGGGGAATGAAACAGGGAATAAATGTTTTTTAATGGACTTAAAATTGTTTTATGAAAAGGACGTACTATTTATTTAATCCCGGGCGGTTGAGCCGGAAGGATAATACGCTGAAATTTACTCCGGTAGACGAAGAGGGACAGGAAGGGCAACCCCGTTACATTCCTATTGAAACCGTAGATAATCTCTTTGTATTCGGTAGTTTGGATACCAATAGTATGATGTACAATTTTCTGGGTAAGCATCAGGTGGCGGTTCATTTTTTCGATTATTATGAACATTATACCGGTTCGTTTATGCCTAAAGATTACCTGTTATCCGGCAAGATGCAGATTGCCCAGATGAAGCACCATATCCGGCAGGAAAAACGGATGGCAATTGCCCGAAGTTTTATCGATGGGGCAGCGTTTAACATGTTGAAGAATCTGAGATATTATACGAATCGGGGAAAAGATACCAGGCAACAGATTGAACGGATAGAAGCCTATATTCCATTGATTGCTACTGCAACCGATATTCCGATGTTGATGGGAATCGAGGGGAATATCCGTCAAACCTATTATGAGGCATTTGATACGATTATCGATGGTTTTTCCATGGGAAACCGGACAAAGATGCCACCTTCCAATGAGGTGAATGCGATGATTTCTTTTGCTAACAGTATGTGTTATTCGTTATGTCTGGATGCCATTTATCATACCCAATTGAATCCGACGATCAGCTTTCTGCATGAGCCGGGGGAAAGGCGTTATTCTCTGGCTCTGGATATGGCAGAAATCTTTAAACCCATATTGGCGGACCGATTGATTTTCTCCATGTTTAACCGTAAACAGTTAAGGGAATCGGATTTCGATCAACACTTAAATCGATGTCTGCTAAAGCAATCTTCTATGAAAAAAGTAGCCCAGGAATGGCGGAAAGCCCGTTCGCGGCCAGATTCCGTCGGGTGGAGGCAATGGCTTCGGGCTGGATGTCAAAGCCCAGCACCCGGCCCGTCCCGCCCGCCAGACGGCACAGAAACGCCGTATCTCCGCCGTTGCCGCAGGTGGCATCCACCAGCAGCTGCGGGTTTTGCAGCCGGGCCGCAAGGAAGTCCTGCACGAACTTCACAGCGGTCAGGTCCGGCGTCCGGCGGCGGCAGAGCCGCCCGGCCTCCTCCCGGAAGCCGAACTTCGCCCAGAACGCTTCCTCCCCCGGCACAGCGGGCAGCGGGGCCGTGAAAACGGTGGCCGTCTCCCTGTCATATCCGCCAAAGCGGCGCAATATCTCTTTTAGCAGATAAGACCCATAGCCTTTCCGCCGCCATTCTGGTACAATGGTAAGGCAGGCAACGTCCGCCCCTGCCGCCGTCCGGGTCAGCTGACAGCAGCCCACCTCGGTCTTCTCTTTATACAGTGCAAAGCCGCCGGGCCGTTCTTCCAGTTTCATACGCAGTCTCCTTTTCCCTTACAATACCAAGCTCTCGCGCCGCTGTCAAGGCCTGCGGCTACGACCTTATTTCACACATTCTTCACCCGCTCAGCGATTCGTTTTCACAATTAGCGGCTACAATAGAGCCAGTTCCAGAGAGGGACGGGCGAAACGCCCCTCCCGAACCAGTCCCTTCGAGAAAGGAAGTTGTACCATGGAAAATGAAAACAAATGGGAATACGATTATTCCTCTGCAAATAGTTCGTCCGGCGATACCGGATACCCCAACGTCGGCTCCTCCGGCATGAACACCGCCAACACGGCGGGCACCTACAGCGACCCCGCCCCGGCCCGCCCGTCGGAAACTTCCACCGGCAATGGCGGCACTACGCCGCCCCCGGCAGGCCCGGAGCCGCAGGCCGCAGCCTCCAAGCCACCGAAGAAGCGCCGCAAACATAGCGGCGGCCGCATCGTCCGCAGCGCCGTTGCGCTGGTGCTGGCCGCAGCCATGGGCTTTGCAGGCGGCTTCGTGGGCGCACGGGTCGGCAATGCAGGCAACAAGGTCGTCATCCAGCAGGTGGAGCGCACCGACAGCAGCGCGGCCTCCGGCACCGCCGTCGCGTCCGGCGGCATGACTACTTCGCAGGTCTCCGAGATGGTCAGCCCCAGCGTCGTGGTCATCACCACCGAACAGGTCGTCTACTCGCAGTGGTCCTGGTACGGCCAGAATCAGGTCGAGTCCGGCGCAGGCAGCGGCGTCATCATCAGCTCGGACGGCTATATCCTCACCTGTGCGCACGTGGTCTCCGGTGCATCGCAGATCACCGTGACCATCGGGGATACCGACTACACCGCCACCGTGGTGGGCGAGGACGACACCAGCGATGTCGCCGTGCTGAAGATCGACGCCACCGGCCTGACCCCCGCCACCGTCGGCGACAGCGACAGCCTGTCGGTCGGCGACAGCGTCCTGGCCGTCGGCAACCCGCTGGGTGAGCTGGGCGGCACCGTCACCAGCGGCATCGTCAGCGCACTGAACCGCAGCGTGACCATCCAGGGCACCAGCTCCACCAACACCATGTCCCTGATCCAGATGGATGCCTCCGTCAGCCCCGGCAACTCCGGCGGCGGTCTGTTCAACATGAACGGTGAGCTGATCGGTCTGGTCAACGCCAAGTCCTCCAGTTCGGACGCGGAGGGTCTGGGCTTCGCCATCCCCATCAACGACGCCATCCAGGTAGCGCAGGACCTGCTGGAGAACGGCTACGTCTCCGGCCGGCCGTATATGGGCATCACCTACATCGCCGTGACCGACGCCCAGACGGCGGCCCAGTTCAACGTCAACGCCTACGGCGTCTATGTCGTGGACGTCGTGCAGGGCGGCCCCGCCGACAAGGCCGGTCTGAAGGTTGGGGACCGCATCGTCAGCATCGACGGCACCGAGATCGCCCAGAAGGACGACCTTGGCACCCTGATGCAGCAGCACACGGCCGGTGACACCCTTTCCATCACCGTTGCCCGCGACGGCCAGATGCAGACCGTCTCGCTGACGCTGGGCGAAAAGAATGCGTCGAACACCGCCGCACAGCGTTCGGCCAACAACTGAGCCATCCTCCGCCGCAAGGCGTTATCAGGATTTGATCCCTTTCTTCTTCAAAAATCCCCCGACTGGCGGTGACCCGCTGGCCGGGGGATCGCTGTTTATACCAAGCCGAAGATGGTCGCACTGACCGGGGCCAGGACCGCTTCGCCGCTCAGGATGCGGCTGTCGCCCCGCCACAGGCTGGACGAGGCGCCGTCGCTCAGCAGCTTCCAGCGTCCGTCGGGCAGCCGGATGGGCTGTTCCTGTTCGGTGGGGTTGTAGTAGACGCAGAGCGCGCCCCACCACGCCCCATCGCCGGGCAGGGCAGGCAGACGCCAGCCCACCAGCGGCTGTTCCAAATCAAAAAATGCAATGGCGTTGGGGCTGGCTCTGTCCACCGCACCCAGCCGTGGGAAGGCATTCCGCAGCCCGATGAGGCCCCGGTAATAGTCCACCAGCCCATGAAACTGCTCGGCCCGCTTCCAGTCCAGCCGGTTCAGCGCCGGGGAGGAGCGGTAGCTGTTGCCCTGCCCCTTTTTGGTGCGGGCGAACTCTTCGCCTGCCTGCCAGAAGGGCAGGCCCATGCAGGTGAGGTAGATGCCTGCCGCCAGCCGGTTCTGGGCCAGGGCGGCACGGTCCACCGCGCCGAACTCCGGGCGCTCGTAGCGCACCAGGAGCAGCTTGTCCCACAGGGTGAAATTGTCGTGGGCGGACACATAGCTGACGATCTGCCCCGGCGTGTGGGGCGGGAACTTATCACTGCGGCACCATGCCGCCACGGCCCCGCCGATGTCCCAGAAGCTGCCGGGCCTGCCCTCCACGTAGCCCGACTCCCGCGCATTGAAGCAGCCGCCCTTGATGGCGTCGCGGGTGTCGTCGCAGAAGATGCCGATGCGGTCGTTCAGCATGGCCAGATTGTTCTTGTTCGCCTCGTACCGGTGCAGCGCACTGCTGCCGCCCTGCCACGGCTCGCCGTACATCAGGATGTCCCGCCCGCCGGGCAGCTTGTCCAGCTCGGCCCGCAGCAGGTTCATCGTCTCCACATCGTACAGGCCCATCAGGTCGAACCGGAAGCCGTCGATGTGGTACTCCTGCGCCCAGTAGAGTACCGAATCCAGAAAATATTTCCGAGCCATGGGCCGCTCACTGGCAAACTCGTTGCCGCAGCCGCTGCCGTTGGAAAGGCTGCCGTCCTCGTTCTGGCGGAAATAATAGAGGGGGACCGCCCGGTTCAGCACGTTGTCGAAGCGGTACATGTGGTTGTACACCACATCCATCACCACACCGATGCCCGCCGCATGGAGGGCCTGGATCATCTGCTTGCACTCTCGCACCCGGACTTCGCCGCGGGCGGGGTCGGTGGAGTAGCTGCCCTCCGGGACGTTGTAGTTGGTGGGGTCGTAGCCCCAGTTGTACTGCCGGGTCAGCGGGCGGCTCTCGTCCACGCTGCCGAAATCAAAGATGGGCATGAGCTGGACATAGCGCACCCCCAGCCGCTTGAGGTAGTTCAGGCAGGTGGGGTGGACGCCGTCGCAGTTCAGGGTCGTGCCCTGCTGGGTAAAGGCCAGGAATTTGCCCCGCCACGCATTGCGCACCCCGCTGGCCGGGTCCTGCGAGAAATCCCGGACGCTGACCTCCCAGACGCTCCGCTTCGATGCCGGGATGACCGGCCGTTTGTCCTGTTCCCAGCCCGGCGGGTCGGTGCGGGCCAGATCCACGATCATGCTCCGCGCCCCGTTCACGCCCGCCGCGCGGGCATAGGGGTCAGCGGTGGTCACGCTGCCCCACTCGGTGGTCACGTTGAAATGATAATACTTCCCGTGCTGGTCGCCGGGCAGGTAAACGCCCCAGACGCCCTGCCCCCACGGGCTCAGCGGCAGACTGCCGATGCAGGCCCCGCCGTCGCCTTTCCGGTAAAGATCGACCCGGACCGACTGCGCCGTGGGTGCCCACAGCCGCAGGTGGGTGCCCGATGGGGAATACGCCGCGCCCAGCGGCCCCTGATAGCCGGTCTGACGGGCAAACTCCTCGCTTTCGAACCATGCTTTCCATTGTGCAGGCGTTTTCATTGACTCTCATCCTTTATCCTAACATTCCCGCCCTCGCCGGAGGCAGGCCTTTTGAAATTAGTGTACCCGGCTTGCGCGGATTTTGCAAGAGTTTCCTTGCAAATGGGGCTGCGGTACACTATACTGAAAGAAATGAACCGATCACGGAGGCGATGACATGGCATACACAGACGATTGGGAGACCCTGATGAATGGAGTCTTCGGGCCGGGCGGCAGATTCAAGGCCGCCCCCGGCACCCCCGCCGAACCCCGGCAGCAGCCAAACAGCACTCTGAACGACCTGAACGCGGCGCTTTTGGAACAGCAGAAGAAGCTGGATGCGATGCTCAAGGCCCAGTCGGCCCAGCTGAAGACGCAGGACACCGCCGCCGAGGCCGCACTGGCCGACAGCCGCCAGATGCTGCGGGACATGGAGAACGACGGTCTGCTGGCCAAAGGCACCACCGGCGTGAAACCCGAACATCTGGGCAGCTTCGAGGGGCTGGCCGATGAAGTCCGGCAGACCGTGCTGGGGCAGGACGCCTTTGTGGACGCGGTCGTCCGCGCCATGCGCCGCCCCTTTGTGCTGGGCACCGAACCGCCCGCCGCCCGGAACGTCATCCTGCTGAGCGGCGGCACCGGCACCGGGCGGCACTTCGCGCTGGAGGAGACCGCCCGCTGCATGGCTGCGCGGGGCCTGCTGCAAAACGACCAGATCGCCGCGCTCGACCTGGCGCTTTACGCGAACCCCGCTGCTGAAAAGCTCTTTTTGCAGGACCTCTACGCCGCGCTCCACGCCCCCGGCGAGATCGTGGTCTTTGAACACTACGAGAGCTGCTGCCCCAGCTTTCTGAAGACACTGTCCGACCTGGCCGTCCGGAGCAGCGCCCCGCTCTCCAGCCGGTACATCGTCAACCGGGACGGCATTCTGGTGGACGCCGGAACGGCCTTGGCCCCCGGCGCGGTCAGCCGTCTCGACCCCTGCGGGAAGTACCTCATCTTCTTCTCGAACAAGGGCCGCGCCGCCATGGCGGACAAGTTCGGCGCAAGCATGGTCTCGGCGCTGGGCGACGTCTGCGAGACGACCGCCTACCAGCAGGCAGACCTTGCAGCCCTCGCCGCCCAGCAGCTGAACGCGCTGGCCCAGAAGGTCACGGCCCGGCTGGGCCTGACCCTCGCCGCCGGGGCCGATGTGCGGGACTACGTCGCTGCCCAGTGTACCCCCCAGAAGGGCGCAGCCGGGCTGTCCGGCTGCTGCGACCGCATCTTCCGCGCTCTGAGCGAATACTGCCTGCAAACGGACAAGCCGCTCACCGGCACCGTGACCCTGACCGCCGCACCGGAGGGCCTGCTCTTCCACCTGAACGATGCCGCCCCGGCCCCGCTGTTTGACCTGCTGCCCGCCGCCTACACCGGCGCGCTGGATGAGATCCGGGCCGAGATCTCGGAGCTGGTCGGTCTGGCCCCGGTCAAGGAATACGTGTTCGGTCTGGCCGACAATCTGCAGGTCCAGCAGCGCCGCGCCGCTGCGGGCATGAAGACGGCCAGCCTTTCGATGCACATGATCTTCACCGGCAACCCCGGCACCGGCAAGACCACCATCGCCCGGCTGGTGGCCAAGTACCTCAAGGCCATCGGGGCGCTCAAGGGCGGGCAGCTGGTGGAGGTGGGCCGCGGCGACCTCGTGGGCCGCTACACCGGCCACACCGCACCGCTGACCAACAGCGTCATCGAGAGTGCCCTCGGCGGCGTCCTCTTCATCGACGAGGCCTACAGCCTCTACCGCGGCGAGCAGGACAGCTTCGGCCTCGAAGCCATTGACACCCTCGTCAAAGGGATGGAAGACCACCGCGACGAGCTTGTGGTCATTCTGGCCGGATACACCAGAGAGATGGAGACCTTCCTCACCGCCAACAGCGGTCTGGCCAGCCGCTTCCCCAACAAGATTGAGTTCCCGGACTACACCGCCGACGAGCTGCTGCAGATCACCCACGTCCTTGCAAAAAACAAGGGCTACACCCTCTCGGAGGCCTGCGAAGAGCCGCTGCGGAACTACTACGCCCGCCGTCAGGCTGACGACGCCCGCACCGCCGGCAACGGCCGTCTGGCCCGCAACACCCTCGAAAAGGCCATTTTCCACCAGAGCCGCCGCCTCATCGCCGAGCCCGCCGCCGCGCTGGATGTGCTCCTGCCGAGCGATCTGGAATTGGACGAATAATTGCAGAACTACGCAAAAAACGGACCGTTTTCACGGTCCGTTTTTTCTTGTTTAGCGATGCTCTTCCGCCAGCTGTTCGGCCAGCGCCCGCATCCCGGTGCGGACGTCTTCGGGCGCAAGGACTTCCACCTTGCCGCCAAAGCCCGCCACCCAGCCGTAGAACGGCTCGCTGACACAGATGGGCACATCAAAGTGGAAGCGCTCGTCCTCCTCCGGCAGGAAGGTCGGCGAAGCGCCGAACCGCTCCCGCATGGCGCTTTCGAGGTCGGCTGTGCAGCGCAGGGTCACGCGCCGTTCGGGGCCGCCGTACATACTGAAGTGCTTGCGCAGGTAGGCGGGCAGATCGAAATCAGCAAACTGCTCCCGGCCGCGGCGGGGCAGCTCCAGCACCCGGACGCCGGACATCCGGTCCACCCGGTAGTGGCGGATGCCCACCGGCTCCTTTTCGTCCTGATAGGCGATGAGGTAATAGCAGCCGTTCTCCCACGCCATCTGCCATGGGCTGATGATCCGCTTTTCGGGCCGGCCCACTTTTTTGTAGTGGAATTCTACCATCCGGCCGGTGTTGATGGCCTCGTGCAGCGCGTCGATGCTGTACAGCAAGCTCCTGCTGTCGGTCTTGGGGCGGCCGTCCACGTAGACCTGACGCTGCAGCTGGCTGCCCTCGTAATTGGAGCAGAGCTTTTCCAGCTTCCGGATCAGGCGGCGGCTCGTGGCGCTGGACACCACCCGGCTGGCCTGCACGGCGTCCACCAGCAGCTTCAGCTCGGCCAGGTCAAAGGTGCGGCTGGCCAGAAAATAGCCGCCGCCCCGGCCCCGCCGGAGCTGGATGTCGTACCCCAGTGCGTTCAGCGCGTCGATGTCGCTGTACACGCTCTTGCGCTCGCAGAGGATGCCCTGCTGTTCCAGCAGCCCCACCAGCTGGGGCACGTTCAGCAGGTGATTTTCGTCGGTCTGTGTCTCAAAGATGCGCAAAAGCGCCAACAGCTTGGATTTCTGGCCTTCCTGCTTGGGCATAGGTTCACCTCATTCGGGGAGCTTCTTGTCGAACGCCGCACGGCGCTGGGTGGAAAGGCGGAACATCTCTTCGAGCTTTTCGCGGTCGCCCGCCGCCAGCGCGCTGCGCAGTGCGCCGAGCGCGGCGTCGAACTGGTCGATCTCCGAGATGAGGTTGTCCCTGTTCCAGAGGAACAGTTCTGCCCACATTTTGTCGTTGATGCGTGCGATGCGGGTCAGATCCCGGAAGGAGTCGCCCGTGTACTCGCACAGCGAGGTGTTGTCGTTGGCGCACATCAGGCTGACGGCGATGGCATGGCACAGCTGGCTGACATAGCCGACCATCCGGTCATGCTCCTGCACGGTCAGGGTGCAGATGTGTTTGAAGCCCAGCACCTCGGCCAGCTCTCGGACCCAGGCGATGGCCTCCGGGGTATTCCTCCCGGTCGGGGTGATGATGAAGTTCGCCGGGGCAAAATTCACCTCGGCGGCGTGTTCCACGCTGGAGGTCTCGCGGCCTGCCATCGGGTGGCTGGCGATGAACTCGACCCCCGCCGGGCAGAGGGCCTGCACCGGCTCCACCAGGCCAGTCTTGACGCCGGACACATCCGTGAAGATGCAGCCGGGCTTGAGGAGCGGGCCGTACGTCCGGAACCACTCGATGAGGGCCGTGGGGTAGAGGCCGAAGATGATGTGGTCGGCCTCCCGGACAAGGTCTTCAAAATCGTGGGTTTTGCCCCGCTCGATGTAGCCATGGTCGAGCGCGAACTGCAAGTGGCCCTCGCTGCGGTTGATGCCGTCCACATGGAACCCGGCTTTGGAGAGTTCCAGCGCATATTTGCCGCCCAGCAGGCCGAGGCCCACCACGAGATAACGTTTCGTTTTATCCAACATCTTCTACCTCCGCGCCCAATGGCTTGATGGCTGTAAAGAAATTCGGCCAGCTCTTCGTGATGGCCTCGGCACCGTCGATGGGCAGCCGCAGCCCCGCCGCCAGTGCCAGCACCGACAGGCTCATGACGACCCGGTGGTCGTTGTGGCCGGAGAGGACGCCGTCCGGCGCATGGAGCGCCCCGGCACAGCCCTCGATGGTGATGGTGCCGCCCGCGCTGGACAGCACCCCGCCGCATTTGCGCAGCTCTGTTTCCATGGCTTCGATGCGGTCGCTCTCCTTGATGCGGAGGCGTTCCGCGTTCCGGATGACCGTCTGCCCCTCGCAGAACAGGCCCAGCACCATCAGCACCGGGCCGAGGTCGGGGCAGTCGGCCAGGTCGATGTCCGTGCCGTGGAGCGGCGCTTTCCGGAAGACGATGCCCTGTTCGGTGCGGGAGAAGTCGGCCCCGCACCGGCGCAGGATGTCCAGAATGGCCGCGTCGCCCTGCAAGGTCGGTTCGGCCAGACCGGTCAGCGTGACGCCGCCGGTGACAGCCCCCAGCACCGCCGGGAAGGCCGCCTGGCTGTAATCGCCCTCGACGGTGTAGTCACAGGGGCGGTATGCCTGCCCGCCGGGGATCTCCAGCGTCGTTTCGTCCACCCACCGGCTCGTGACGCCGAACGCCGCCTGAACGGACCGGGTCATGTCGATGTAGCTGCGGCTCTCCACCGGCCGGAGCAGGTGAAGGGTGCTGGTGCCGCCCAGCAGCGGCAGGGCGAACAGCAGCCCGCTGATGAACTGGCTGGACACATTGCCCGCCAGCGTATAGTCCCCGCTAGAGAGCGCCCCTTCCACAGTCAGGCCGGAAGGGCTCTGCACAAAGCGGAGGCCCTGCTCCCGGTACAGCGCTTCATACACCGACTGGGGCCGCTCCATCAGCCGCCCGCGGCCCACAAAGGTCACTTCCTGGCCGGTGAGGCTGGCCAGCGGGATGAGGAAGCGCAGGGTGCTGCCGCTCTCGCAGCAGTCCACCGGGGCTTCCACGGGCAGAAAGCGGCCCAGTCCCTCCACGATCGCATCGTTCCCGCCGGTGGTGACGCGGGCGCAGAGCTGGCCCGCCGCCGCGAGGGTGGCGGCGATATCCTTGCTGAACTCCAGATTCCGGATGTGTGAGGTGCCCTTTGCCAGCGCCGCACAGAGCACGGCCCGGTGCGCCATGCTCTTGCTGGGCGGAGCCATAATGATTCCGTCAATGTTTCTGTCTGGTTGGATCGTGATCTGCATTTGCAGCCCTCCTTCTGCCCGTTCTGCCAAACGCTCTCCCTGCGGGAGAGCTGGGGCCTGAGAGGGTCACATCTCCCGCCCGATGGCCCATGCGACCTGGCGGCACTTGGCCATGGCCTGTGCAAAGCTGTCCGGGGTCAGGCACTGGGCACCGTCGCTCCATGCGTGGCGGGGGTCGTAGTGGACCTCCACTTCCAGACCGTCGGCACCGGCGGCCACCGCAGCGATCATCATCGGCTCCACGAGGTTGGCCTTGCCGGTGGCGTGGCTGGGGTCCACGATGACGGGCAGATGGGTCTTTTCGTGGATGATGGGCACGGCGGAAAGGTCCAGCGTGTTGCGGGTATACTTTTCAAACGTGCGGATGCCGCGCTCGCAGAGGATGACCTGCTCGTTGCCGCCGGCCATGATGTACTCAGCGCTCATGATCCACTCCTCGATGGTGTTGCACAGGCCGCGCTTGAGCAGGACCGGCTTGTGCATCTTGCCCACCGCCTTGAGCAGCTGGAAATTCTGCATGTTGCGGGCACCGATCTGCACGACATCGACATACTCTTCAAATTCCGGGATGCGGTCTTCGCTCATCAGCTCGGAGACGATGGGCAGGCCGGTGGCTTCGCGGGCCTTGACCATGTCGAGGATGCCCTCGGTCTCCAGACCCTGGAAGGAGTAGGGAGAGGTGCGGGGCTTGTAGGCACCGCCGCGGAAGAGGGCAGCACCGCCGGCCTTGACGCTCTGGGCGATGCGCAGGGCCTGCTCCTCGCTCTCGATGCTGCACGGACCGGCCATGACGGCGATCTTCTCCCGGCCGCCGATCCGGACGCCGCCGCAGTCGATGACCGAGTCGGCAGGGTGGAACAGGCGGTTGGCGCGCTTATACGGGGCCGACACACGGGTCACGTTGTCGATCCAGGGGTTGGCGAGCACATCGCGCTCGTCGATCTTGGTAGTGTCGCCCACCAGACCGAAGACGTTGTAGTCCTTGCCGGTGATCAGGGTGACATCGAGGCCCTGCTTTTCAAAGCGGTCCACGATCTTTTCCAGTTCTTCCTTCGGGGTGCCTTTTTTCGTCGAGATGATCATCTTCTTGCATTCCTTTCCCTTTTATCAACGTGTCAACCTCTCAGTCTGCTTCGCAGACAGCTCCCCTGATAGGGGAGCCCTTGGCAGGCCGGGCAAGCCCTGCTGTCCGCGTAGGCCCGATGGGGCGCAAAGCAGCGGGCCCTGTCCTCTTTGGCAACGGCATTCGGATTGCTGCTGTGAATCTCGGCAGCGGAGCCCGGCCGTTTCCGAAAGCAAAAAACTTCGCTCGTTCAGCACAGTCCTCACCGACTCGCCAGAGGCTCCCCTATCAGGGGAGCTGGCGGGCGTAAGCCCGACTGAGAGGTTTCTTTCTTTACTGCACCATGTGCGATTGTGCTCCGCCGTCCAGCCGAAGCAGCTGCACCAGATAACTGCATGCGTGGAGATAGCCGCCGATGCCCTCGCCCGCAAAGCGGCCCTGACAGCCGAACGAGACGACGTCCGTGTTCCGGAACGGCTCCCGGCCGCTGGGTTCGCTCATGAGCACCTCCACGGCGGGCACACCGCAGAGCTGCAGCGCTTCCAGAATGGCCACGCTGTAATAGGCATAGCCGCCCGGATTGAGGATGATGCCGTCGGCGCGGCCTGCGGCCGACTGGATCTCATCAATGATATCACCCTCGTGGTTGGACTGGAAGAAATCCGGCTCGATGCCCATCTGCTGGCAGCAAACGTCCAGATAATCCAGCAGGCCGTTGTAGTCCACTTCGCCCTCTACACCGGGCTCGGTGAAGCGGGTGATGTTGATGTTTGGCCCGTTAATGAACAAAAATCGCATCCAATGCCTCCAGTGCCGCCGCAACGGCGTCTGCAACGGTCGTTTCGTTCGGGATGACCGCATCGGCTGCGGCCAGATAGAGCGGGCGGCGCTGGGCTTCCATGGTCTTCAGCGCCTCGGCGCTGGTGGAGAGCGGACGCCCGCCGCCCACAGTCAGAGCGTCCAGCGGGCGGTCGATGAAGAGCACCACGCCGTTCTGCCGCAGGGCCCGCAGGTTTTCGGGCCGCTTGACGACCCCGCCCCCGCAGGAGAGCACCTGACGGCCCTCTCTGGCAAAGCGGGCGGTCTGCTCGGCCTCCCGTGCCCGGAAGCCATCCTCGCCCTCTGCGGCGAAGAGGTCCGGGATGCTGCGGCCCGCGGCCCGGACGATCTCCTCATCCAAGTCCACGAACCGCTTGCCCAGCCGGTCGGCCAGCGCGCGGCCGATGGTCGTTTTGCCGCAGGAGGGCATCCCGATGAGCGCCACGTTCAGCTGCTCTTTCCGGAGCTGGGCGGTGATGGCGCGGATCTCGGCCGGGGCATCGTCAAACTTGCGGTCCAGGAAGTATTCCGCCGCATACACGGCCTGGGCCACCAGCATTTCGAGGCCGCCCACGGCCACCGGCACACCCGCCTCCTCGGCACGCAGGATCAGTTCCGTTTTGTCCGGATTGTAGACCACGTCGAGGACGGCTTCCAGCCCCGGCATCGCGGCCACATCCAGATGGCAGACCCCCACGTTCGGGTACATGCCCGCCGGGGTGGTGTTGATGACAATGTCGGCCCCGCTGTGGACGGCTTCCGCATAGGAAAGCTCGCCCTTTTCGGGGTCCGGATGCCGGCTGACGGTCAGCACTCTGGCCGCGCCCTTATCTTTTGCCACGGCGCTCGTGGTGTTGTGGGTGCCGCCGGTGCCCAGAATGAGAACGGTCCGGCCCGTGAACTCCACGCCGTGGGCATCGGCCAGGTAGGCAAAGCCGAGATAGTCGGTGTTATAGCCGTAGAGCAGGCCGTTCCGGTTCACGACCGTGTTCACGGCCCCGATGGCCTTGGCGCGCGGGTCGATGTAGGAGCAGGAACCCATGACCAGCCGCTTATACGGGATGGTCACATTGATCGCCTTGAAGGCCCGCCGGGTCAGGAAGGCCCGCGCCTCCTCCTCGGTGGGCAGCGGGCACAGGTCGTACCGGTAGCCGCAGAGCATCTCGTGGATGATCTTCGAGTACGAGTGCCCCAGTTTGGAGCCGATGAGTCCGTATTCCATTTACAGCTCCTCCTTGCGGTAAGCGGTAGGCTGTTCCATCCAGGCCATGCCGTACTTCGCGGTCAGCAGGTCGCCGACGGCCAGCGCCGCCGCGCAGGTCTGCACGATGGCCGCACGGGGCACGATGCAGGGGTCGTGACGGCCCTGGATGGAAAGTTCCGCGTTCTGTTTTGCAATGTAATCCACGGTATCTTGTGGTTTGTAGATGCTGGGCGTGGGCTTGACCACGGTGCGGAAGACGACCGGCATCCCGTTGGAGATGCCGCCGTTCAGGCCCGCATTGTGGTTGGTAGCCGTCACGATGCGGCCCCCCTGCATCCGGAAGGCATCGTTCGCTTCGCTGCCCTTCAGGTCGGCGAAGCCGAAGCCGGTGCCGAACTCGATGCCCTTGACGGCCGGGACCGAGAAGGCCATGTGGGCCAGCTCGCTTTCCACGCTGTCAAAATAGGGTTCGCCGACGCCTGCGGGCAGGCCGAGGATGGCGGTCTCCAGCGTACCGCCCACACTGTCGCCTGCGCTGCCTGCGGCGCGGATGGCCGCTTTCATCGGCTCTTCGGCCTCCTCGTTCAGCAGAGCGAAGCCATCGCCCCGGCTCAGCAGCGCTTCGGCCTGCGCCCCCAGTGTCGCCGGGTCATCCAGCGCAAAGGGGGTGTCTGCAACGCCCGCGCACTGCCCGATGTGGGTCACGATGTTGATGCCGGCCCGGTCGAGGGCACCCAGCACCACCGCACCGCCCGCCACCAGCGCCGCCGTGATGCGGCCGGAAAAGTGTCCGCCGCCCCGCGCATCCTGAAAGCCGTGGTATTTGGCATAGGCTGTGTAATCCGCATGGCCGGGGCGAAGCAGGTCGGCGGTCTTGGCATAGTCGCCGCTGCGAGTGTTCTGGTTCTCGATCATCAGGGCGATGGCGGTGCCGGTCGTCCGGCCGTTCACAACGCCGGAGAGAAACTGCACCCGGTCCGCCTCCACGCGGGGGGTGGACAGGCCGTCGCCCCGCGCCCGGCGCTTGTCCATGCAGGCGGCGAGGAACGCCTCATCCACCGGCACCCCCGCCGCCATGCCGTCCAGCACGGCGCCGATGGCGCGGCCATGGCTCTCGCCGAAGATGGTCAGGGAGAGGGCAGACCCGAACGTGTTCTTCATGGTCATTCCTCCATGCCCAGCAGGGGGCGCAGGCCCTCCACCGGGATGGTCTCAGCGCGCCAGCAGCCCAGACCCGGCACCTTGATGATGGTGATCTGACCGCCCTGCGCCTTTTTGTCGTGCAGCATCTCGGCCAGCACCTTTTCTTTGTTGTAG
>ENA-USUK01001539-USUK01001539.1-human-gut-metagenome-genome-assembly--contig:-NODE-1539-length-17303-cov-5.085220_pt1 | contig 17303 bp, 10 predicted proteins | sample MGYA00250062_ERZ773400 | MGnify/ENA primary metagenome ERZ773400 (study PRJEB29103, sample SAMN06111961) | human gut metagenome | biome: human gut; feature: ankylosing spondylitis patient; material... | reverse complement strand
GTGGTTTTATGGCTTAATGACCCGCCCCGATATGAGCATAAAAGTGGAGCGTAAGCTTCACGATATGCGAATATTGGTAGAATTGTGGGAGTACGAAGTACGGAACAATTCGTATGGCATCTTTTTACCCCAACATCATTGTATTATATATAGAAAGGATTCACTTATGAGCAAAGGAAGATTTGGAGAATACGGCGGACAGTACATCCCGGAAACACTGATGCCCGCTGTTCAGGAAGTAGAAGAAGCTTACAACAAATACAGCAAAGATCCGGAATTTATCGCAGAGCTGGATGACCTGCTGAAAAATTATGCGGGAAGACCTTCTCTGCTCTATGAAGCAAAAAAAATGACCGAGGATCTCGGCGGTGCAAAAATTTATCTGAAACGTGAAGACTTAAACCACACAGGAGCACACAAGATCAACAACGTACTCGGTCAGGTTCTTCTGGCAAAAAAAATGGGCAAAACCCGTGTCATCGCAGAAACCGGTGCCGGACAGCACGGTGTTGCAACTGCTACCGCTGCTGCTCTGATGGGACTGGAATGTGAGATCTTCATGGGCAAAGAAGATACCGACCGTCAGGCACTGAATGTATTTCGTATGGAACTGCTCGGTGCAAAAGTACACGCTGTCACAAGCGGCACAATGACTTTAAAAGATGCCGTAAATGAAACAATGCGTGAATGGAGCAAACGTATGGATGACACGCTTTATGTACTTGGTTCTGTCATGGGACCTCATCCATTCCCGACAATTGTCCGTGATTTCCAGAAAATTATCGGAGAAGAAATCAAAGAACAGCTGATAGAAAAAGAAGGCCGTCTGCCGGATGCCGTGATTGCCTGCGTCGGAGGCGGAAGCAATGCCATCGGTACTTTTTATGAATTCATCCCTGATAAAGAAGTCGCCCTGATCGGCTGCGAAGCAGCCGGACTTGGCATTGATACCCCGAAACATGCCGCTACGATCGCCAAAGGAAGCACCGGTATTTTCCATGGCATGAAATCTTTGTTCTGCCAGGACGAATACGGTCAGATCGCACCGGTTTATTCTATTTCTGCCGGACTTGACTACCCTGGAATCGGCCCGGAACATGCGATGCTTGCAAAAGAAGGCCGTGCACAGTACGTTTCCATCACCGATGAAGAAGCTGTTAATGCATTTGAATATCTTTCCCGCACCGAGGGAATCATTCCGGCGATCGAGAGTTCTCACGCCGTTGCCTACGCAATGAAACTGGCACCGACTATGGATAAAGATAAGATCATCGTAATTACTATTTCAGGACGTGGCGACAAAGATGTGGCTGCCATTGCAAGATACAGAGGAGTGGATATCTATGAGTAATATATATAAGGCATTCGAAAATAAAAAAGCATTTATCCCTTTTGTAACAGGTGGGGATCCAGACCTTGAAACCACAAAAAATCTGCTGATCGCCATGGAAAAAGCCGGTGCCGACCTGATCGAGATCGGTATCCCGTTTTCCGATCCGATCGCCGAAGGCCCGGTCATCCAGGAAGCGAGCCAGAGAGCACTCGCTGCAGGATGCACCACCGATAAATTGTTTGATATGGTAAAAGAAGCCCGCCAGAGAGTAAAAATTCCGATGGTGTTTATGACCTACATCAACCCGGTCTATACCTACGGAAAAGAACGCTTCATGAAACGCTGCGTAGAATGCGGCATTGATGGAATCATCGTTCCGGATCTTCCTTATGAAGAAAAAGAGGAGCTTTCCGGTGTCTGCGAATCATACGGCATCGACCTGATCTCCCTGATCGCACCGACCTCCCACGAACGCATCCGTATGATTGCAAAAGAAGCGAAAGGATTTGTCTACTGTGTATCTTCACTTGGTGTAACCGGCGTTCGAAGTGAGATTAAAACGGATGTTGCAAAAATGGTAGAAATGGTGAAAGAAGTAAATGATATCCCGGCTGCCATCGGATTCGGTATCTCCACCCCGGAACAGGCAAAAAAAATGGCATCCGTATCAGACGGAGCCATCGTAGGATCTGCGATTGTAAAAATTGTAGCGAAGTACGGAAAAGAATGTATTCCGGAAGTCGAAAAATATGTGAAAGAGATGAAAGCGGCGGTGGAGATTTGAATGTGCAAATGAATGAATTCCCCGAAGGGCACGTAAAAGTGCCTTCTTGGGAATTGTTCATTTGCACATCTCAAAAAGCCCGCTCAACGGCTTTGCAAACTCCCCGCTTTTTTCGACATCCAGCGTACAGATCACTTTGTCGCACTTCTTGATCCATTCTTTTGCTTTCTGTATTTCTTTTTCTTCAATCCTGCCAAATGGTTTCACGGAGATCACTTCTGTCGCCAGTGCTTTTGCCGCGGGATAATCTAGATCGTTTTCCCACAGAATCCCCGTCACAAACGGCACTCGCTCTCTCTGTAATTTTCGAAAGACTGCTGTACCGGTTCCGTTTCCTGCGATCACAAAAACTTTCGGCTCTCCTTCTGTTTTCGGAAGTTCGAGATCTCCGGTGCGTTCATCATAAGAACCTGTTGTCATTTGATAAAGCTGTGGGATGTAGCCCTGCGTAAAAATTTCTTCCGGTGTTCCAAATCGATCTACTTTGTCTCCTCTGACGCAGGCTATTTTATCGGAAATACGTCCTGCCAGGTCCAGTTCATGCAAGGACATGATTACGGAAAGATTTCGTTCCCTGGACATATTCTGGATGATGGATAAAAATTCCAGCTTATAGCGAATATCCAGAAAAGAGGTCGGCTCATCCAGAATGATGATATCCGGCTGTTGGCAGATTGCTCTCGCCAGCATTACCCGCTGTTTCTGGCCGTCACTCGTTTTTGAAAAATCACGGTCAGCAAGCTCGTGGATGTGCACCAGTTCCATTGCCTCATCTACCAGTTTCCAGTCTTCTTTTGAGAGTACGCCGAACTTCCCGGTATATGGATAACGCCCGGTCGCAACCACTTCTTTGCAGGTCATCATTTCCGGTCTTACCCGTTCCGTCAGCACAACCGAAAGTTTTCTGGAAAGCTCTTTTCCGCTGATTTGTTCCGTCTCTTTTCCATCCAGCACAACGACTCCGCCAAGCGGTTTCAGCTGTTTTATGATGCTTCTCAGGATCGTCGTTTTTCCCGCTCCGTTCGGTCCGATCAACGTCAGGATTTCTCCCTTTTTCAGACTGATCTTGATATTTTTTATGAGCGGAACGCCGTGATAGCCGACGATCAGACCTTCCGTATAAAAATAATATTCTTCCATATGCTATTCCGCCTTTTCTAAATCAAAAATTCAAAAATATTTCTGACATTCTTGCTGCAAGATATACCTTATGCATTGCATGAACTGTTCCATGATTCCTGATTTCACACTTTTTCTTTTTTTCTGTGAATCATAATATAGATTACCACCGGTGCCCCAAATACCGCTGTGATCGTACTGATGGAAAGTTCTGTCGGAGCAAACATAATTCTTGCCAAGAGGTCACAGAGCAGGCAGAACACAGATCCGCCAAGGAAACACGCGGGTATCATGATGATCGGTTTTGCGGTGCCGAATAAATTTTTAACCAGATGCGGAACAGCAATTCCGACAAAGGATACCGGTCCTGCAAAGGCTGTCACACAGGCTGACAGAATACTGGATAACAGCACGAGCAGTATGCGAAACAGCTGTACATTCAGTCCCATATTCTGGGCATAAGATTCTCCCATCTGATAGGCACTGATCGGCTTTGACATCAGAAAAACGCAGATCGAAGTGATCCCGACAACGATTGCCATGATCACTACATTATCCCAGGTAATCCCGGAAAAACTTCCTTTTGACCAGTTATGCAGATTGACAATATCGGCATCGTCCGCAAATGTTACCACAAAATCGGTAATCGCAGAACAGATATATCCGATCATAACGCCGCTGACGATCAGCATCGACATCTGATCGGTCACTTTCGACATCAGGATTACAAATCCCATACAGATCATGGAACCAACAAAAGCTGCCATGATCATCACCCAGGAACTTAAATGCAGGGCATTTCCAAGGGAAGCTACCATGACAAGTGCCACGACCAGTTTTGCTCCGGAGGAAATTCCCAGTGTAAACGGTCCGGCGATCGGATTATGAAAAAAAGTCTGCAAAAGATATCCGGACAATGCCAGCCCGCCGCCCAGGATTGCCGCTGCCATTGCTCTCGGAAAACGGATTCCCATCACAATATCCGTAAAGGTTTCATCCGCTCCATTTCCCCACAGCATTTTCGGTATCTCCGAAATCGGTATATTTACACTTCCGATGCATATATTCAAAACCAAAAATAAAAATAACAAAGCTGCAAGAATGATAAATGCAGCACCATATCTGCTTTTTTTCATCGTATCACTCCACCTTATACAGATAAGTCAGGTCTGCATCGTCTCCGGTCAGCATTTTTCGAATATCGGATGTGATTGTCCCAAGTTCCATTGTTGACTGATAGAGATTCTTGGTCGTGCAGTATACATGTCCTTCTTTCACCGCTTTGAATTTCTCAAGCAGCGGGCTTTTTGCCAGAAGATCCTGCATAGAAGACAATTCTCCTTCTATTGTACTATTATAAATAATATAGTCTGCATCTTTTGCTCCGGTATAAAATTCTTCCATCTGAAGGGAAACTGTAGATGTCGCTTCCTCCTCGTCACCTAGATCATCAAAAATATAGCTTCCGCCGGCAAGTTCAATCATTTTCGGCAGATAATCCGCACTTTTTCGCACATTTGCTTCCCCATTTGTCGTGATATAGAAAAATGCCACCGTTTTTCCGGTTGCATCCCGATCACTCACCTGTTCAAACGCTTTCGCTTCTGCATCAAACGCCTGCTCTGCCTGATCTTCATGCCCGGTCAGCAGCCCGTAAAGTTTGACCCATTCCGTACGTCCGAGCGGATTTGTCTCATAGCTGGAATGATCGACCAGAACCGGAATATTAAATTTTTCCATCTGCTCTTTTACTTCCGGTGTATGCAGAATCATGGTATTCTCGATGGCAAGCCCACAGTTTTCATTCAATATCATCTCATAGTCCGGGGCTGAATATTTCCCGGCATAAATAATATCCCCATCTTCCATGGCTTTTTTCGCCTCTTCTATGTACCAGCCATCTGCTTTCAGCGAGCTGAATCGAACCGCATCCAGTGCATCTGTCGCCACAAACATATCCATCGCCGCCGAAGCCGCCAGATAAATATTCTGGATCGGCTGCTGCAGCACCGTGATATCTTTATCCATATCTTCCGGCACAGATTCTCCTTCCGGTACGATCAGATATTTCCCGTCATCTGCGATCGTGACAAGTGCATAATCATTCTGATAATAATCCACCGCAAACATCTTTGCGTACTCCAGTTCCATGCTGTGGTCATATGTCAGATCCTTGCTGATATCAGTATTTCGCTTTTCAATCGTATCCTGTTTTTGCGATGCACAGCCTGCCAGCATCAGGCAGAATGTAACACCGAGTACCCCCACTATTTTCTTCATTTCTTTTCCTTTCGTCTCATCCTGGTAACAGCCGGCATGAACACAGCCACTGCAACTGCAATCCACAATGCGATATTTACCGATCCACTCATACCCGATCCGGAACCGGACGCTGTCACGGTGTCTGATGCAAAGGTCAGCGTATACTCTACTTCATGCGGGACACTCATCGCAGTCGTATCTGCCGTTACAGCCATCGGTTCATCAAATTCTGCAACCGGAACCTCAAAAACAGAATTTCCTTCCGTATTGACCGGAAGAAATTTTTCACCGTCAACCAGCATATAGTCATAATGTGAACTGCTCCATTTAATCTCAGCTGTTACTTTTCCATCTTTTACCGAAATGTCAGTCGGAGAATCGATCGTTGCTCTTCCGCTTCCGCCTTCCATCGCAACTTCTGCGGTGTATTCACCGTCTTTTAAATTTAGCTCCTCTGCTGTCATGATTTCTCCTTTTCAAGATAAAAAGCTGCTGCAAAATATGTAGATACATATCGCAGCAGCTTTTCGCAAAATCTGATATTTTTTATTCTTCTGCTTTTACCGGATTGGAAACGCTGACTTTATGGTCATACCATTTTCCTTTTGTTCCGATCAGTGCCAGATCAAATTCCTCGTCGATAGCCGGAACAGGAACATCAAATGCATTCACTTCTTCTGCCGGTTCACCGTCATGATAATCTACGGTTTCCACAACCGGCTGCAGCAGTTCTGCTCCATCTTTCTGTGCATCTTCTGCAAGTCCCGGATACAGGTTTACGATATTTGTAGAACGCAGCGTGATATGAATGGTCATCTTTCCGTCTTTTACGGTCAGAGTTCCTTTTCCGTCACATGTCTCATTTACCTGAAACATACTGCTGTCTGTATTAAAATCAGCAGTGTAAGTTCCATCCTCCAGTACTGCAGCTTCTGCTGTCTTTGTATCTGCTGTCGTTTCTGCTGCACTCTCCGCTGCCTGTGTTTCTTCGGTCTGTACCTGTGTTTCAGAAGCTGCCTCTGTCTGTGCAGCACTCTGTGTTTCTGTCTGGCTTGTGCTGTTTCCGCAGCCAACTGCCAGTGCACAGCTAAGTGCCATTAATCCTGCTAATGTAATGATTCTTTTCTTCATTTTTGTTCCTGTCCTTCTGTTTTGCTTCTTTTTCAAGAATACCTCTGACATTTCTGCTGCGAGGTACACCTCATGTATTACTTATTACTCGTTCATAGCGTCTGCTGTATGGGCAACGTAGAGATCCTGGATTGCTTTGATCTCACCCAGACCTGCGATCTGTGTATCAATGCTGTCAAATTTTCCGGATGCCTCAAACTGGCTCTTCCAGGAATCGTCATCATCGCCTGCCATATCGTTGTTTGCATGATCTCCAGCAACAACCATCAGCGGACGAAGGATTACTTTTTTGTATCCTGCTGCAGATACAGCTTTGATCACTTCTTCGCATGCTGTCTCTTCCGGTTCGCCTTCAACGGTTCCGATAAATACATTTTCATAACCAAGCTCTTTCATCTGAGCCTGCATCTGGCTGTAGGAAACTTTTGCTGTATGAGAAGTTCCATGTCCCATGAATACAAATGCAACGCCATCTTCTTTTGCTGCATCCAGGGAATCATAATTTGCTGTTGCTACTGCTTCAGAAGTGATTGCTTCTGCTACTGCTTTTTTATCATCGTTTACAGTATCTGCATCATCTCCGACCTCACCCAGCAGCGGTTCTGCTACTTTTACAGATTCAAATTTATCTTTATATGCATCTACGGCATCCATCAGTTCGTCATACTCTGCACCATGCATCAGATGTGTAGGCTGAATAACCAGATTTTTAACGCCATTATTTACGGCACGTTCCAGAGCCTGATCCATGTTGTCGATGTGCTCATCATCACGAGCCTGGATGTGATTGATAATGATCTGTGCTGTGAATGCTCTTCTTACAGACCAGTCCGGATTTGCAGCCTGCAGTGCATCTTCAATACCTTTAATATCAGCAACACGGCTGTCATTGAAAGAAGTACCAAAGCTTACAACCAGGAGTTCGTTTTCACCGATCTCATCACCATTGCGCGGATCATCTTTGGATGCATCACCGGTATCTCTTCCGAAATAATCCGGATCAGCTTCTTCGCCTTCAACCAGTTCTTTCTGAGCATCTGTCAGAGCATCCCATGCTTCTTTTGCTTCTTTACACTGCTCGTCTGTGTTCTCATTTCTTTCCTGAACATAAATTGCATCGATCAGAGCTGCTACTTTATCTGCTGCTGCCTGATCATCTTCTGCTTCCGTAGCTGCTGCTGTTTCAGAAGCTGCCTCGGTTGTTGCCGCTTCGGTAGCTGCTGCTGTCTCGGTTACTGCAGTTGTCTCTGTCAGAGCAGTTGTCTCTGCTGTTTTGCTTCCGCATCCTGCCAGCATAGATGCTGTAATTGTTGTTACACATAAAATCGTTACCAGTTTTTTCTTCATTTGCCTTTCCTCCCAAAATAATACTTCTATTTGAAACAAATAAGAATTGGGAGAAAAAGAAAATCCAACGAACACACGTCGTTGGACTGTATACTGGATAACAACAGCCAAACCAGAATTTCTTCGGCTTCGCTGTTTCTATTTCAATTCGGTACAATCAATCCTCGTGACCTGGAATATCTATTCCCCGCACCACAGTCTGGCAGGTCTCCTGGCTTACAGTTTTAACGCACATTGCTGCCTTCCCGATATCTCAGTGACATAATAAGCAATACACTCCTGTTTACAGTGACGAGATCGCACGGGTCTTTCACCTGTTTCCCTATTCTCCGCCTTGCGGCGGCACCAGCTGCTTCTTATTCTATTTCAAATATTCGTTCCTAACAGTCCGATAATTACCCTATAACCTATCATTTATATCTGACTGTTATTTACATTTCCAAATTATAGCATAAATTTTAAAATAATCAACTGTTTTATAATTCTTCTTTCCTGAACTTCTCTGCAAGCATTTTTTCTTTTTCTGTCAGTTTTTCTTTTTCCATAATCATTCTGTCCTGTCTATCATAATCAATCCAAAAATTTATAAACGAAAATACTTTTTTGTAACCTTTTTCCCTGCTGATTTGTATTATAATTGAAAGCACCTTGATCAAGGACTTGCAATTTTTACGATTCAGGCAGCAAATACTTCAATCTGCAATGAATTGTTATCAAATTGTAACTGTTCAGAGCCAAGCAAAATTTCAAAAAACAGGTATAAAATGCTTGCATTTTTAAAACTGTTTTTGAAATTTTATTTGGCGGATACGCCACACCGACGAAATGCGTAGCATTTTGGAGGTTGGCTCTGAACAGTTACAATAAATTTAAATATAAAAAATCAAGAGCGGAACATTTTTCAATGTGCCACTCTCTACAAAGGCTTTCGCTTTTCAATTATGCTATACATTATATGTTTATTTTACTAAATTGTCAATTACTTTTTTATGAAAATTATATACTCCGACTATCTTACTGTTGCTCTGAAAAAACTGTTTATTCTTAACCACACGACCATTCATAAATTCTTGGATTTCTTTATAACGTTTTTGTTTTGGTATTTCATTCATTAAACTATCATATACATACAATACCGTTACAAAACTATTGGTAAATTTATAGCTTAGATTATTAACTCTTGAAGTTTTTGATATATTTTTCATTCCAATAATGAAGCTTGAAATTTCATTATTTACCTGTTTGGTTGAATCAATTTTTTCTGTCATTTTATTTAACAGACAATTACTATGTGCTGCTGCATTTCTAACATCACGTACCGTATTCATCAATTTGTTATTTATAATCTGAACTCCATAAATTTTTTCATAAAAAGAACAGAAATATAATAAATCACCAAATGAAATTAGTTCCACAAAAACCCATACTGGAAAATATGGATAGTATTTTTCAATAAGATCTTTACAATATTCACCTGATTTATGGCTTCTGATATTTTTCAATATTCGCAGGTTATCATCCTGAGCAATAAATTTACGTACAATATCATATCCATCTTCCGACGGGTTATTTGTAATATTTTTAATCAATCGTACTTTGATTACATGTTCGATGTCCAAACACATATCCATTACTATGTATCTCAAATACATATCAATAGTGGATAATTCCTTTAAATAACCAAAATCTAATTTTTTATATTGCCCTTGTCTTTTACCTGTATCGCATTTGTCATAATTAGCTCTGTACGCAGCCAATTTCATATAATAATTATTGTTTTGCAAAAACTGTTTGGCATCATTTTCTGAAATTTCATTAAATGTAATACCTCTGTTTTTCATATGTTGAATTAACTCCTCAATAGATAACAGTTGTTTCATATTTCACCTGATTTCTTTCGTTATATAAAATGATTTTATCATAAAAGAAACCATATTTCTATGATGTTCTTTCTTTTTTATAAAAACAGGCAGTTGGCTTTTTCATATCCAACTGCCCATTTTTGCTATTTCTTTATCATTCTTTTATGCTTCTACGGTCACTTTATCCAGATGCCAGATTTCATCTACATACTGCTGGATGGTACGGTCTGATGTGAACTTGCCGCTGCATGCGGTGTTCATCATTGCCATTCTTGCCCAGCCTGTTTCGTCACGGTATGCTTTTTCTACTCTCTCCTGAGCTTCTGCGTAAGACTTGAAGTCTGCCAGGATGAAGTAAGTATCTGCTCTGTCGCTGCTGTTTGTGTTCAGCAGAGAATCGTAGATATCACGGAATCTTTCTGGATCATCCGGAGCATATTCTCCATTGATCAGCTGCATCAGGACACGACGGATATCCTGGTCGTTGTTGAAATAATCCATCGGATTGTAGCCGCCGTTGTTCTCGTAGTTGATAACTTCCTGAGCGGACAGACCGAAGATAAACGCATTTTCTTCTCCAACTTCCTGAACAATCTCTACGTTTGCTCCGTCCATGGTTCCCAGTGTCGGTGCACCGTTCAGCATGAACTTCATATTTCCGGTTCCGGATGCTTCTTTACTTGCTGTGGAGATCTGCTCGGAAACATCTGCTGCTGCAAAGATCCATTCTGCATTGGATACACGGTAATCTTCGATAAATACAACTTTCAGTTTTCCGTTGATGCTCTTATCGTTGTTGATCACATCTGCAACAGAGTTGATCAGTTTGATCGTCAGTTTTGCACGACGATATCCGGCTGCTGCTTTTGCACCAAAGATGAAGGTTCTTGGATAGAACGGCATTTCCGGATGATCTTTGATCTTATTGTACAGATACATAACGTGCAGGATGTTCAGCAGCTGACGTTTGTACTCATGAAGTCTCTTAACCTGTACATCGAAGATAGAACGAGGATCTACATCGATACCGTTGTGCTCTCTGATGTATTTTGCCAGACGCAGTTTGTTCTGGTATTTGATGTTCATGAACTCCTGCTGTGCTTTTTCATCATCCACATAAACTTTCAGTTTGGAGATCTGAGCCAGATCTGTGATCCATTCATCACCGATATGTTCGGTTACCCAGTCTGCCAGCAGCGGGTTTGCATGAAGCAGGAAACGTCTCTGTGTAATACCGTTTGTCTTGTTGTTGAATTTCTCCGGCATCATCTCATAGAAGTCTTTTAATTCCTGATTTTTCAGAATTTCTGTATGCAGTGCAGCAACACCGTTTACAGAGTAACCTGCACAGATAGCCAGATGTGCCATTTTAACCTGTCCATCGTAAATGATAGCCATCTTGCGGATTTTCTCCTGGTTGCCCGGATATTTTTTCTGGATCTCTTCCACAAATCTGCGGTTGATCTCCTCGATGATCTGGTAGATACGAGGAAGCAGTCTTGAGAACAGCTCGATCGGCCATTTTTCCAGTGCTTCTGCCATGATGGTGTGGTTGGTGTATGCACAGGTCTTTGTGGTAACTTCCCATGCTTCATCCCATTCCAGACCTTCTTCGTCAAGCAGGATACGCATCAGTTCTGCTACTGCAACAGTCGGATGTGTATCGTTCAGCTGGAAGGTTGCTTTCTCATAGAATTTGCGGATGTCAGAATGATTCTTTTTATATTTTGCAACAGCTGCCTGAACACTTGCAGAAATGAAGAAATACTGCTGTTTCAGACGCAGTTCTTTACCTGCGTAGTGGTTATCGTTCGGGTAGAGAACTTCTACGATATTTCTTGCCAGATTTTCCTGTTCTACGGCTTTCTGATAATCACCTTTATCGAAAGAATCCAGCTGGAAGTCGTTGATTGCTTCTGCATCCCATACACGCAGTGTATTTACTACATTGTTATTGTAACCAACGATCGGAATATCAAACGGGATCGCACGTACAGACTGATATCCTTCCTGGATAAATTTGTTGCGTTTTGTTGCTTCATCGTATTCTACACGGATATAGCCGCCAAATTTTACTTCTTTTGCATATTCCGGACGACGCAGCTCAAATGGATTACCGTCTTTCAGCCAGTTATCCGGCACTTCTATCTGATAACCGTTTTCGATTTTCTGTTTGAACATACCATAGCGGTAACGGATACCGCAGCCGTATGCTGCATAACCAAGTGTTGCCAGAGAGTCAAGGAAGCATGCAGCCAGACGGCCAAGACCGCCGTTTCCAAGTGCTGCATCCGGTTCCTGGTCTTCGATCACGTTCAGGTCAAAGCCCAGCTCTTCCAGAGCTTCTTTTACTTCTTTGTACTCTGTCAGGTTGATCATGTTATTTCCAAGGGCACGTCCCATCAGGAACTCCATGGACATATAATAAACCATTTTCGGGTCTTCTTCTTCGTAAACTTTCTGGGTTTCCATCCAGTTGTCAATGATCGTATCCTTGACTGCATAGGATACTGCCTGAAATACCTGCTGTTTTGTTGCGTCAACCAGTGTCTGACGGTACAGTGTTTTCAGGTTGCTTTTCACACTCTCAATAAATACTTCTTTGTCAAATCTTTTGCTCACAGCAAATCCTCCTTATTTCTGTGTCTTTTCAACACCCATGCGTACACTTTCACCGTTAATACTCCATTCTTTTTCGTATCCGGCAACACTTCCAAGAACAATCTCATCTGCAAGGACTTCATCCTTGATCTCATCCATATGATCGTTCAGGACGGTAAGGATCTTTTCGTTATCAGCTGCATACAGGCGGATTCTGTCCATCACCTCAAAACCTGCCTCTTTACGCATGGTCTGGACTTTACTGATCAGTTCTCTCACAAATCCCTCCTCAATCAATTCCGGAGTAAGGTTGGTATCCAGAACAACGGTAATATCGTTATCCTGCTCAGATACATAGCCTTCGATCTGTGCTGTATCAATCAGTAAATCTGTCTCATATAATACAACTTCACTGCCATTGATGTCAAGCGTGATGGAGCCTTTGTCTTTCAGCTCATCCATTGCCTGATTGCCATCAAGTGCAGAAAGTGCCTGTTTGATACCGCCAAGCAGTTTGCCGTATTTTGGTCCTACGGTTTTCAGCTGCGGTTTGAAGCTGTAAGAAGTAAAGTCTTTTACATCCTGTGTAAAGGTGACTTTCTTGCTGTTCAGCTCGTCACGGATAATGTCTGCGAAGTATTCCGGCAGTTCTTTCGGAGCTTTTACAAACATATTTGCAATCGGCTGTCTGTTCTTGATGTTTGCAGTATTTCTGCATGCACGTCCCATAACAACGATCTTCAGTACTTCATCCATGTTTGCTTCGAGTTCTTTGTCTACGTGAGCCATATCTGCCTTCGGGAAATCACACAGATGTACGCTTTCCGGTGCAGTCTTGTCAATGCTGCATACCAGGTTGCGGTAGATGTCTTCTGTCATAAACGGGATCATCGGTGCAGCTGCTTTTGAAACATTTACCAGAGCGGTGTAAAGTGTCATGTAAGCATTGATCTTATCCTGCTCCATGCCTTTTGCCCAGAAACGTTCACGGCTGCGGCGTACATACCAGTTACTCATATCATCCACAAATTCCTGAAGTGCTCTTGCAGTTTCCGGAATACGGTAATTTGCCAGGTTGTCATCCACGGTCTGAATCATGGTGTTCATCTTGGAGAGCAGCCATTTATCCATTACGGAGAGTTTGTCGTAGTCTAATGTATATTTTGTTGCGTCAAATTCATCAATATTCGCATACAGAACGAAGAATGCATAAGTATTCCACAGAGTTCCCATGAATTTACGCTGTCCTTCCTGAACGGCTTTGCCGTGGAAACGGTTCGGCAGCCATGGTGCACTGTTGATGTAGAAATACCAGCGGATCGCATCTGCTCCGTAAGTCTGAAGTGCATCAAACGGATCAACGGCATTTCCTTTGGATTTACTCATCTTCTGACCGTTTTCATCCTGTACATGTCCAAGAACGATAACGTTCTGATACGGTGCTTTGTTGAACAGGATCGTGGACTCTGCCAGCAGAGAATAGAACCATCCTCTTGTCTGGTCAACTGCCTCGGAAATAAACTGTGCCGGGAACTGTTTCTCAAACACGTCTTTATTTTCAAACGGATAATGATGCTGTGCGAACGGCATTGCTCCTGAGTCAAACCAGCAGTCGATCACTTCCGGTACACGGTGCATCGGCTTTCCGCACTTCGGACACTTGATCGTGATCTCATCGATGTACGGACGATGCAGTTCTACGGTTTTTGCCTTTTCATTTCCACTCATTTCGAACAGTTCCTGACGGCTTCCGATCGAATGCTGATGTCCGCACTCACACTCCCAAATGTTCAGCGGAGTTCCCCAGTAACGGTTACGGCTGATACCCCAGTCCTGAACATTCTCCAGCCAGTCGCCAAAACGTCCTTTACCGATGCTTTCCGGAATCCAGTTGATGGTGTTGTTATTGCGGATCAGGTCATCTTTGACAGCTGTCATCTTGATGAACCAGGATTCTCTTGCGTAGTAGATCAGCGGAGTGTCGCATCTCCAGCAGTGCGGATAGCTGTGCTCAAACTTCGGTGCATCAAACAGAAGTCCTCTCTCATCGAGGTCTTTCAGCACGAGCGGATCTGCTTTTTTTACAAAGATACCGCCAAACGGTGTATCTTCCGTCAGGTTACCTTTGCCGTCAACCAACTGTACAAACGGCAGTCCGTATTTACGTCCGACTTTCGCATCGTCTTCACCAAATGCCGGTGCGATATGAACGATACCGGTACCATCTGTCAGTGTTACGTAAGTATCACAAACAACATAAAATGCTTTTTTGTTCTGTTTTTCTGCATGAACGGCTGCACAGCTGTACAGTGGTTCGTACTCTTTATATTCCAGGTCGGTTCCTTTGTAATTCTCCAGTACATTGTAAGCATCTTCGCCGAGCACCTTGTCAGCCAGAGCCTGTGCAATGTAATAAACACGACCGTCTTCTTTCATCTGAACTTTTACATAATCCTCATCCGGGTTTACGCAAAGTGCAAGGTTAGAAGGCAGTGTCCATGGTGTGGTTGTCCATGCCAGAATGTAAGCGTCTTCGTCTTTGACTTTGAAACGTACAACAGCAGAACGTTCTTTTACGTCCTTGTAACCCTGTGCCACTTCCTGGGCAGAAAGCGGAGTACCGCAGCGCGGGCAGTAAGGAACGATCTTGAATCCTTTGTACAGCAGGCCTTTTTCCCAGATGGTTTTCAGTGCCCACCATTCAGACTCGATATAGTTATCATCATAGGTAACATACGGATTTTTCATGTCAGCCCAGAAACCAACCGTTCCGGAGAAATCTTCCCACATGCCTTTGTATTTCCATACGCTCTCTTTACATTTATCAATGAAAGGAACCAGTCCATATTCTTCGATCTGATCTTTTCCGTCCAGACCGAGCATTTTTTCTACTTCCAGCTCAACCGGCAGACCGTGTGTATCCCATCCGGCTTTACGCGGAACCATTTTGCCTTTCATGGTCTGATATCTCGGAATCATATCTTTGATAACACGGGTCAGAACATGTCCGATATGCGGTTTGCCGTTAGCTGTTGGCGGTCCGTCATAAAAGGTGTAAGTTTCACCTTCTTTACGGTTTTCCATACTCTTTTCAAAGATGTGATTTTCTTCCCAGAATTTCTCAACATTTTTTTCTCTGCCTACGAAATTCAGATTTGTCGAAACTTTTTCGTACATAAGTAACCTCCTGTCCTTATTATAAGGAATAAATCAAAAAGCTGCCATCCTGTAAAAGGATGACAGCCAATACTCTCATAACCACCTGTTACAACATACCGACAAAATGCGATATGCGTTCCCGATAACGGGGGAATCCGGCACGACTTACTTTCAGCGATGCTATAAAACAGCTTTCAGTCTGCAACTCCGAAGTGATATTCCGCCTGTGTTACTTGTACTCCTTCCCACCCACCGGAGCTCTCTGTGTCTTTTACGACAGACGTACTTGTCTTCTTCTGCGTTATTTTCCTGTTAGTCTGTCCCTATTATATAGTAGAAATTCCGGAAAAGTCAAGGCAAAAAAGTTGTTCAGCTATAAGAGTTGCCTGACAAACATATTCTTTTTCTATTTGTCATTTTCTCAATCTTATATTTGCCAAAAGGTACTAAATATTTCATATATCATCATTGAATTTTCAGTTAAATATGCTATGATAAATTTGAATTATGATGCCAGAGTGAGAGGGCCCATCACTTTATAACGAAGCAATTCGCCGGCATCATTTTTATTCTCAACATCTTTAATATTTATCTTATGAAAGGAGAGAAAAGAAATGAAGAAGAACACACTCAAACGCTTTATGGCTTCTGCAATGACAGCCGTTATGTGTGTCAGCTCACTTGGAACATTAGCTGTAAATGCTGCTCCTGCTGACCCGGCTGCTGAAACCTCTGTTGTCGACAATCTGATGAGCAAAATGACGCTCCGCCAGAAGATCGCCCAGATGATGATGCCTGATTTCCGTAAATGGCAGACAGAATCGGACTCGGGACAGAAAAATTTCCAGGTGATGAACGATGAAGTGGCTCAGATCATCAAGGATTATGATTTCGGCGGAGTTATTCTTTTCGCTGAAAATGTAGCTCAGACAGATCAGACACTGAAACTGACAACGGATCTTCAGGAAGCTGCCACAAGCGGAACGGACGGCAGCAACATCCCGCTGCTCCTGACAATCGACCAGGAAGGCGGTATTGTTTACCGTCTCGGAAGCGGAACAGCTCTTCCTGGAAACATGGCTCTCGGTGCAACCAGAAGCACGGACGCTGCAACACAGTCCGGAGAAGTGATCGGACGCGAGCTGAGTGCCCTCGGCATCAACGTAGACTTTGCACCTGTTGCCGATGTCAACAGCAATCCTTCCAACCCGGTTATCGGCCTTCGTTCTTACGGAAGCGATCCGGAACTGGTAGGAAGCATGGCAACTGCTGCCATGAAAGGTATGCAGGAGTACAACATCGCTACTGCTGCCAAACATTTCCCGGGTCATGGCGATACCGCTACAGACTCCCACACAGGTCTTCCTTGTGTAGACAAATCTCTGGACGAACTCAGACAGTGTGAACTCGTTCCGTTCCAGAAAATGATCGACAACGGCGTAGACATGCTGATGACAGCACACATTCAGTATCCACAGGTTGAAAAAGAAACTGCCATTTCCAAGAAAGACGGTTCCGAGATCCGTCTCCCGGCAACGCTTTCCAAAACCATTCTTACTGACCTTGTAAGAAACGAAATGCACTATGACGGCATCATCGTAACCGATGCCCTGAACATGGATGCGATTTCTCAGAACTTCGGCGAAACCGATGCCTGCATCCGTGCCATCAAAGCCGGTGTTGACATTTGCCTGATGCCGACTAT
>ENA-USUK01001521-USUK01001521.1-human-gut-metagenome-genome-assembly--contig:-NODE-1521-length-17514-cov-16.257556_pt1 | contig 17514 bp, 23 predicted proteins | sample MGYA00250062_ERZ773400 | MGnify/ENA primary metagenome ERZ773400 (study PRJEB29103, sample SAMN06111961) | human gut metagenome | biome: human gut; feature: ankylosing spondylitis patient; material... | reverse complement strand
CGAACATTTTAAGGCTATGTATGGAATAGATGAAGAGATAGCAAAGGAATACTGATTATGAATATACAGATATTTGGGACTAAGAAATGTAACGACACAAAGAAAGCTGAGCGTTTCTTCAAAGAGCGTGGCATAAAGTATCAGTTCATTGACATGAAAGAAAAAGGAATGAGCAAGGGTGAGTTTAACTCTGTGGCTCAGGTCAATGGTGGTCTTGAGAATATGATTAACTGGGAAGGCAAAGACAAAGATTTACTTGCACTCATTAAATATATTGCTGATGAAGACAAGCTGGAAAAGGTGCTTGAGAATCCACAGGTAATTAAAACTCCAGTAGTAAGAAACGGAAAGCAATCAACACTTGGTTATCAACCGGATATCTGGAAAGGATGGAACTAATGGTAAAGAAAATAGTAAAAGATCCATTATTTCTTGCACAGAAATCTGTGGATGCAACAGAGATAGATAAACAGGTGGTAACGGATTTGCTCGATACATTGCGTGCTAATCTTGATCATTGCGTAGGTATGGCGGCAAACATGATAGGCGTTAAGAAGAATATTATTGTGGTGGCTGCAGGTCCATTTCAATTTGCAATGATTAATCCGGTAATCACAAAGAAGTCCGGAGCGTTTCAGACAGAGGAAGGATGCCTGTCTTTGGAAGGCGTTCGTCCTTGCACCAGATATCAGGAGATTGAGGTTGATTACCTTGACCAAGGATTTAAGAAACAGCATGGGAAATATTCCGGCTGGACAGCACAGATAATTCAGCATGAGATTGACCATTGTAATGGTATTGTGATATAGAACAGGAGTATCAGATGGGAAACGAATCTGGCACATGGGTTATGTATGGTGTGGATTGGGATGATCCGGAATGCATACATACTGTGGAAGAAGCAACAGAATATATCAACAGAATAGGTTTCTTGCCTTTATTTAAGAATGACATACCAGGGTTTTCGTTGGAAGAGCGAACAGTCCCTGAATATTGGTGGTGTGATGATGTTGACAAAGATCCATGGCTTTGGAGAACTGTAATTGCAAGAGGCAAAGATATAGTATATAGCAAATTTTTTGACAAGAAAGCCGGATTTATTTCAAAGAAATGGTTTCCTGTATTTGCTAATTATCGTAGGGATGGTTATGATTTTGATGCTTTGTATGAAGATGGAAAAGCACCTCATAAGCACAAGAAAATCATGGATAACTTTATGGAAGAAAAAGCTGATGCAGAAATGCTTTCTAACGAACTCAAAATAAAAGCTGGGTTCGGAAAAGATGGAGAAAAAGGTTTTGATGGAGCAATTACTAATCTTTGTATGCAGACATACCTTTGCAACTGTGATTTTAGAAAGCGTAAAAATAAAAAGGGTATCGAGTATGGATGGGATGTGGCGGTTTATTCATCTGTAGAGCATATATATGGATATGATTATGTGACAAGCTGTTACAAGGAAGAACCGGCAGAATCGTGGAATCGTCTTGTGGAATACATGCATGAGGCATATCCGATAGCAACTGATAAGCAGATTAGAAAGCTGCTACGATAGGAGAGTATATAAAATGATTAGCTGCATGAAGGTGCTGTAAATTATATGAAATCGTGTGAGGAATACTTCTATGGGAAGAACAGATAGAAGCTATAAGGATTTAAAGCAAAAACAGAAAAGTGCTATTGCTGATAAAACTTATAGCATGTATATAAGGTTTTATCTTGAAAATCATAGAATGCCAAATGTTTCCGAAAAGAGCAGTATTTGCAGAAAACTATATGCAACAGTACAGGCACTTGCTCCTAAAACAGAGTATGAAGAATTTTGCAGCATTGTAGATAAGCGAGAAGCAGGTTATGAAGAACCATGCAGTAGAAAATAATACAAGTCAGGACGATACATTTTTCTATATTGCAGGATATACTTCTGGTGGAGCACTATATGGAGTAACATGGGAAGAAGTGGGACTGGAACCATGGCAGGATTTAGAAGGGGAGCAATAAGATGTACATAATAAAAACTATAAGAGGCGACATAACAAAGATAACAGACGTGCAGGCAATCGTTAATGCAGCCAATAATTCACTACTTGGAGGCGGAGGTGTTGATGGTGCCATTCATCGTGCAGCTGGACCGGGACTTTTAGCCGAGTGCAGAACACTTCATGGCTGTGAAACTGGAGAGGCAAAGATTACAAATGCATATAATCTGCCATGTGATTATGTAATACATACTGTTGGACCGGTATGGAATGGTGGTAGGAACAAAGAGGAGGAACTTCTTGCAAACTGCTATTTTAATTCTATGAAGCTTGCTATGGAGAATGGAATCAGAACCATTGCATTTCCATCTATATCGACAGGAGTATATAGTTTTCCGGTAGAACTGGCAGCAAAGGTAGCGGTTTATACAGTTAATAGATTCCTGCAGGATAATCCGGACTGTTTTGATTTGGTGGAATGGGTGCTGTTTGATGCACATACTGAGGCAGTGTATGAAGCTGAGGTGGACAAGTTATATAAGTAATAGATGATTTTAATTTGATGATTTGGAGGATGACTATTGAAAATAGATGAGTATTTACAACTTCTTTTTGAGGGCAAAATGGGTGTGGCTAAAGCAGTTAGGTTTTCTACTATACCAGATAAATTAATAAAATTCATTTGGCTTGATGATTCTGATTCTGACGATAAGAAATTTCTTTCATTGAAAAGAAATGAGATATGGTTTGCACAAAAAGATTTATTGAATGATCCATATGAATATAAGGGTATGTTGCTTGATAGAAATAGGATGCACAATGCAGGATATAGCAATGATATCATAGATTATTATCAGCAATTATTTGATTTTAGTGATTATGGTATAACATGTCTGTCAGCTAATAGTATAGATTATTTACCAATGTGGGCTTATTATACAAATAATCATAAGGGATTTTGTGTCGAATATAATGTAATCAAAAAAGACTGTATACATGAAGTATTATATGAACCGGAAAGAATTAAAGTGGCATCATTAATATTTCAAAGCAGAGAAGCTATTAAGAAAGCTATTACGTCAGGGCATAGAGAACAAGCAGAGTTTTATTCGACTATATTTTTACAAAATTTATTCATTAAAGCAAAATCGTGGGAACATGAAAAGGAGTATCGTATAGTTTATCCTTTGGATAATAGTATAGGCATGAATGTATCGGTAAGTGATTTAGGGCTTAGAACAAGTCGAATTATTGCTGGTATAAATTGTTCTGAAAATAATATTATAAAACTTAATGATATTTCAAATGAGCTTGGATTAGGAAATGTTTATAAGAGTAGGATTCATTCTGAAAAATATACATTAGATTATATTAGGTGGCGTTGATTGGAAGTTGATGAGCATATGCAGGCTGACGGTATAAATTTGAAGGAAGGTGAGTAAGTGAAATTTTTTGACTATGATAAAAATATAAATAATGTTGAATACTATGAGATATTAGAGGATTTAATGGAACGCTGGGAGCATGAAATTGTAGAATTCAAAGAGGCAAAAGGTGGCTATGATACGGATAAAATTGGACGTTACTTTTCGGCAATTAGCAATGAAGCGAATCTTAGGAATCAACAGTATGGCTGGCTTGTGTTTGGCGTAAGTGAAAAGGATAAGGTTAAACATGTTGTAGGAACTGCTTATAAGAAAGGTGATAAAAGTCTTCTTGAAAAATTCAAATATGAAATTGCAAGAGACACAACCAATGGTATGACATTCTACGATATTATTGAGTTGTTGCCAGTTGTAAATGGAAAAGAACTGCGTGTGTTGATGTTTAAGATACCCGCTGCAGCAACAGGTATCCCAACAGATTGGAAGACTAATTACTACGAAAGATCTGGAGAAAGTCTTGTACCTTTAAAGCAGTATAAGATTGATGCAATCAGATCGCAAGAAAGAAAAGACTGGTCTAAACAGATTATAGAAGGTGCAACTATCGACAATCTGGACCAAGGTGCGATTCGGTTGGCTCGTGAAAAGTACAAGGAGAAGATGGCACAAGAACCAATTTCTAAAGAAGTTGATGGTATGTCAGATGAACAGTTTTTGACGAAGATGAAGCTGTTAATAGGTGGCAAGGTTACAAATGCTGCAATGCTTTTGTTGGGAAATTCTGATTTCGACTATTTATTCACAGCCGCTCCAAGTATTATGTGGCGTCTCTATGGTGCGGATGGAACAGACAAGGATTATGCTATTTTTAAGATTCCGTTTATCAATGTTGTTGATAAGGTATTTGCAAAGGTAAGAAATCTGACATATCGGTATATGCCAAATCAAATGACGTTATTTCCTATGGAAACAGAACAGTATGATAGTTGGTTGATGAGAGAGCTTTTAAATAACAGTATTGCTCATTCAAATTATCAATTAGGCGGTAGAATTTATGTAAACGAATTTGATGACAAAATTAAGATTACTAATCCGGGAGATTTTATTCCACAGAGAATAGAGAATGTTTTGGAAGTTAGCTACAATCCACCGTTTTATCGTAATCAGTTGCTGGCAGAAGCAATGGTATCTTTTCATATGATTGATACTGCTACACTCGGAATTAGACGAGCTTACAATATTCAGAAGGCGAAGTATTTTCCGATGCCAGACTATGATTTTTCATCTGGTGTTCAAGTGGACGTAACAGTTTATGGCAAGACTTTGGATGATAATTATATGCATATTTTATATGATCATCCAGAACTGAATTTGCAAGATGCATTTTTACTTGATAAAGTGCAAAAAGGTATTCAGATTGAGAAGAAAGATGCTGATAGGTTACGAGCATTAAAGCTTGTAGAGGGCAGACTTGGAAACTTATATTTGTCTGCATCAGCTGCAAAAAGCATAGAGGATCAAGCAGGTTATATTAAAAACAAAGGATTAGATGATCAGTATTATAAGACATTGATTATTGAGTATCTAAAACAATATACAAAGGCAAACAGAAAAGAAATTGATAGATTATTATGGGACAAGTTGCCAGACTCGTTGTCAGAGGTTCAGAAGAAGAATAAGATTCATAATTTGCTTACATCAATGAAAAACAAAAATCTTATCGAAAAAGACAGCGACAATCAACAGAAATCAAACTGGGTATTAAAGTAGAGCTCGGTTAAGCTCGGTTTAGTTTGGATGTAATTTAACCAAGATTAACCAAGAAAAACCTAAATTAAAAAGAAATTAGGATGACCTCTTGGTTTGATCTCGGTTGAGAATTTTTTTTAACCGAGACTCTAACTGAGATATAACCGATGTTACTATTGAGATGGCAGAAAATAATTATTGCAAATGATGTAATGGATATTGATTTGGTAATGTGAGCGAATGGGCATATACTTTATTTAGTAGTATATGCCTCAAATTTAAAACATAAATACTAGGTTGACACTAAAAAGAACCGCATATATACTATATCTAAGATATGGAGGTGCTCATATGGTTCAAGATGAAAACTTATATCAAAAAGTAATTGCAGACTATAGGATTACCAATTCTGTAAAGAAAACCGCACAAAATGTTGGGACTTCACTTGTAAGAGCTCAGAGGATACTGATAACTGAGGGGTTATGGAGTAGTCATACATCTGAACAAGTCGGAGAACTATTTCGGAAAGGGATGACTACATCAGAGATTTCAAAGCAGTTAGTGATATCAGAGAAAACAGTCCAAGCATATCTGCCATATACACGAACGGAAACTGGTTATGGAGAAAGTCGGTCATATAACTCAAAAAAAAGTGAAGATTATCGAAGACGTATGTATATAGCGGCGGACAGTCAAGTTTCCAATAAATTCGATGAAATAGTCAGACAGAGTAAACAGCATGATGAGCCTATTGGGACGATAAGAATTATGACAGAGCATGAACTTTTACAGGTGCAAAAGAAATTATATGAAGAAAGAATAAAGAAAAAGGAGAGTGAAGAAATGTCAGAACAGAAGTATTCTGTATTAAAATTACGTCTTTCCCTGAATCTGGAAGAAACAGATGTTAAAGACAGAGTTGTTCTTAATAGATATGGAAAAGTAAAGCAAGGTATTATTAGGGAGGTACTTGTCCCGGCTGATATTACATTACATGCGCTGCATTATGTGATTCAGCGTGCTTTTGGATGGCAGAACAGTCATCTACATCAGTATCTTTTGCCAGAAGAAGTTTTTCAGAAGATGACTGGTGGAAAGAATAGACCGGATGAATATGGAAGAACTCTATATGATGGGAAACTAACGGATTGGATAGATTTGTGTGGTGTGTATTTTCGCTTTCCGTGCGATGATTTTGAAGATATTTATTGGGATGATGATTATAAGCAAGGAGTCAGCATCAAGACATGGTTTCGCAAGAAATATACAGCACCTTATTCCTACGGTGGTAAGTGGGAACATTATGCATTTGCAAATGCTACAGCAAAAAGTTTAATTACAGAAAATTCGGTAATTAGAGTTACTCCATCCTTTGATGAATGGATGGAAATGAAAAAGAATGAAATTGATGTTTCTAAGCAGAAAGATAAAATGATTCCTGTGACGGATGCAACGATTGAACAGGTTGGACTGGGATTTGAGAGCAGAATGGACGAACTTCTGGAGCGATTGAAGGTAACTGAGGTCTTGGCTGCTAAAGATGAAAAAGTTCCAGATGATATTAGAGAAGCAGTACAGTTTGTTGCAAAAAGACTAGCAAAGGTGAACGAGGAAATCGAAGTAACACCAATTACAAAATCTCTAAAATATAATTATGATTATGGAGATGGATGGGAAGTTGATATTGTCATGGAGGAAAAATATTATACAAAGAATCGTTTAGACACAGCATTTGAGGGAAATGTAGACGGCTTTGTAGTAGTTTCCAATGAGGAAGGTCTTATAGAGGAAGCCAGAGCGTATGATATGAGTGATCATCTCCAAGATGAACTGTTATCAAAGATTATTCAAACAGTGGAGATAAAAGGAAAACCAATATGCATATTTGCAGACGGCCTCCCTGTTATGGATGATGTCGGTGGAGTACATGGGTATATTGATTTCTTAATGACAAGCAGACTGGGAAATCAGGAAGAAAGAGATGAAATAAGAGACTGGGCAAGTGGAATGGGTTGGACAGGACGCATGTATAAGCCTGAAAATATATTGTAAGAATAATGGCACTAGAGAAAATTTCCTCTTACTTATCTAAAACTTGCGTCAAAGGAAAAATATAAGGCAAAAGAACTGGCGAGATAGATTGATAGTGGATATTATGAGAGGTTGCTTTTATCTAATGGAAAAGCCCCATCTGCAATCGAAAGTAAAGATATGACAGGTGTTCTTAGGGATATGTATATGTTAGAGTTTCTTGATTTGTCAGAACCATATAAAGAATATGACTTAAAGAAAGCAATTTTGAAAAATATGAAAAATTTTCTTCTTGAATTTGGAAGAGATTTTATTTTCATTGATGAAGAATATCATGTCCAAGTGGGAAATAATGATTACTATGTAGATCTTCTTTTTTATCACAGAGAGTTACAGTGTTTAGTTGCAATTGATTTAAAAATTGATGATTTCAAACCTGAATATATGGGAAAAATGGACTTTTATTTAGAGGCATTGGATAGAGATATTAAGAAGCCTCATGAAAATCCGAGTGTAGGAATGATTTTTTGTAAAAATGCTGATACGGATGTCGTTGAATATTCTTTGAGTAGAAGTTTATCGCAGACAATGATTGCTGAATATAAAACTAAGTTGATTGATAAGAGTATTCTGCAGAGAAAACTAGCTGAGTTATATGATATTGCAGAGGAAGAGGTGAAAAACTCTCAACAGGATTGAGAGTTTTGAAAATGTGAGAAATAGGAGTGCGATGTGATTGGAGAGATTGTTCAATCATCAGACAATAGATGAACTTTTATTAGATATTACAGGAACTGTTGAATATAAAAGCATTAAATATCTTATTTTCTCAATATATATGGCAAATTCTCGCATGATTGCATTTTTATATTAATGAGATATACGAAACAGGAGAGACTTAATTTATATCGTATAGATATGAAATAAAGGAAGTATCGAAGGTGAGAGAAGATAAAGCTAGATAGTCTTGAGGATGTGGGAGAGATTCTGCGTCCTTTTTTAGTGCGGATCAATTTGATAGATGTTATAATGTGAAAAATAAATGCGAAACAGAATAAAGATGTTTACATGGTAGCACTCAGAGATGAAGGTAAGCTGATAGGATATTATGAGAAGCATGAATATCGAAATGTAGAAACTATGAAACAATATGATTTATGTTAATATTATGATATAGATTAAACAGGGAATCAGTGATAAAACAATATCGGACAGGAGTAAAAATTATGCCTAATATACTAATTGTAGAGGATGATATAAATATTAATAACCTTCTTTGTGAGGTACTTAGGAAGGCAGGTTATACGTGTGAACAGGCATTTTCAGGAACAGAGGCAAAGCTGCTTCTGGATATAAAAGAAAAGGCTTATACGCTTGTACTGCTTGACTTAATGCTGCCTGGTGCAAGTGGTGAAGAGGTTTTAAAAGAGATAAGAAAACAGGGAAGGCTTCCGGTGATTGTGCTGACGGCAAAGGATAGTATAGATGATAAAATCGGAGTGCTGACAGACGGAGCAGATGATTATATAACAAAGCCCTTTGAGATTAGAGAGGTATTGGCCCGTATTCAGGTGCAGCTTCGTCATATAGAGGCAAAAACACAAAGTGAAGCAGAGGCAGAAATAGAAGCAGAAACGGAAGTAAAAACAAAGGCTGGTATACAGGAAGGACAAGGCAGCGGAATGCTTGAGTTCAGGGATATGGTGCTTATACGCTCTACCTTTGAGGTAAGTATCGGTGGCAGGGTGCTTCCTAAGATTACAAAACAGGAATTTGCAATACTGGAATTGCTGCTTAAAAACCCGAAGCAGGTGTTTAGCAAGGAGGATATATTTGAATATGCGTGGGATGAGCCATATATGGGTGAAACAAAGACACTGGATGTGCATATAAGCAATATCAGAAAGAAAATAAAGACCGTTACACCTGATGAATATATAGAAACAATATGGGGGATTGGATATCGCCTGCATGAATAATTTACTCTTTTTTTACTATTTATTTGCGATTGATTAGGATTTATTTTTTATGATAAGAGCAGTTAAGAAAAGGAGGAAAAAGCTTTGAGTGAATTATTATTGCAGACAAGGAATCTGACTAAGCAGTATGGCAGACACAGGGCGGTTGATGATGTAAATATGCACATTAAAAAGGGTGCGATATATGGCTTTATTGGAAGAAACGGAGCCGGTAAAACAACCTGTCTTAAGATGATTAGCGGACTGTCAACACCGTCTTATGGCGAAATAGAAATGTTTGGGTATAAGGGAAAGGACTTACAAAAGGTACGTTCAAGAGTAGGGTGTCTTATAGAAGCTCCCGGACTTTATGGAAATATGTCGGCATATGACAATCTGAACATTAAATGTAAGCTTACGGGGATTAAGAAAAAAGGATATATAGAAGAGCTGTTAAAAACAGTGGGCCTTGATACTGTTGGAGAAAAGAAAACAAAGCATTATTCGCTTGGAATGAAGCAGCGCTTAGGGATTGCTCTTGCACTTGTAGGCGAGCCTGACCTGCTTATTCTTGATGAGCCGATTAACGGACTTGATCCACAGGGAATAGTGGAGGTGCGTGAAACTATCCAGAAGCTTGCAAAGGAGCGTGGCATGACAATATGTATTTCAAGTCATATTCTGGAGGAATTATCAAAGCTTGCTACAGATTATGGCATTATTCATAATGGATGCCTTGTGCAGGAGCTTACAAGAGAAGAGCTTATGAAAAAATGCAGTGAGCGCATAGAGCTTACACTTGATAATCCTAAGCAGGCTATTGCTGTGCTTGATGATATGGGCTTTAGCAGCTATCAGGTTATAGATAAAGAACATATTCATATATTTGAAAGACTGGGAGAAAGTGCCAGACTGAACATGGAGCTTGCAAAGGCGGGAATTCCAGTTAAAGGAATATCTATTACAAGTGAAGAACTTGAGAATTATTTCTTAAGGCTTACAGGGGGTGACAATCGTGCTTAATATGATAAAGATGGATGTATACAGAATGTTTCGTACAAAGAGTATGTATGTAATATGGATTATATTGCTGGCATCAGCACTGCTTACCTCATTTCTTTCAAAAATAGATTATGATGCAGTTAATAAGGAATGGGAGCAACAACAGGCAGATGACAGCAACAAGGAACAGCTTTCGCAGCAGAATACAGATAATGTCAATATTGGTATGAGTGTGGAATTACCTACGGAGCCAGGGAAGAAGGTTACAGTAATGGATGTTTTCTTTTCTAATGCACAGGGGAAGTTTTATGCACTTTTTCTTGTAATATTTGCGGTTATGTTTGCAACAGCAGATATTAAGAGCGGTTATATTAAGAATATTGGTGGACAGGTGTCACAAAGGGGGATGCTTATTGTTTCAAGGGCAGTTGCACTTGCTTTATTTACAGCAATTACCTTTGCAGGGATATTTGTATTCCAGGCAGTAGCGAATATGCTTGCGTTTAAATGTGTGATGTGGGGTAACTGGAAGGAGATTATACCTTATTTCTTAACGGAACTTACGCTTCATTATGCATTTGTGTTAATATGTATGGCGATAGCAGTTATAATTAAAAATAATGTCATAAGCATGACCTTGTCGGTATGTCTTACCATGAATATAATGAGTATTGTGTATGCCTTTATAGATTATGTAGTTAACAGAAGGGGATTTCATAACTTCAGCATCTATAAGTATACAGTAACTGGAAGGATGGCAATGCTTCCTATGAATGCAGGCAGGGAGGATGTTGTTAGTTCAATGTGTGTGGCAGCTGTATTTATTATAATAATGCTGTCATTAAGCAGTTATATTTTTCAGAAAAGGGATATTTAGAGAATGAGGATTATTATTGGAATATTAGCAGTAATAATTATTATACAGGCATTTATTATGTGGAAATACCAGCGGCAGATTAAGGACATCTGCCGCCAGTTGTCGTTTCTTATGGAACACGATAGTAACAAGCTGATTCAACGTGAAATAGATATGGGGGGAATAGGTGAGCTTTCAGATAAATTGAATGAGCTTCTTGACTTGCGTAAAAAAGAAAGAAATGAGTACAGAAAAAAAGAAGAGCTTATTGCAGATACATATACTAATCTTTCACACGATATAAGGACACCGCTTACATCACTGGATGGGTATTTCCAGCTTATAGAGGAATGCGACAATATAGATGACCAGAGGAGATATCTTGATATAATCAGAGAAAGGCTTAACAGCCTTAATGAAATGCTGGAGGAGCTTTTTACATTCACTAAGCTGAAAAATGATTCGTATAAGCTGGAGCTTACGGATTGTTGTATGAACAGAATATTAAAAGAAGCTGTATTTTCTTATTATGATGAATGGAAGAAGCAGGGCATCTGCCCAGATATTAGTATTACTGAGGAAATGCTGTATATATCAGGTAATAAGCAGGGCTTAAGGAGAGTTATACAGAATGTCATAAAAAATGGTCTTGATCATGGGGAAAAGAATATAAGTATCAAGCTTACCCGTGAGGATAATTACGCCTTGCTTAAAATCAGCAATTATACGGAACATCCTGAAAATATTGACTTAAGCCATGTGTTCGAGCGTTTTTATAAAGCAGATGTGGCAAGAGGCAGAGCCTCAACCGGACTGGGTTTATCTATTGCAAAAGAGCTTGTGGAGCGTATGAATGGAGATATAAGTGCAAGAATACAGGGGAATGATTTCATTATTGAGATAAAAGTTTTGCTTGTGGTATAACATGCATAGGCTGAAAACCAGGAGCCTTTCAGACAGAGGAAGGATGTCTTTCCTTAGAGGGGGCCCACCCATGTATAAGATATCAGGAAATTGAAGTGGATTATCTTGACCAGAACTTTAAGAATATTCTCAGAAGAAATGGATTTGAGTCATTAGAAGGATTGAGAGGATATCCAAAGAAGTATTTTATAAAGTTTAGTAATATGGGGCAGGCAACACTGCAGGAATTATATCAGATTTGATGACTTCCTATGTATGGATGCGTTTAGAATGTGGATAAAAAGCAAAGATGATTTGAGAAGTTACAGCCTTGAGGAACTTGAAGAGATGTGTCCGAAGGGTATAAGGTTGTTTGTAAGATTAAAGAAGTTGAAAACAATACAAGAGTAATCTTATGTGATTTTTTTAAATAAAAGAAAACTATGAAAAATAATAAATTGTTGTATTATGATGTTGATAATAAAATATGGAGGTGTATCATGAAAGCACATAAATATTGGTCAATCGGAGCAATAGTTACAATGGTTGGAACTTTTTATACAGGATATAAAGGGTTAAAAGCAGCACACAAATACTTTGCATTTGGCTCTCTGATATGCATGATTATGGCAGTCTATTCTGGTCATAAAATGATTTCAGGTAATAAAAGTACAAGAAAACAGGTGGAAAATACAAAAGCGGAGGAATAGTAAATGTTAGAGTTAGGAATAAAAGCACCGGATTTTGAATTGCCGGATCAGAACGGAGAAGTGCATAAATTAAGTGATTATTTAGGTAAAAAAATAATTTTATATTTTTATCCAAAGGATAATACGCCAGGATGTACGAAGCAGGCATGTGGCTTTTCTGAGCGTTATCCACAGTTTACTGAGAAGGGAGCTGTTATTCTCGGAGTAAGCAAGGACTCTGTAGCGTCTCACAAGAGATTTGAAGAAAAATACGGACTGGCATTTACGCTATTAGCAGATCCGGAGCGTAAAGTTATTGAAGCATATGATGTCTGGAAAGAAAAGAAAAATTATGGAAAAGTATCTATGGGTGTAGTAAGAACTACATATCTTATTGATGAGCAGGGAATCATTATAAAGGCAAATGATAAAGTCAAGGCGGCAGATGATCCTGAAAATATGCTTAAGGAATTGGCATAATGAAGATTATTTTATCACCTGCAAAAAAGATGATTGTAGATACCGATAACTTAGCACCGGTTGAACTGCCTGTCTATATTGATAAGACAGCAGAAGTATTAAACTGGATGAAAAGCAAATCAAAAGAAGAACTGAAAGCTATCTGGAAATGTAATGACAAGATTGCAGAGCAGAACTTTAACAGATTGGAAAATATGGATCTTTATAACAGGCTTACTCCGGCTGTTTTAGCATATGAAGGGATTGCATTTCAATATATGGCACCATCTGTGTTTGAAATCCAGCAGTTTGAGTATTTGCAAAATCATTTAAGAATCTTGTCTGCGTTTTATGGCATTTTAAAACCAATGGATGGTGTGACTCCTTATCGTCTTGAAATGCAGGCAAAGGTTGGAATTGGAGATGCAAAAAATCTGTATGAGTACTGGGGAGAATTGTTATACCGCTCAGTAATCGATGACAGTAGGATTATCATTAATCTTGCATCAAAAGAATACTCAAAATGTATAGAAAAGTATCTGACACCACAGGACAGATATATTACGATTGTATTTTGTGAGTTATCCGGAGATAAATTGGTAACAAAAGGTACCTATGCCAAGATGGCTCGTGGTGAAATGGTCAGATTCATAGCGGAAAATAATATTGAAAATCCGGTGGAGATTCAGAAATTTGACAGACTCGGATATTCGTTTAGGTCTGATTTATCTTCAGATTCAGAATATGTATTTGAACGCAAAATAAAATAGTTATTCAGGTAAAAGATGCTCAGTTTGGCAGCTTTTATAATAATGGTAATTATTACTATTTTTAAAAACAGGATAATAGTTGTATATAATCCTTATTAAGAACTAATCCTAATAAGGAGGACGAATGACAAGTAGGAGAAATACCATTCAAAAAGATCTTGTAAGAAATACCGTATACGAAATGAGAAGACACGTTACGGCAAATGAAGTGTATGAATTTATAAAAGAAGCATATCCAACAATTGGAAAAGGAACTGTATATAGAAATCTTGATATATTGGTAGAGGAAGGTGCATTAAGAAAGGTTGAAGTTCCGGATGGACCGAACCGATTTGATTTTACATTGAAAAATCATTACCATGTAAGATGTATAAAGTGCGGTGAAATTTTTGATGTGGATATGGATCAAATACCGGATTTGCTGGAAAGAATTCATAACACTCATGGAATTGAGTTTTTGGATTATGATATTTCATTTAAAGGTATTTGCCCGAAATGCAGGGAGAGGGTAAAGGAGGAAAAAATATGGATAGGAAAGCAATGTATAAGTTAAGGTATGGGAATGCCGTAACTGCGGAGAACCTATGCAGGAATTAAAAGCCGGAGTGACAGATGCTGCTGTTGAGAAGCATGTACCTGTATATACAGTGGACAAACATCATGTACATGTTGTTGTCGGTGAAACAAAACATCCAATGCTTGATAATCATTTCATTGAATGGATTACACTAAATACAAATCAGGGTATTTATAGAAAACAGCTAATTCCAGGACAGGAACCTATTGCGGATTTCTGCCTCTGTGATGGAGAATATGTAGAAGAAGTATACGCATACTGCAATCTTCATGGGTTCTGGAAATGTTAAAAACACTTGACATTCGTGCTAAGATTACAAAATAATTCAGATACAACAGTAATATATGCTTTGTATTAATATATTTATAAGGAGGAACAAACTAATGAAATATGTATGTGACGTTTGCGGATGGGAATATGATGAAGAGAAAGGATATCCAGAAGGTGGTATTGCACCAGGAACAAAATGGGAAGATGTTCCGGCAGATTTTGAATGTCCATTATGCTTTGTTGGAAAAGATCAGTTTTCTAAAGCAGAATAAATAATCAAGAAGAAGAGGAAGGATTTTTTTATGGAATTATTATATGTGTAGAGTCTGTGGACAGAGGATAGGGGAATGTGCAGCATGTTTCCGTATTGCTCCCATTTTGTTACCAATTGCTATCCTTTTACTACCATTCTGCCTCTTTTTTTCAGAATTGACCTGTGCTAATATTATCATAGACAAATGAGACATGAGCTACAAACTTACATTTCATTTGTTTCTCTTTTGCAAAAGAATACGGACAAAATATAAAGCGTCTGCTCATTGCCGGAATGGTGATGGGTATGGCGCTTTTTTTGATGCCGAAAACCGGGTGACGACCTGAAAAATGAAACAGGAGGAAATAGCATGGCATATGAATATGACCACGATTGCCCATTTGAAGCTTATATCACGAATCTCGGAAAATATAACGAAGGGGAGCTGGTAGGCGAATGGGTAAAGTTTCCTACCACGTCAGAAGATCTGCAAAAAGTATTTGAACGAATTGGAATCGGTTCAAAAGATGACTTTGGTAATCCTTATGAAGAATGGTTCATAAGTGATTATGACTGTTATGTCGATGGGCTGTATGAAATGCTGGGAGAATACGAAAGTCTGGATGAACTCAATTATCTGGCTTTCTTTAAAAAGAAGCCGGTCATATTTTTTTATGAAAAATAAATTTTGTTGAGGTTAAATTGAGATTGACTTTGTATTGTATAAGTATGAAATAAAAAGGAATCAGGTGATGTACAATGAAAAAGCATAAAATATGTAAAATCCTTCTTGTTATACTGGCAATTTTTTTATGTGTGGCTTTTTATGAATTGCTCGGAATCTGCGTTGCATATAAAAAGCAGCCGGAAGTGTCCAATACAACCAAAAAAGAAACAAAAAATGGGTCATGGAACGAATGCAGTGAAAATACAGAACGGGCAGTAATCATAGAAAAGAATCCAGAAGCGCTTTTACAAAGAGTGCGTTTGATCAAGAATGCAAAAAAGGAAATTATTCTTTCTACTTTTGCATTTCAATCCGATGAAAGTGGAAAATTGATTTTAGGAGCACTGCATGATGCGGCAGACAGAGGTGTACATATTCGTCTGTTAGTAGATGGAATGGAGAGCTGGATTGATATGGAAGGAAATCCGTATTTCTATGGATTATCTTCCCATGAGAATGTTGAAATTAAACTGTATAATAAGGCCAATCCGTTGAAACCATGGAAGATGATGGGTAGAATGCATGATAAATATTTGATTGCAGATGGAAAGAGATATATTCTTGGGGGAAGAAATACATACAATTATTTCCTGGGTGATTTTCCGGGACATAAGAACTATGACAGAGACGTGTTAGTGGTTTGCGATGAACCTGAGAAAGAAAATTCAGTTAACCAGTTGTTAGAGTATTTTGAAACGATATGGGAACAAGAAGACAGTGGTTATTTTCATGACAATAAAAAACTGGCAAATAGAAAATCTGTAAAGAACGCAGTTTTAGAGCTGCAGAACGGCTATCAGAAATATTTTGAAGAGAATAAGGAAAGAATCTGCGATACCGATTACACGGACGAAACTTTTGAGACAGAAAAGATTGCATTAGTGTCAAATCCTATCCACACAGGTCCCAAGGAACCAGTAGTCTGGTATCAACTGGGAGAACTAATGAAAAATGCAAAAGAGCGCGTGAAAATTCATACACCATATATTATCTGCAATGATATGATGTATAATACATGGAAAGAGATTGCGGAGAGAGTTCCGGATTTTTCTATCATGACCAATTCGGTTGCCAACAATGGAAATCCGTAAACCACCTGCGTCTCTGTTTCGCGCAGAAGCGTAATTTGGGTCGCAACCAAGCCGCCTGCCTGCGTATAGCGAATGGCATTGGTGTAAAGATTGAAAAGGATTTTCTTGATATGATAGGGGCTGCCAATCAGCTCATGCTCACATGCCGCCTGCGCCTGAAAGGAGAACTCCAGACCGTTATCCGGAAAAAGATTTCTGCTGTTTTCCATCGTTTCTCTACAAAGTGCCACAAGCCGAAACGGAATCTTCTCCATCTGTATATTACCGGATTGCATCTCATTCATATCCAGCACATTATTCGCAAGGGAAAGCAGTGCCGATGCAGATTTCTCTATCTTTTCTACATTTTCCAGTACCTTTGCAGTATCCGCAGGGTTGCTTTCGATGATGTGTGCCATTCCCAGAATCCCATTGATGGGCGTGCGAATATCATGCGACATATTATGCAGAATCTGCTCGCGTGCTGCCGCAATCTTCCCTTCTGCCTCCAGCTTGGAAATCTCCTGTATCGCATTTTTATTTCTCTGCTGTAAATGGCCGATGACACAGATATTGGCAATCAAGCCTAACAGAACAACGATTAGCTTATCTCTGTTGATTGGTTCAAAATAAATCCAACTATGGTCTATGGAAAAAAAGAACATAGAATAAAGCAAGGTCAGGATGCCACACAGCGTCCCCACAAGATAGCCACACTGCACCAGAACCGCCGATAAAAACACAAATAATATAATATTGGGATTGGGAATGTGCAAAGCCGCGGCTCACTTCCGCCCAGATTCGTTCGGGCACCAGTGCATCCGCCTCGCCGTTCT
>ENA-USUK01001520-USUK01001520.1-human-gut-metagenome-genome-assembly--contig:-NODE-1520-length-17516-cov-7.643844_pt1 | contig 17516 bp, 13 predicted proteins | sample MGYA00250062_ERZ773400 | MGnify/ENA primary metagenome ERZ773400 (study PRJEB29103, sample SAMN06111961) | human gut metagenome | biome: human gut; feature: ankylosing spondylitis patient; material... | reverse complement strand
GCTTTGGTCACCATCTGCCGCACTACATACAGACTGAATACTATATTCATATTCTTTTTCAGATTCCAAACCTTCTATTGTGTAGGTCGTTTCAACTGTGTTTCTGTTTGTCCAATTTTCAGTCCCTTTTAAACGGTATCTGATGTTATAGTTTGCTGCATCACCTTCCCATGCAACAACAGCAGAGAATTGAGACGGAGTGACTCTAACATTGGTTACTTGTTCGCAAGGAGCTAAAGCCTGAGTCGTGAATCCTGCAATAACAACTCTTGCAGTATCGCCAACTGCACACATTTTTGTAATACCTACTTCATAAGTTGTGCGGGCATCCAGGTTATCGAATATCTTTTCTTTAACCGTCACTTTTTCGTGTTGTTTTTTTATTTCTCCTGCTTTGCGGATAAATACATAAAAATCTTCTGCTTCACTGGTCCATGTTACTTTTGCGCTTTCAGGCGTAATGTCGCTTACTGTTGCTACTATATCGGTAGGACAACTTGCGTCAATAGATACTTTTTGCAATTGAACAGTGGAAGCTTTTCCTGTTGTTGATTTTACATAAAGAGCTAACTGTATTTGGCCTTTGTAACCATTTAATGGGACAGAAAAAGTTTTGATTTGATTTGCAGTCGGAAGTTCATCCTTGGTAAACGTTTTAATAACGTTTCCACTATTGAATGTTTTTCCACCGTCGTAGGAAATTACAACCGAGTATGTTTCGTTATTATCTACCAAGGCTTGTAACATCATTATATCAAAATTCAAAATATAGTTGGCAGAACCATCTCCTAAGTCAATAACTGGCATCAGTAACCATTCATCAGCAGAAACACCTGATGCTGACAATATTAATCCTTTGGGGCGGGTTGACCATGTCCATTGTGGTCTGCACGAAGTTCCGCTACAGAATTCTGTTGGGTCGGCTAACGCTCCCGTTTTACAACTCCATCCTGCAGGAAGGGCATTACCGCTAAAGTTTTCTGTAAATGGAATAGTATATCCACTGGAAAAATAACATGTCTCAGACCATACGCTATGGTTAGTTAGAGAACATTTAGCACGAATTTGTAGCTCAATATTGGATTGAGGGGGTAATTTAGTCAATAAGTATGGATTACTATTTACTTCAAATGGTTCTCCCCATTCTTCTTCACCGGTAATACGATAACGCATTTCCCATAAATTTTCATCGCCTTGACTCTTCCAACTTGCTAGTGCTTGGTCACCAACGATAGAACTTGCATCTACTGATAGATCGATAGGATAATCACATTCATCTCTTTCTTCTATTTTGATATTTTTGATATAACAGTCAACACCAGTATAACATTTCCAATAAATTCTAAACTTTACTTTTTGATTGCTAAATACATCTACAGGAATATATAATCTTGCATACGAATCTGCTGTTTTTAATTGTGGAGCATTGTCTTTATTATATGTACAAATTGGTTCAAAATTAGTTCCATCTTGACTGATTTGTATTTCGAAAATGTCATTCTCATTCCATTCATTATAAGGAGTATTGCCCAATCTAGACCAAATATATATGTTAAGATCCCTTTTAGTCCGTTATTCTGTATATAGGTGTCAATGTTTCTATATAAGCCAGATACTAAATCTGATTTGTTATATTTGTTAACATCTTTCCACTCAAACAGCTCTGGTTCTTGTGAGGACTTGCCACCAGTTTGATACTTTCTTATTGCTTGTGACATATCGTATTATAAACTAAGAAAGGGACATATACTGTTTGATATATGCCCCTTTCTAACTTGTTAAATGATTATCTAACTCTTCTAAGTTTAGAACCATTTCTTGCAAAGGTTGGTTCCTCTTGAGGAGCTTCTCCAGGTCCCATACCTCCCTGTGCTGCCGACATAAGAGTCTGACATACAGCTAGAGCTGCTTCGCAGTTACCTGTTTGCACTGCCTGTGCTGCCACTTGAAGAATCTGTTCCATAGGATTACCTGCTTGTGCTCCTTCCGGTGCTCCGCCTTCCATTGGTGCTCCTTCAGCAGGTGCGCCTCCTGCTGCGGGGTCTTGTGGTACAGGAGCTGCACCACCCTGTTGAAATCGTGAAATTTTAGATTGAATTTTCATGTTAATTACTATTTAACGTTAAACATTAACTTTCCCACAAAGTTAGTTATACTTAACGATATTACCAAATTAATCTTTTGTTTCTACATATTCAGGCTCACGTTCATCTTGCTGTTTTAAATAGGTAAACATCTTCTTCCCGAGTGCCTTATAATCTCTATCTGCCTTAGATTTATCTGCTCTCTTAGCCATACGAATAAGAGTTTTAGTATTCTTTCTACTAAAGATTCTCTCTCCTCCATTTAATTCCATTTGAGTGGAACCATCGGGAGCTATAACCTTCATAGTTGGTACTTCATCATCGTCATCTATGTCAAGCTCATCTCCTTCCTTAATTCCAGAACCTTGATTTACTTCTAATACAAACTGCACATCGTCTTCTTCAGCAATAGTTTCATCGTGCGGTTGTCCCTTATAAACTGATATTACTTCAAAATCTTCGTCAATAAATATTATATCAAGTGGAATGTCAGTATCTTGCATCCAGAAACCAACTGTTTGAGGTTCGTCATATATGAACAGCATACCTTCATCTTCAGCAAGCTCTTTCTTGCCTTGCAATCCTTTGGTCTTCTCCTCATCTGTTTGAGCTACCTCTACATTATACTTCTTATCGCCAATTTCTATTCTCATTCTACTACCTCCATTAGACCTGTATTGTCAACAGTGTTATTAATAATTTCATGTGCAAGTAATTTGCCAGCTTCTATAGCCGCGTCATCGCTTCCGTCCTTCATAAGTTCTTCTAGTTTCTTAGTAACTTCTAACCTGAAGATGATTTCATTACGCTCAATTTCAGCATGTTGCTTCAATTTACCACCTTCCTCTTCCGTTACTACAGGTATTCCTTTACTAGTTACTTGTTCATACTCTGGACTAATATCCTCCAAATGATGCTTGTGTGCATGTAATGCTCCGTCTGGAATTACATTGACTGTACCTCCCTCTGCGAACTTCTTTGGAACATATTTATAATAATCTCCAGACATATCTAAATCATAAGCGTTTCTGAACTTTATTGCTTCTGGGTCTTTAGAATTATACCACTCTAATTCATATTTAAGAGTTGGATGATTCTTAGCCTTCATAAATTCATAGATACCTGTTTTAGGATTTAGATAGACAGAGTTTAGGTGATTCTTCCCATTCCTTAAATCTTCTACACTAGATGTTCTCCAGGCCTCTAATTCCTCCTTAGGAGCTAACTCGAAGGCCCTTCTAAGATTATATGAAGTAGTATCGTTTCTATCAGAAGGAACAGTTTCATACCAAGACTCAAATGTTATCTTAGGAGCCGCTCCTGTAATTCCGTCTACCTTACCTCCCTTTTGAAGCTTATTAACTTCTCTAGCTTTATTAAGAACTTCTCTAGCCCATTGTGATTCAGCATCTAGTATCTTCATTCCGTTTCTACCAACTGCCATATTTCTATAACCTCCACTAAGTGCTAGTTCATTTCTAAGACCAATTCCACTATAATTAGATGCTGCAAATGCATCCTGTGCTTCTTGATTAATATCAGATACCAAATTCTGCTGCCGTTTAGCTTCTGCTATTTGTGCATTAGCTTTACGTCTAGCCTTACCACTGAAGGCTCCGTACTTCTTACCACTTTTGGTGAGAGCATCATCTACCTTAGCCATTGAACCTCCATAAGCTGAACCTTGCTGTTCCCAGGTTTCGTTATCTTTATAAATAGTATCAGCCTTCTTAGCTCCGAAAGCATTTACTAACCCCATTGGAGTTAACTTCATAAATTTACTATCAAGAATCTTATCAGTAGTAGTCATTTGGTCGGTTCCTACTCCTAAAGCTGTAAGTCCATCTGACAACATACCACCAATCTTCATTGCCCCTCCAACGATAGTTCCTACTCCAGGTACACTAGAAATCATATTAGCTGCTGCATCATATCCCTGATTTAAGCCAGTAGTAAGTGCTGATTGCTCCTTCTTCGGAATAAAACTGCCAATCATATCAGCATAGCCTCCTGCCTTAGACATGGTGTTACCGATATTTGCTTTACTAAACAGCCCTCCACCAGGTTTAACAGTACTTCCAGCAGTTCCAGTTGCCATATTAGCAGCTGATTTAGATAATCCATTGACAGCTTTATTAGTATTAGCATTCATTAGTAATGCCTTAGAAGCCATGTCACCACTAGCCGCACCAGCTTGTAATAAAGGATTATTGGCGGGAGAGAATTTATCGAAGTTAGCGGATTGTAATCCAGTCATTGCTGTATAGAGGTCGCTACTAGACTGTAGGGAACAGGTTCTTGCCCTGATTCACGTTGTCCAGATTGTACTCCTTGGGGTCGTAGGTCTTGATGGAGCCGTCCGGCTGCACAAAGTAGTCGATGAACTCCCTGGAAAACTCCAGATACTTCTCGTCGCCGGTGGTCTTGTACAGGCTCAGGCAGGCGGTGATCATGCAGCCGTCGATGTAGTTCCACTTGTTGGGCTTGCCGCTGCGCACCTTCTCGATGTTCCACATCGGTGCCTCAGCGCTGGAATTGGCGATCAGGTAGTCCACATAGTCACCCAGCATGGACAGGATCTCTTCATGGGTCATGGGTCAGTCCTCCTCAAAATGTCCTACGTTGGCAAAGTGCAGCCGCTCGCCCTCGTAGCCCTCGATCTTCACGTTGTGCAGGTCGATCTCCTTGACGTTCTCGGCATAGATGGCCAGCTTTTTCACCAGCGGACGGTTATCGGCCATGGCAGCCTGTCCCTCCTTGGCGTTGGGGTCAAAGGTGATGCTCACATCCCGCATGGTCACTCGCTCGATGGGCTGCTCCGGCAGGCCATCAAAGTAGCAGCCTGCAAACTGGGCATCGGTGGCCACGATATTCTCCATGGTCAGGCTGCCCAGCTTGGGGGTGTACTCGTCCACCGGCATCGGTTCGCGGCACTGTACATAGGGGCCGTGGCCGTCCGGGTCGCAGAAGTAGAACATATTGATGACAAAGGGTGCTTTGACGCCCCGCATCTCCACGTTGCGGAACACCAGCCCGTCGATGACGGCGGTGTTGCCGCGGCCCCGGCGGGTCTTGACGCGCAGACCGCGGTCGGTGTGGTCCATCAGGCACTGGGTCACTACCATGTCCTTGACGCCGCCGCTCATCTCGCTGCCAATGACGATGCCGCCGTGACCCTTGTCCAGCAGGCAGTTGCGGATGACGGTATGCTCACAGCTGCGCTTCAGCTTCATGCCCAGAAAGACCTTGCTGGCCTTCATGGCGATGCAGTCGTCGCCCACATGGATGTTCATGCCGATGATGCGGATATACTCGCAGCTCTCGGGGTCGATGCCGTCCGTGTTGGGGGCGTTGTAGGGGTTGTTGATGTTGAAGTTGAGCAGGTCGAGGTGCTTGACAAAGATGGGATGGATGGTCCACGAATAGCTGTTCTGCACCGTGATGCCGTGCAGGCAGACGTTCTCGCTGTCCACCGCAGCCACAGCGCGGGGACGCCATGCAATGCGCTTGACCTTGGGGTTCACCCACCAGTCGCCGTTTTCGGCATCGCAGTCCAGCGTGCCCTCGCCGGTCACCACCACGTCATGCACCTGCGTAATGTTCAAAAGACCTGCAAAGCTGTCCAGCGGGTTGCCCTCCCAACCGGTCAGGTAGTACTCGTCCACCTCGTTCTCGCTGGGCAGCACGCCGGGCAGGATGGGATAATGGGTGCGGTCGTTGTCGCCCAGCAGCACAGCGCCCTTTTCCAGATACAGGGTGGTGTTGCTCTTCATGAACAGGCTGGCCGTGCGGTAACGGCCGGCAGGCACATACACTGTGCCGCCCTTGGGGCAGGTGGACAGCGCCGCCTGCAGCCGCACGGTGTTGTCGGTCTCGCCGTCAGCCACCAGACCATAGCGGGCAGCATCCACAAAGAAGGTCTCGGCCTCGGTGGTGAAATCCAGCTTCAGGGTCTCGTCCTCGGCCTGCACCTCCACCGTATAGGTGGTGCCGGGCAGCAGGGAGAACAGGGAAAATACATTGGTGTTGCAGGCCTCGTACACCGTCTTGCCGTTCAGGGCAACGGTAAAGGGGTGTGCCGGACGGTAGCACAGTTCGTTTTCCAGCTCGAAAACGGCGCTGCGGGTCATGGAACGGATCAGGGTCAGATTCATGCGAAATAACCTCCTGTGAGTTTGTCTTGCCCCCACGGGGCAGACGTGGTATCATGAGGAAAAGCGCTCTCCCGGCTACCGGGAGGGCTGTTTCCGGAAAGGATGCGCAAGATGAAAGCGGAACGGGAAAAGATCCATGCAAAGGTAAAAGCGGACACCGTGCGGCTGAACGGCAGCAAGCTGGAGCTGACGGCAGACGAGGAGACGTGCACCTTTCTGCTGGTAAGCGAGGGCAGCTGCACCCTGCAAATGGGGGAAAACAGCCTGCTGCTGAACCCCGGCAGCGCGCTGCTGCTGGGCGCGGGGGATGCAGTGCTCTCTGCCGCCGGTGCAGCCGTACCGGAACTGGTGGGCTGTCGGTTCCCGCTCAGCGCCCTGCACGAGCTGCGCAGCGCCACCCAGCGGGATTTTGCCCGGCTGTTTTTGCCCGGCGAGGTAACGGTGCTGTACGGCCCGGTGCCGTGGGTTCGCCGCCTGCGCACCCTGCTGGAGATGATGCGCGCTGCCATGCCGGAGCAGGACTACCCCGGCGGGCTGTACCTGCTGCTCATCCTGCACTATGTCGAGCAGGAGTGCCTTGCCGAGAGCAGCGCCGCAGCGCGCCCCCGCAACGAGACCATTGAGCAGGTGTGTGCCTACCTTGCCGCCAACTACCGGCAAAAGTTCTCCCTTACCGAGGTGGCGGCGCGGTTCTACCTTTCCCCCTACTATCTCAGCCGCCTGTTCCGGCGGGTGACCGGGCAGTCCATCGTGGACTACCTGAACAACCGCCGCATCGAGGCTGCGCAGAAGCTGCTGGAGACCACCGAGCTTTCCATCAGCGCTATTGCCGAGCAGACCGGTTTTGCCAGCGCAGCCCACTTCCGCCGCGTGTTCCGCGAGGTGATGGATATCAGTCCTTTGCAGTACCGCAAGAAGCAGACGAAATGATGTATCAACCAAAACACCCCCTGTGCCATCCGTTGGGAGCAGCACAGGGGGTGTTGGTCTTGGTCAGATGTTCTTATGGCGCATTAGCCCTTGACGGCACCTGCGGAGATACCTTCAACGAACTGATCCTGTGCACAGAAGAATACGATCAGCTGCGGCAGGATGGAGATGAGGGACAGTGCAAGGATCTTGTTCCATGCAAAGCCGGTATCACCGTCCATAGACAGCTTGACGAACAGGGACATGGGGTATTTGCCGGGGGTGCTGACGTAAAGCAGCGGGCCCATAAAGTCGTTGCAGCTCCACATGAACTGGAACAGTGCGCAGGACACCAGAGCGGGTCCCAGCATGGGGACGATGACCTTGTACAGGGTCTGGAAGGAGGAGCAGCCGTCAATGGCGGCAGCCTCGTCCAGATCACGCGGGACGTTGCGCATGAACTGCACCAGCTGATACACGAAGTAGGTCTCGGTAGCAAATGCGCAGTGCACCCAGATGGCCAGATAGAAGGGGCTGTCCACCCAGCCGAACTTGTTGTACAGCAGGTACTGGGGCACGTTCAGCACGACCTGCGGCAGGAACAGGGTGGCCAGCATGATGTTGAACAGCAGCTTGCGGCCGGGGAAGTCGAAACGGCCAAAGCCGTAAGCGGCAATACAGGCAGACACCACAGTGCAGATCACCTTGGGGATGACATAGCTGTAAGTGTTGAGCATGGCCTGCAGGATGTTGATGGAGCCGCCGAAGTTGTTCAGGGCGTTGCGGTAGCCATCCAGCGTAGGCTTTTTGATCCACAGGCTGATGCCTGCAAAGATCTCGCTGTTATCCTTGAAGGTAGCGCTGATCATCCACAGCAGAGGATAGATCATGATGATACCAACCAGGATCAGCACGAAGTACTTAAAGAAGGTTGCGATCTTATTCGATGCTTTCATTCCCATATTGGTCACCTTACCTTTCATCCGAGTAGTAGACCCACTTCTTCTGGCTGGTGAACGCAATGATCGTCAGGATGCAGACGATGATGAACATGATCCAAGCCAGAGCAGAAGCCATGCCCATGTCGTAGGACTTGAATGCGTAGTTGTAAACCAGCAGGGAGATCAGGGTAGTGGAACCACGGGGACCACCGTTGGTGATGATGTAGGGGCCGTTGAACTCCTGGAAAGCCTGGCAGATCTGAGTGACTAGGTTGTAGAAGATGATGGGGGTGATCATCGGAACGGTGATGGAGAAGAACTGACGCCACTTACCGGCGCCGTCGATGGTAGCAGCCTCGTACAGGTCTGCGGGCACGCCCTTCAGTGCAGCAAGGAACAGCACCATGGCGGAACCGAACTGCCATATACGCAAGAAGCAGATGATCCACAGCGCGTAGTTGGGGTCAGACAGCCATTCGGGGCCCTGCACCGCACCAAAGGTGACAGCGCGCACCACGGTGTTCAGCAGACCGTCCACGCTGAACACAGCCTTCCACAGCACGGCGATAGCCACAGAGCCGCCCAGAATGGAGGGGATGTAGTACACAGTGCGGAACAGGTTCACGCAGGCGATCTTGAAGTTCAGGATGTAGGCAATGAACAGTGCGAAGATCAGCTTCAGGGGCACGGTGATAAAGGCGTACTTGAAGGTGATGATCAGCGCCTTGGTGATCTTTCTGGTGTGGAATGCGGTAATGTAGTTGGCCAGACCAACAAAGCTGGTGCCGTCCTTGAAGAAGTTCATATCGGTAAAGCTGTAATACAGCGACTGACCGAAGGGGAACGCCTTAAAGACGAGAAAGCCGATGATCCAGGGGATCAGATAAAACAGACCCTGATACTTATCGACCCATTTCTGAAACGGAGTTCGTGCGCCGGCGGGCGCATTACTTTTTTTCATCCGAAATCCTCCTTTTACAGGATTTGAAGCAGACAGTGCAGCAGGTCACAGACCGGCAACAATTCATTCAAGGTTTGATAACCATTCACCGATAAAACAAGGGCATCTGTCGTACGGGCGGCAGATGCCCTTATTTATTTCAGATACTGAATATCCGGTTCTGACCGCTGTCAGAGAGAGGTAAGCTTAGCCGATGGTGTAGCCAACAGACTCCATGCCGTCCAGCAGAGTCTCAACAGCCTCTTCGGGGGTCTGATCGCCGTAGTCGATGTTATCGAACACTTCCTGATAGATGCCGGTGCCGGAAGCCTTCAGGTCGTTGTTCTCGAACAGGGGATCCAGCTTGTTGGTGGTGAATGCCATGACCTTGGCGTTAGCCTCTGCAACCAGGCTCTTGACAGCGCCGGCGTCCTGCGCGAACTTCAGGCCAGCCTTGGAAGCGGGGATGCCGCACTCAGAACCCATGATGGAAGCACCCTTCTCCTCGTTCAGCAGGAAGTTGATCAGGGTAGCAGCCTCGGCAACGTTCTTGCAGGTCTTGGTGATAGCCAGACCCATGGACACCTTGGAGAAGCCGCCGTTGTTGTCGCCGAACTTGATCTCCTCGCCGACGGTGAAGCCGTCCTTATTGCTGTCGTCCAGAGCGGAGGAGTACTTGCTTGCAGCGGAATCCCACTCGAAGATGCCTGCGATCTTACCGGTGATCCACTCATTGGACTGGTGGGTAGCGGTATCGGAGTTTGCAGAGTAGTAGGTCTTCAGGTTCATCATGACGTGGTTGTCCACCAGGCTCTTGATGAAGGCCAGACCCTCAGCGATCTCCTCCTCGGTGTAGTTCAGGGTGGATGTAACGGGATCTGCCCAGTCCTTGCCGTACTTGGACTCGAGGTAGAACACCATCAGGATCATACGGTCGTATGCGCCCAGGTGCATGGGGTAGTAATCGTCGCCCAGCTTCTCCTGGAAAGCCTTACCGGCAGCCATCAGATCGTCCAGAGACTTGGGAACCTCGGTGATGCCAGCCTTATTAAAGGTGGTCATGTTCCAGTAGAAGATACGGCCGGTCATGGAGACGGGCACGCACTGCTGGCTGTTGGCCACATAGCAAGCGTCCATAGCAGCGGAATCCCACTGGGTCAGGTCGATGAACTTGGAGGTGGTGTTCAGATCCACGAACTTGCTGCCATCGGCAGAGTAGTTGTACAGCCAGTTCCAGTTCACCTGGCAGACATCCTGAGCGTTGCCTGCGATGAAGGCAGCAGCCATCTTCTCTTCCCAGCCGGACCATGCGGCGAAGGTGGGCTCCACGGTGATGTTGGAGTGCTCAGCCTGGAAAGCCTCCAGAGCGCTCTGGTAAGCAGCGTGACGGCTGTCGCCGCCCCACCAGCTGATGCTCAGGCTGACAGGGCCGTCAGACAGGGCCAGGCTCTCGTCTGCGGAAGCAGCGGGAGCCTGAGAAGCAGCGGAAGAAGCGGTGGAAGAAGCAGCGGGCTTGCTGCCGCAGGCAGCCAGCAGACCTGCAGCACCGACAGCGCCGGTAGCCATCAGGAAGTTACGACGAGAAATTGCCTTGCTCATTTTTGTTCTCCTCCTAATAGAAAACATCTTCATGTAGGGGGGGTTCTGCACACGCCCCCTTGTATACAATTATGATAACAAAAGCCACCGAAAAAAGAAAGATGGTTTTTACAGTGATACGGGATAAAAACGTACAAATATTGCCCTTGTTTTCGCGTGCAATTCGACGTCCTTGCCGAAATGAATAAACTTGCGCTGAAAAACTGTGCAACTTGTATACTTCAATGACTTGCATAAAAATCTGGGATGCAACAGGGGCATATCATCAAAAATTCAATAATTCCGTCACATTTGCTGCTCTGACTGTAAAATTTTACACTTTGCAGCTGCCGTCCGCACCGCTCTTCCCTTGCGCCTTCTCCTCTGCGGCAGACAAACGCCCTGTCAGAACTGATATATCAATAGCGCAAAAAACGTGCGTATTTCGCCCGGTTGATATATCAGTAGCCGCCGCGAAGCGCAGCAAATTGATATATCAATCTGTATACAGCCTGTTGGGGATTCTGGCGGGGAACCCCTTCCGCAAATCACGCAAAAAAGCCGCTGCACCCGGCGCGGTACAGCGGCTTGTATACAACATAAAAGTATCTCAGTTTTTCCTTGCAGCGTAAAACGCCCGCCGTGCCTTGAAGTAGCACTGGGGGCACATGCTGACATACTGCACATCGTTTTCAAGGTCGATGGCTACCTGCTCGCCCTCAAAGACGAACCGTCCGTTCACCTTGCGGCAGTTGCAGATGGCCTTGCGCCCGCAGGTGCAGATGGTCTTCATCTCCTCGATGGTGTGCGCCAGCTCCAGCAGACGGGTAGAACCCGGGAAGCCCTTGAGGGAAAAATCTGCCCGCAGACCGTAGCAGATCACCGGGATGTTCAGATCTACCGTGATCATGAACAGCTGCTCGGCCTGCTCCGGGGTAAAGAACTGGCTCTCGTCGCACAGCACACAGGCCAGCGGCCCGGAAGCAGCGTTTGCCGCCTGCACAGCTTCGAACACGTCCAGCTCCGGCGGGATCAGCAGGTCTGCCTTGCGGCGCACGCCCAGACGGCTCACCAGTTCTCCGCCGCCCTTAGTATCCACCTGCGGCTTCAAAATGAGCACCTTCATGCCCTGCTCTTCGTAGTTGTGTGCCACCTGCATCAGCGCCGTGCTCTTGCCGCTGTTCATGGCACCGTAGCGGAAATACAATTTTGCCATGCCGTCACTCCTGATTGCGCAGACGGTAGCCCAAGCTCATCAGGCTGTCGCCCAGATGGACGTTTTCCACCACCACATTGGGGTACGACACCGACAGGTCATAGTGGGAGAAGTTCCAGAAGCCCTCGATGCCCAGATCCACCAGCCGTCCGCTGACCTGCTGTGCACCATCACGGGGTACACAGAGCACCGCCACCTTGGGCTTGTTTTCCTCGCAAAAGGCCTCCAGCTCGTCAATGTGCCGGATGCGGATACCGCTGATCTCCTTGCCTACCTCGTTCTCGGCCACGTCAAAGGCCGCGATCAGCTTGTAGCCGTTGGTGTCGGTGGTGATAAAGCGGCTCACAGCCTTGCCCAGGCGGCCGCAGCCGATCAGAATGGTGGGCAGACGGTCGCCGTTGCCGAACAGCAGACTTTCCAGAATGGAAAGCAGGTTCTCCACCGAGTAGCCGATGCCCTGCCGTCCGTTCACGTCACCGATGCAGTTAAAGTCCTGCCGCACCTGCGAGGCGGTGGTGCCCATCTGAGAGGCCAGCTCCCGGGAGGAGATGCTGGTAATGCCATCGGCCTGCAAGGAGCGCAGATACCGGTAATATTTGGGGAGACGCTTGATCACAGGGATCGATGCTTTCTGGGGGGTGTTCATAGCAAAATTCTCCTTTCTGCCCAACGCGCTGCAGCTTCTGCCGCCATGCAAGGGGCTTCTTTGCGCGCAGAGAGATGTTCCGTTTTATCCTGTTATATTATTTAAAGTATACAGCATGAAAGGCGAATGTCAAATACCTATTTGTAAAAAAGCAAAAAATTCACAAAGTTTTTTGTATTCGCTCTCCTGCATACTTCCCCGGCAGCCGGGGGATACTGACCCCACAAAGACCCTGCTACGGAAGGAGAACGCGCATGGATACGGCAAAAGACACCCCCGCAGAGCAGCACCGGATGGAAAAAGAGGATATTGAGGATCTGGGCACGGTCACCCTGAGCCGGGGCGGTCATGTCATCCACTGCCTGACCGTCATCGGCCAGATCGAAGGGCACACCGAAGCGCCGCAGGGGCAAAAGACCACCAAGTACGAGCACGTCATCCCCCAGCTGGTGGCGGTGCAGGAGGACCCCCGCATCGAGGGGCTGCTGGTGCTGCTGAACACGGTGGGCGGCGATGTGGAGGCCGGCCTTGCGCTGGCAGAACTGATCGCCAGCATCTCCAAGCCCAGCGCCACGCTGGTGCTGGGCGGCGGGCACTCCATCGGCATCCCGCTGGCGGTCAGCGCGCGGCACAGCTTCATCGTCCCCACCGCCACCATGACGGTGCACCCGGTGCGGCACTCCGGGCTGATCTTAGGCGTCCCGCAGACCATGCACTGCTTTGAGCAGATGCAGCAGCGCATCACCGGCTTTGTGGCCGCCCACAGCGGCATGCCGGAAAAGCGCTACACCCAGCTGATGCTCCACACCGGGGAACTGGTCATGGACATGGGCACGGTGCTGGACGGACGCCGTGCCGTAAAGGAAAAGCTCATCGACGAGCTGGGCGGTCTTTCGGACGCGCTGGCGTGGCTGTACGGGGAGATCGAACGGGGGTAAGGCCTTGCGTCTCCCCGCCGGACGATTTGAACTGCGCTCCGCGTTCGCTTTGCGCAGGAACAGCGGAAAAATTATTTTTTATTTCGCGTTTGTCGCGCTTTGCGGAGCGCTCCAAACGCCTTTTCACGAGAGGGGCTGGGTTCGTTCCATTTTCCTCAAGAAAAACAACATTATGGTTTGCCATTTTTGCCCTTGCGTGGTACAATAATAGAATCAATTATTGTGTCTATGGGAAGTTGGGGAACAGAGTAGAATGGCAACGAAAAAACGAAAATCAACGAAACGGCGTACTGCTGCCCGCCGTAAAAAGGCAGAGCAGCGGCTTCCGGCAGGGCTTGGCACCCTGTTCGGCGGCCTGCTGCTGATGGTGCTGGCCTTTGTGCGGGGCGATTCCGTATGGCGGGTGCTCCATGATGTGCTGTTCGGGCTGTTCGGCTGCGGCAGCTTTGTGCTGGGTGCAGCCGTGTGCTGTCTGGCCGTTTTGTACACCCGGGGCGAGGAGCTGCTGTCCCGCATCCTCAAGCTGGTGCTGGGGCTTATCTTTGTCTGCGGCACGGTCATCGTGTTTTCCGATATCCAGCCGCAGGGGCTGTCGGCGCTGCAAATGCTTTCCGCCTGCTACGCCAACGGCGTCAATGCATGGCTCTCCGGCGGCGCAATGGGCTTTGTGTTGGGCGGCGTGCTGCTTTTGCTGTGCGGACGTCCGGCAGCAAATCTCATCATGGTCGTGCTCTTGCTGTGCGGCAGCCTGTACATTTTTGATATCACCCCCGCCGAGGTCTGGGTCTGGCTGTGTGCCGTCACCGGCGGTATCCACGCCCGCGGCGCTGCCTTTGCAGAGCAGCGCTCTGCCCGCCGCGCCGAGCGCGCCGCCATCCGGCAGGCAGAGCGGGAGATCGACGAGGAATACGACGAAATCGAGGACGAGCCGCTGGACGAGGAGGACGAGCCTGCCGGGCTGCATCTAGGGGTGCCGGACTGGATGTCCGGTGTGCTGCGCTGGGGACACAAGGTAACGCAGGAGATGGAGGCAGACGCTGCGGACACCGAAGCTGCGCCCGCCGCCCCTGCCCAGCCGGAGCCTGCCGCGCCGCCCATCACCCCGGTGCGGGTCAGCGTTGCCCATCCCCGCGCCGCCTTTGATGTAGACCTTGGCCCCGACCACACCGCCCTCTCCGAGGGCGGCAGCGAGCCCATTGAGCCGCTGATCGTCGGGCCGGGCGGCACCTTCGGGCAGGACCCGCTGCGCCCTGCATCCAAGCCCACGCCGCCGCCCATCGTGGCAGACCCGGTAGTCGCCTCTGCGGCAGATTTCTTTGCCAAAGATGCCCCCCAGCCGGAAGAGCCTGCCCCCGCTTTTGATACGCCCATCGTCCAGCCGGCAGCGCCGGTGGTGCAGCCGCAGATGCCCACGCAGCCGGAGGCTGCGCCTATCCAGCCCGCCGTGCCCCGGGTGAGCGCCGAGAACGCCGTGGCGTTCCGCTCTGCGCCGGACGAGGACGGCTGGATCAGCATCACCGCCGAGCCGGTGGAGGAAAAAGACATCAACTCGCTGGTGGCAGCGGCCATGGAAAAGCCCGCTGTCTCCGAGCAGGCAGCCGCCACCGCACCCGCCGAGGAGACCGAGCCGGTGGACCGCTACGAATACCAGTACCCGCCCATCGAGCTGTTTGAAAAAACGCAGGAGGAGAGCGACCCCGGCGCACAGGAGGAGCTGAAGGCCAACGCCCAAAAGCTGGTGGACACGCTGGAAAGCTTCGGCGTGCGCACCCGGGTGCTGGATATCTCCCGCGGGCCCTCTGTTACCCGATACGAACTGCAGCCCATGGCGGGTGTGAAGATCAGCCGCATCACCTCGCTGGCAGACGATATCGCCCTGAACCTTGCGGTGGCGGACGTGCGTATGGAAGCCCCCATCCCCGGCAAGCCCGCCGTGGGCATCGAGGTGCCCAACCACAAAAAGACCGCCGTTTCCATCCGCAGCATCTTTGAGAGCCAGAGCTTTCTGCGCATGACCTCGCCGCTGGGCATCGCCCTTGGCAAGGACATTGCCGGTGTAGCGCAGGTGACCGACCTGTGCAAGATGCCCCACCTGCTCATCGCGGGCAGCACCGGCAGCGGTAAATCCGTGTGCGTGAACAGCATCATCATGAGCCTGCTGTTCCGCTCCAGCCCGGAGGACGTGAAGCTGCTGCTCATCGACCCCAAGGTGGTGGAGCTGGCCGAGTATAACGGCATCCCCCACCTGCTGATGCCCGTTGTCACCGAGCCCCGCAAGGCCGCCGGTGCACTGGGCAGCGCGGTGCAGGAGATGGAGCGCCGCTACCGCCTGTTTGCGGAGAACAATGTGCGCGATATCAAGTCCTTCAACAAGCTGGCTGCCGAGCAGCCGGAGCTGGAAAAGATGCCCTACATCGCCATTATCATCGACGAGTTGGCCGATTTGATGATGGTGGTGGGCAAGGACGTAGAGGATTCCATCTGCCGCATCGCCCAGAAAGCCCGTGCCGCCGGTATGCACCTGATCGTTGCCACCCAGCGCCCCAGCGTGGACGTGATCACCGGCCTGATCAAGGCCAACATCCCCAGCCGCATCGCCTTTGCGGTGTCCAGTCAGGTGGACAGCCGCACCATTCTGGACGGTGCCGGCGCAGAAAAGCTGCTGGGTCAGGGCGATATGCTCTTTATGCCCGTGGGCGCACCCAAGCCCACCCGCATTCAGGGCACTTTTGTGCGGGATGAGGAGATCAGCCGTGTGCTGGACTTCATCAAATCCAGCGCCACCGTGCAGTACGACGAGGCCATGATCGAGGCCATGGAAAAGCACGCCATTCAGGACGGCAAAAAGGGCGGCGGCGGTGCCGACGCCGAGGAGGACGCAGGCTCCGACCCCATGTTCAAGCAGGCCGTGGACGTGGTCATCGACGCCGGTCAGGCCTCCACCAGCCTGTTGCAGCGCCGCTGCAAGCTGGGCTACGCCCGCGCCGCCCGCATCATGGACGAGATGGAGCAAAAGAGCATCATTGGCCCCTACGAGGGTGCAAAGCCCCGCGCCGTGCTCATCAGCCGCCAGCAGTGGCTGGAAATGCAGATAAACCAACCGGAGGAATAATAAAGGAGCATTATGGAACATTCTACTCCCCAGATCTACACCGAATTTCTTCCCATCAGCCGGGCAGACATGGAAGCCCGGGGCTGGGAGCAGCTGGACTTTGTGGTGGTGGGCGGTGACGCCTATGTGGACCACCCCAGCTTTGGCACCGCCATCATCAGCCGCCTGCTGGAGGCCGAGGGCTACAAGGTGGGCGTGCTGGCACAGCCCCGCTATACCGACTGCGAGGACTTCAAGCGGTTCGGCAAGCCCAAGTACGGCTTTTTCATCGGCGGCGGCAACGTGGACAGCATGGTCAGCCACTATTCCGTGGCAAAAATTCCCCGCGCCGAGGACGAATACTCCCCCGGCGGCAAGGCCGGTGCCCGCCCGGACCGCAGCGCCACCGTGTACACCAAGCTTGCCAAGCAGGCTTACCCCGACCTGCCGGTGATCTTAGGCGGTCTGGAAGCCAGCCTGCGCCGGTTTGCCCACTACGATTACTGGCTGGACACCGTGCTGCCCAGCATCGCCGAGGACTCCGGCGCGGATCTCATCAGCTTTGGCATGGGCGAGCACCAGACCGTGGAGATTGCCCGCCGTCTGGCCGCCGGGGAGCCGGTGGAGACCATCACGGACGTGAACGGCACCTGCTACCTGACCGATTTCGACCACCTGCCCCAGCGGTATGTGGAGTGCGCCGGTTTTAAAAAGGTGGCCAGCGATAAGACCGCCTACGCCAAGGCCTGCCGCATCCAGATGGACAATCAGGACGTGGTCAGCGGCCAGATCATCGTGCAAAAGCAGAGCGAAAAGTATCTGGTGCAGAACATCCCCGCAAAGCCGCTGGTGCGCGGAGAGCTGGACAAGGTGTACGCCCTGCCCTACACCCGCCGCTACCACCCCATCTACGAGAGCATGGGCGGCGTGCCCGCCATCCGCGAGGTGCAGTTCTCCATCATCCAGAACCGCGGCTGCTTCGGCGGCTGCAACTTCTGCGCCATCCAGCTGCATCAGGG
>ENA-USUK01001516-USUK01001516.1-human-gut-metagenome-genome-assembly--contig:-NODE-1516-length-17527-cov-7.409685_pt1 | contig 17527 bp, 11 predicted proteins | sample MGYA00250062_ERZ773400 | MGnify/ENA primary metagenome ERZ773400 (study PRJEB29103, sample SAMN06111961) | human gut metagenome | biome: human gut; feature: ankylosing spondylitis patient; material... | reverse complement strand
AAGCATAGCAGGAACCGTATACTTAAAATACCACTTTTTTGTCTTATGTCTGAACATCTGCATTGCAATAAAAGGAGATTCAGGAGAGTCTGATAGAAACAGTAAAAAAGCACCCTAATATCACAGTATTCGAGAACTTCTTTGCCGTAGAGATCATCACGCAACACCATTTGGGAATTATCGTCACCCGTTATACACCGGGTATCAAATGCTACGGCGCATACGTGCTGAATGAAGCAACAGGCGAAGTGGATACTTTCCTTTCCAAAGTAACCGTGATGGCAACAGGTGGTTGTGAAGCTGTTTACCGTAATACGACCAATCCTTTGGTAGCTACGGGAGACGGTATTGCTATGGTTTATCGTGCCAAAGGTGCAGTGAAAGACATGGAGTTTATCCAATTCCATCCTACAGCCCTCTTCAATCCGGGGGACCGCCCCGCTTTTCTTATCACGGAAGCGATGCGTGGATATGGTGCCGTACTGCGTACACAAGACGGCAAAGAGTTCATGCAAAAATATGACTCACGGCTTTCACTGGCTCCACGTGATATCGTGGCCCGCGCCATTGACAATGAAATGAAACAACGTGGGGAAGACCATGTATTCCTCGACGTGACACACAAAGACCCGGAAGAGACGAAGAAGCACTTCCCCAATATCTATAAGAAATGTCTCAGTCTCGGCATTGATATTACCAAAGATTACATCCCCGTGGCACCCGCAGCACACTATCTCTGTGGCGGTATCACGGTCGATCTGGACGGACAATCCAATATCCGCCGCCTGTATGCGTTAGGAGAATGCTCCTGCACAGGTCTGCACGGAGGCAACCGTCTGGCTTCCAACTCGCTGATAGAAGCGATTGTCTATGCCGACGCTGCCGCCAAACATGCGCTCAGTGTATTGGAACGTTATGACTTTAACGAAGATATCCCCGAATGGAACGACGAAGGAACCATCTCCAATGAAGAACGTGTACTGATTACCCAAAGTATGAAGGAAGTTAACCAGATCATGGAAGCATACGTTGGCATTGTCCGCAGTAATACCCGATTGATACGTGCATGGAACCGACTGGACATCCTCTATGAAGAAGCCGAACGGCTGTTCAAGAGTAGCAAGGCTACCCGCGAATTGTGCGAATTGCGCAACATGATCAATGTGGGGTATCTCATCACAAAACAGGCTATGGAACGTAAAGAGAGTCGAGGCTTGCATTACACGATTGATTATCCGCATAAGAAAGATTAACAGGAACATTCCACAACTTACAAAGTGTAAGTAGAATATTAAAAAACGCGTAAAAAGAACGATTACCTTGTTCTTTTTACGCGTTTTTAGTCTTTTATACCTATCTCATATCACATTCCTAACATGCAAGTCTATAAACACAGGATTTCACAGCTATTCCCGAATATTTATTCTTTTTATTAAATTACAGGCTGGATTTATTGTCTTTTAATTATTATATTGTATTTTTGTGCCATCATCCTATTTGCCACAGATATGGCAAATATAAAAACATGAAAGCATGGGAAAATTCAAACTACCAATCTTTTTGCTCATCCTTATAGGGATATCCGTAAACAATCTCAAAGGACAAACAACAGCGTATTCAAACTGGTACAAAGTGTATAATGATACATTGCAGGGCATAAATATGGAAAAAGCCCTACACTTTCTACAAGAAAAAAAGCTAAAACCCCACCGGCAAGTCATCGTGGGTATCATCGATTCGGGTATAGATACGACCTCTATCGATCTAGCACCCGCACTTTGGCGTAATCCAAAAGAAAAAATCGACGGAAAAGACAATGATAAAAACGGATACGCGGACGATTTGCACGGATGGAACTTTCTCGGAGCTAAAGACGGGACATTCAACATGACCAGTGCCGGAACTGAAGAGTACCGCGAATTCAAACGGTTATATCCCAAATATAAAAATATCGATCCGGCAGATATACAAGATACTACTGAATATGCCTACTACGAAAAGATGAAAAAGAAGGCGGGTATCATGAGTTATATAAAATATGTGGGTTATACGGCCGCAAAAGACCAAGCATATCAGCTGATAGATTCTGTGTTGACTACTATTCCCGGAATAAATATAGACACACTTACAGTCAATGGATTAACTCATCTTCCTATTGAAGATCCGGCATGGGGCAACGCCTGCCAAACACTTTTTGTCGATATGTTCAAGAGTGGAAAAAAATCATTATGGAAAGATGTTCATAAGCAACACCGCAACACATTTGCCTTGATGCAGAAAAGATTATATGGTATCGAGCATGATGCTGACAAAAGGTTATTAATGGGCGACGACTTAAAAAATCCTTCAGACCGTTTTTACGGAAATTCGTTATTACAAGCAGAAGGATGCGACCATGGTACTTTCGTTGCAGGAGTGATTGCCGGACAAGGAATCAATAATGCTGCCATTACCGGTGTCTGGCCTCAAGCGCGGTTGATGATCATACGTGCCGTTCCTGACGGTGACGAATACGACAAAGACATTTCAACCGCTATCCGTTATGCAGTAGATAATGGCGCTAAGGTTATAAACATGAGTTTAGGAAAATACACCTCACCCGATGCCGACATGGTAAATGAGGCTATTGAATATGCTCTCAAAAAAGACGTACTTATCATCCAAGCGGCAGGCAATAACAAACGGAATATCGATCTCATCACCTATTTTCCTTCAGCAAAGGATGCGCAAGGAAAAATATTCCCTAATTACTTGAGAGTCGGTTCTTCTGACAAGAAAGGGCAACTAAGTCAGTTTTCCAACTATGGAGCAAAAGAAGTAGATGTATTCGCTCCTGGAGAAGAAATCACCTCGGTAACGGTAGGCAACAAATACATGGTATCACAAGGAACCAGTATAGCCACCCCCATAGTAAGTGGTGTAGCGGCAATGTTACGTGCCCATTTCCCAAAGCTGACGGCCACACAAATCAAAGAGATATTAATAAAGAGCGTTCGTCCGGCTGACAATTTAAAAGATCGTTGTACAAGCGGAGGAATCATTGACGCACTACAAGCAGTCAAATTAGCAACCGAATATAAAAAGAGATGAGAAAAAACACTGTCATAGGTTTTATAGGCCTGCTGTTTTGCTTATGCATACAAGCACAAGGAACATCCACATCGGTAAACAGTACTGTAAACGATGTGGACTGGGCACGTGCTGAAAAATTTTCCTCTGATGCACTGGAGCAATATATAAAAGGCAAAAGACCTTATCCCAACTGGATTGAAGGTAGTTCTTATTTTTACTATAATGTAAAAGAAGATAATGGAGTTTCTTACTATCTGGTTAATGCCAAGAATGGTAAAAAACGCAATATGATAAAGGATAACCTGCAATTCGTGCAACAATATGCAAGAATCACGGGTGACACACTTGACGCAAGGAATATACAGCTTTACGGGTATCAATTTAAGAAGAATGACTTCAACCGCTTTTATCTTGATAAGAAAGGAAAGTCTATGGTGTATGACATGCGCACCGGAATACTGACACAGATAAAGGCAGAAAACAAAAAGAAGGAACGCCCTGTTCTCAAACCATCGTACCATAGTTCTGACTCACTCTTCACTATGTTGGGATGCGGATATGACCTCTATATACGTAACAACCGTACAGGAATCATACACCGTCTGACAAAAGACGGTAAAGAGGATGCGTCCTATACTTACCGTTGCTCTAAAGACACAATAGAGTCTAACACCAAAGGATTCTGGCTGGGACACCGTTATGTCTGCCTAATGCAGGATATGAGTGAAGTAAAAGAAATCAGCCTTATCAACTCCCTTGCACGGCAACGTCCGACGACAAATACCTTCAAGATGCCTATGCCCGGTGATGCCGGAGTGCGTCAATACCGTATGTTTTGGTATGATGCCGACCATGAACAAGGGAAGATGCTACCGATTGGGAAATATCCTGACCAAGTAGTAACTTTGGACTATTTCCGTTCTCCCGAAGCTCTTTTTTTCATGCGCAGAAGCCGTAAGGGTGATAAAATAGACCTTTGCCGTATCAACGTGACAGATGGCACAGTCACTGAGCTTATCTCGGAAGAATGTGCTCCGCACATCAACTTGACCCTATCGGGCTATCGCATTATAGAAAAAGGAAAATATTTCATTTGGTGGTCGGAACGTACAGGAAAAGGTAACTATTATCTGTACAATAGTGACGGACGATTACTAAACCGCATTACACATGGTGATAACCTCGTAGCAGGCAGTATCGTACATATAGATACCTTACGAAGAAATATCATTTTTGCCGGATATGGTAACGAACCTGATACTAACCCTTATTATACCTTTTATTATAAGGCCGATTTTGACGGAAAAAAACAAACGCTGCTCACTCCGGGAAACGGTAACCACGAATTAACCCTGTCCGACAACCAACGATATGCCATCGATACATATTCACGTATGGACTTGGCGCCTGTAATGAATGTATTGTCTATCGACCGTCCCACACAATATTTTGAGGTAAATCGCATGGACGACAGCCTGTTGCGAAAAGCAGGATGGCAGCCGCCTTTGCTGTTAAAGTTGAAAGCGGCCGATGGGAAAACAGATCTTTACGGACTCATGTATCTACCGTCTCAACTGGATAAGAACAAAAAATATCCTATTATCAGCAATGTGTATCCCGGTCCCCAAGATGACCAGATTCCGCAATCATTCACACTTGACGATAATGGTAACCAATCACTGGCTGAGCTTGGCTTTATAGTCATCAATGTGGCTCCACGTGGAAGTTCTCCTTTGCGTGGACACGATTTCTATAACTTCGGCTACGGTAATCTGCGTGATTATCCGTTGGCTGATGATAAAAGCGTAATTGAGCAGTTAGCAGAGAAATACCCGTTCATCGATCTTAACCGTGTGGGTATTTACGGACACTCCGGAGGAGCATTCCAGACAGTAGCCGCCATCCTCACTTATCCCGACTTTTATAAAGTAGCGGTAGCTGCTTCGGGCAACCATGACAACAATATCTATATCCAATGGTGGGGAGAAGCATTTCACGGACTGACCGAGAAGACTGATCCAAAGACTGGAAAAACGGTATTTTCCACCAAGATTCCGACTAATATGGAACTGGCAAAGAACTTAAAAGGCCATCTGATGCTTATCACCGGCGATGTAGATAAGAATGTCCCGCCTTCATCTACCTATCGTCTGGCAGACGCTCTGATAAAAGCCAACAAACGTTTCGATATGTTTATCCTGCCGGGGAAAGACCATGGAGTAATGTGTCCCTATTATCAGAATTTGATCCGCTACTACTTTGTAGAGAATCTCATTCAACCGGTAAAGCAACATATTGATATCATCAATCATAATTAACCCTAACTCAAAAAGCTTATGAAGTATCAGAAAACATTCAAAGCATTCGTGTTTGTCTGTCTCTGTTGCATGGCTACAATCCTGTTCGCTCAAAAGCCGCAAGGCGATGCGACCATTCTAGTGAAAGTAACCATTGTAGACGTAGACAAGAATCCCTTGCCCGGTGCAACAGTAAAAGTTACCGGTAAGGCACAGGGAGTAGTGGCTAACGACCAAGGAGAAGTTTCTCTGTGGGTAGACCGGAACACCCAGATTGAATTTAAGTATGTGGGTATGAAACCGCTATTCATGCGAGTAACCAAGCCACTGTCCGGCTATATCACATTAGAAGATGAAACCTCCGAACTGGATCAGGTAGTAGTCACCGGATACCAACGTACGACCAAACGCCGTACTACCGGTTCACTGGCAACACTGACAGCCAAAGACCTGAAAGGAGCCCCTACAGCCAATTTGGATATGTTGATGCAAGGAAAAGTTGCCGGAATGGACGTGAAAGCTGTTTCCGGTCGCCCGGGAGAATCGGCCAAAATACGCATTCGTGGTACAAACACAATTACAGGTAATGCAGAACCATTGTGGGTGGTAGACGGGGTACCTTTGCAGAAAGATATTCCAAGCATCGAGACCAACCGTATCAAAGCCGGTGATTTCAATGATATCTTTTCTACAGGTATTGCCGGAATCAACCCTAGTGATATAGAATCAATAACTGTATTAAAAGATGCTTCAGCAGCCGCTATTTACGGCTCACGCGCAGCAGGTGGTGTCATTGTAGTAACTACAAAACGAGGGCAAGAAGGAAAAATGCGTATCAACTATTCCACTAATGTCTCAATAGTAACGAGCCCTTCGCGCAATGCTAATTTAATGAATGCAAAAGAGAAGTTGGCATGGGAACAGGAATTATGGGATGAATTCTCAGCCGCAGGATATGCTTCTGGAGGATATTATCCGGTGATTGGTGCAGTAGGAATGATACGCTCCGGTTACGGGAAATATGCGGGAATGACCACAGCCCAACAAGATGCGGAAATAGAACGATTGGGCAAGCACAGTACTGATTGGTTTAAAGAACTATTCCAGAATTCTATTTCACAAAGTCACAATCTGTCTCTCTCGGGAGGTACGGACAAAAACTCTTATTATGTATCAATGGGATATTCAAAGAATAATGGGTTAATGAAGAAAACAGACTATGACCGTTACAATGTCAGTGCTAAGTTAGATATGAAACCAAATCGGCGAGTAAAATTAGGGTTAACAGCCGACATGAGTATGCAACATTCTAACTCTCCGTCATTAAACGTAGACCCCTTCAAATATGCTTATTTCGCTAACCCATATGAACAGATATACAACGAAAACGGATCTTACGCGGCTGACAATACTTACTATGCAATGCGCCATGCAAACGGTAGTTATGATACCAAACTACCAAAAGATGGATACAATATCTTCCGTGAAATTAATGAGACATCCAACAAGACTAAGAATTTGGCTGCTTCATTGATAGCTACTATGAGTGTTAATATCTTGGATAATCTTTCTTTTGAAGGACTAGCTTCCTATGGTTATGTGATGAATACATCAGACAACATTAACGGAAAAGAGACCTATGCTGCATGGATGGACCGTCCTTTCGATTCGAGTAACGATGCTTCTACTCGTACCTATGGCTCTATCACACAAACTTCAGCATATAACACCAACTACAACCTACGCGGACAATTGCACTATTTCAATACCTTTGCCAAAGATCATTACATTAGTGCCTTGTTAGGATCTGAAATACGTGGTCAATATGCCAAGAGTATCTATGAGAAGCGTTACGGATATGACCCCGTGTCCGGCAATTCATCCATGCCCGTCTATCCGCAAGGAACAGACATCGAATACAGCAAGCTCGTTTCGTATGCTTCTATTATGGACCAACTTTCAGGGCAGAGTATTGTTGAAGATGCTTTTGCTTCGTTTTACTTTTCACTCGATTATGTATTCAAACAACGTTACATACTTAGTCTGACCGGTAGAACTGATGGTTCCAACAACTTTGGTAGTGATGAACAGTTCAATCCTACTGGATCTATCGGACTTTCGTGGAACGTAGATCAAGAAGAATTCATGCAGCCTCTGAAACACATTATCAGTAGCCTTTCAGTCCGCGCGGCATTCGGTTATACAGGAAATATTAACAAAAGTGTCTATCCGCAATTAGTGATGGACTATTCTACATCTTTCCGAAAAGCAGATGACGACAATTACCGTATGGGATACATCAAAAATGCACCGAATCCGACATTGCGTTGGGAGAAAACACGAGACATGAAAGTATCTGTAGATATTGGATTCTTCAATGACCGATTACGCCTGCAAGGTGAACTTTACGACCGCCGTACTCGAGATGCAGTAACAGGCGTTCCTGTACCTTACACTACCGGTTTCTCAGATCAAAGTTACAATACTTCCGAGTTGCTGAATCAAGGAGCTGAAGTAACCGTAAGTGCACAAATCCTGAAAACAAAAGATTGGAGTGCATCTATCAGTGCCAATATGGCGTATAATCGCAACAAGTTGCTGAAATATGAAGCAATCGTCCCCTCTATGTTTGGAAGTACCAATGTGGGTTATCCCTTAGGAGCGATCATCAGTGGAAAAATACAAGGGATCGACAAAAAGCTGGGAATATACACTTATGAAATACGACCTGACGCCAAAATGGAAACTGCGGCAGACCGAAGTGCAGCCGAAAACTATGCATTCTATTTGGGTACTAGCAATGCACCTGTAAACGGTGGTTATTCTTTCAGCTTATCTTACAAGAAGTTGACACTTAGTTTAGGCGGTTCCTACTCGCTAGGCGGAAAGATCAAAAACAATATTACCTGTCCAGTAGGCTATAGCACTCTGGATAAGAGTATCAATGAAACCATCCCGACACAAGAAAACGACCTCTATGTGAACTTTCTGAACGTAACAAAAGATGTCGTAAATCGCTGGACACCCAATAATCCCATAACAAATGCTCATCCTCGTATCATCGATGCATATGGCGACTATTTAGGATTAGATGATTATATGGTAACCAGCAGTAGGATAACAGATGCCTCCATTTTAGAAAATGTTTCCTATTTCAAACTTAACTCACTGATGTTAAGCTACAACTTTGATGGAATGAAGTGGCTTCATAAGGCTCACATCAATACATTAGGAATATCATTAAGTATGACTAACCTATTTACCATAACCAATTATTCCGGCATCGACCCTGAAACACCGGGAGCAGTTTATCCAACTCCCCGTACATTCTCTATTGGGTTATCTGTCGGATTTTAAAGAGAGGAATATATGAAAATAATAAAAAGAATTTCATTAATTACGTTAACGGCATTATTATGTATGTCGTGTAGCAACTATCTGGACATCAAGCCTTACGGGCGTACTATTCCCAAAACGGCGGAAGAATTCTCTGCTCTGATTCATACACAATTAAATACAATTGATGCGGGTACCGACGCCTACATGATAGGAAATGCATCACAATGGATGACATGGGATGCCCAATGTGGCGATGATTTCGAGACTTGCCTAACTGGCAGTGGAGGAAAATCCATAGGTATCTACGTTGGAACAATTGTATCAAGAAGCAGTGAGAATTACTATAGAAACCTCTATCAGACAATACGAGACTGTAACATTGTAATCAACGAAATGCAAGAAGACAACACCACAGATTCCGGTATCATACGCGCTACAGCACATGCTATACGTGGTGTATGTTACTATCAATTGCTTCGCCTGTTCTGTGAAGTACCCCAAATAGGTAACCTCAACGGTCAGCAAGGAGTACCACTTGTTATGACATTTGATATGGAAGAACGTCCTATTCGTAGTACAATGCAGGAAACAATTGATCTAATAGAGGATGATTTCAAAAAAGCAATATCTTATCACCCTTCTGAAGATATCTACCGCTTTACAGAAGATGTAATCAAAGGATATCAGGCACGTCTCTATTTTTGGACCAAGCAATGGAGCAAAGCACTGCCAATAGCACAAGAATTGCTCAACAAATATCCATTATTAGAAGGAGCAGCATATCAGAAAATGATGACTACAGCTTACGATCTGGCAGGAAATCAATTAATCAAAGCTTATAGAGCTGCTGACACTAGCGGAGAAAATGCGTTATCCAGTGCCAATAGTCTTTTGCAACACCGTCCTGTAAGCCAACGCTTGTTAAGTCTATTTACAGAAGAAGAGAAAACGACAGATATACGATATGAATTGTGGGTAAACAATAAACGCGTGGCAAAAAAGACATTCTTTTGTGGTATGCGTACTGCTGAATTCAAACTTATGGAGGCTGAATGCTATTATCACTCTGGAGAGAAAGTCAAAGCATTGCGATCAATCAACGATTTAAGAGCACACCGCATCGCTAACTATGTTGACTTAACAGAGAATACTTTGCCTGCATTATCTGAGAAAGAGATAATCATCACTGATGCAGAAGGAAATGCGTTGACTCCACTAATGGGAATTATCTTGAGCGAACGACGTAAAGAACTCTTTTTAGAAGGTGACCGGTTCTTCGAACTCAAACGCAACGGCTCACCTGAATTTTGGACTGCTTACAACGGACAAAAATACACAACAAAAAAATATATGTATACATTCCCTATTCCAGCTCACGACATCTTGTTAGTAGATGGACTACAACAGAACGAGGGATATACTGAAATTAGTTATTAATAAAAAACAGAGAAATAACAATGAAAAAGAATCTATATATATGGACAGCTACTGCCCTGATCATCCTATCAGGGAGTATTTGTACAGCTTGCGAAGATATAAATGAAATGCCGGATCGTACAGAATCCAATGTCGCTCAGGCCTATTATAAAGTCCCTGATCCAGTTATTCTCAATGCTGATGAAATGGATACAGTAAATAAAATCAAGGAAGAATATAACGAGAGCGTTTCACAATAAGTATTAACCAGTAAAAAGGAGAAAAACAATGAAGAAACTATTTTATTTGCTATTCGTAATGTGTACGGTAGTATTCACCGCCTGTTCCTCAGACGATGACAACAAGAGTGAAATACCACAATTGAACTTTGAGAAATCAAACTACACGTTAGCCTCAAAAACAGTAGACATCAAATTAATAGCTGATGCACCTGCTGCAGGCACTATTAGCGTACCGGTATCTTTCTCAGGAGCTGCTACTGAAACAACTGATTTTACTGCTTCAGCCAATGCATTTACATTTAAGGCCGGTGAAACAGAAGCTGTTATCACTCTAACTCGGGTAGAAGGCAGTGCAGGCGATGAGAACAAAACACTAACCGTCAATTTGGGCAACGCACCTGCCGGATACAATATTGGGGTGATGAGCTATACAACTGTGACACTGCTAAGTAAAAATGGTGTAATCATGTCGTTCGAAGATGAAAAAGGTATTTTGACACTTACTACTAGCTACAGCGCAGCTTTAACTAGTATGAGTGGATCAACTTACAAAGCGACAGACGACCTTAGTTTAAATGTAGAAGTAGATCCATCTTCTACTGCTGTAGAAGGAGTTCATTTTGATTTTGTAGATGGAAAAAAATATGTTACTATCGCTAAAGGAAAAAACAAAGGTACTGTTTCTCTTAAATTCTTGAAAAAAGAAAAAGGTAAAGATAAATTAGTATTACGTCTTTCTGATAGAGATGGATTTGCTTATGGAAATAATCCTGCTATAACTATCACCATACAAGGAGCTTGCAACTTAGAAGGAACTTGGGCATTTAAAGAAGTATCCAATTTTAGCTATTGGAAAGACAATATGGGAATATCATCAACAGATATGACTAATTTTCCTACTGGAACTTCGGCTGACCAAATCACCTTTACTGGGAATTCTTATACCGAATACACATTCACCCCAGAACTGAGTGGAAGCCTAAAAAATTACTTCGGTAGTACCATTAGAAAAGTGAAATTCAAAGTAGAAGAAGTTAAAGAACTTTGGGAACAATCTTATATAGAAATGCATTCTATTCCTATCAACGTTAGTGTATATACATTCCCTAATATCAATGGGAAATTTTCTAGCACTCAACTCGACATTCGTGAAGCAGAAGTCAGTTTCCGCTCTATCACAGTAGACGGCAAAGAGATATTGGAATGCACTATTGATGACTACATTCCTACAGATTTCTTAGCTGAAGCTTGGGAAGGAAATTTCCAATATTGGGAAGAAACTCCTCCCATGTTAAGTAATCCTCTTCGCATACACTTCACTCGTGTAGAATAAGAATAGATTTTCACGAAAGTATAAATACTCCTATTATAGTAATTTATGGTAGGAGTATTTTTATTCTAATAAAGGACTCACTACAAAAGAATTTTATTTATAGGGGCAGTTCTGAAGTATATAGGTTTCCCATATCTTACACACCTTTCCTGCTGCCAGATAAACGACATACGTATGTATCCTGTAGTTGGGAAATTGGTGATTAATATCAGCAGCATAACTGTTCACCTGCTCCACATCTTCCATGCGTGGAGCATTCAAGCTTTCAACCATACTTGCATCTTTAGCCTTGAAATATTTGAACTCAACGACACGGCAATCATTATGGAAAGTAGAGCCGGGAATACCGGTCAACACAAGGTCTGCACGCCCATTGAGCAAATTTTGTTCCAAAGCAAAGGTATAGCAATTGCTTAGATATCGGCTCATCACCTCATAGCAAGAACAACGGACGAAATTCTCATTGATCTTATCAAATACCTGAGCAGGAAATTGTCCGAGATACTCCTTGAAATAGTTTTCAATAACAGGTTCCAACTGACGGTCGTCAATAAAACGCCGATAGACCGGAACAAAAAGTTCCACGTCCGGAAACGAAAAGCTTCCCGACGTGGAACCAACTATCTTCTAATCAGAAATCCTCTTTTAATAGTTTTCCTTCTTCACTTCGAAGTAAGCCTGCGGGTGCAAACAAGCCGGGCAAACTTCCGGAGCTTCCTTACCTACAGTGATATAACCGCAGTTACGGCATTGCCATACTACTTCACCTTCTTTAGCGAATACAGTCATATTCTCGATATTGTTCACGAAAGCAAGATATCTTTCTTCGTGACCTTTCTCAGCAATAGAAATATTACGATACATAGCGGCAATCATCGGGAAACCTTCCTGTTCTGCCACATCTGCGAAATGAGGATAATCCAGCGACCATTCTTCGTGTTCACCGGCAGCGGCAGCACGAAGATTTTCGAGTGTAGTACCGATTACACCTGCCGGATAGCTGGAAGTAACCAGGATGAGGACGAAAAAGAAGAATACGGATATTTTCGGTGCACTGATACGCAGGGAGCGCAGCAGCAGATTACCTTCGCTGATGAAGGAGAACAGCTTGAAGATGCGGAATATCCGGATGAGCCGGAAGGCCCGGATGACCAGCAGGTAGTGTGCACCCTTCAGGAAGAAGCTCAGGTAAACCGGCAGGGTGGCCAGCAGGTCCACCAGCCCGAAAAAGCTGAATATGTATTTCCGGGGATTTTTCAGGCAGTAAATACGGGCCAGGTATTCTATGGTAAAGAAGAGAGTCAGCAGGTATTCCAATAGTCGCAATACCCAGTAGGCCGTAGGAGAAAACAAGTGCATGCTTTCCAGTATGACCATCAGTACGCTGACAATGATGCTGCTGATTAATATAATGTCGAACAGCCTTCCTTTCGGTGTGTCTGATTCAAAAACGATGGAATATACTTTCTGCTTCAATGTTTCATTGTGCAGGAAATGCTGCCATCGGGTATAGAGTTTTGAAAAGTAGTTCATGGTTTTACCTTTGTTTCTGCAAAGGTAAGACAATAAATGGAAAAAGAGGAATGTAGCAGAAAAAAGAGCGCCCCTCGATGGCTTGTCTGTATGCCATTGAGGGGCGGCAGGGTCGATAGGGAGGTATGGGATTTCCCAATATTCTGTGCCGCTGTCTTTCATATACTGCATACCTTTATTGATAGCATCCTGATGAGAACCCGAAAAAGCAGTAAATACAAGTTCACCGATATACGGCTGACGAGGATTGATTTTCATATCTGTGCATCTTTCGTAAATCTCTCTGAGCTTTGGAAGATTAGAGAAGTCGAGTTTAGGGTCAACTCCCTGTGTAAACATATTAAGTCCCATTGTAACAATGTCAAGGTTACCGGTTCTCTCGCCGTTGCCGAAGAGTGTGCCCTCTACACGCTCTGCACCTGCAAGAAGTGCAAGCTCACCCGACGCAACGCCTGTGCCTCTGTCATTGTGCGGATGCAAGCTGATTATGCAAGCCTCTCTGTTCTTTATATGTTTAATAAAATATTCAACCTGATCTGCGTATGTGTTTGGTGTGCACATTTCAACAGTGTTAGGAAGATTGAGGATAACAGGGCTTTCTTTTGTAGAACCGAGAGCTTCCATAACTTTATCGCAGATGTAAACAGCGTTCTCAACTTCTGTACCGCTGAAACTTTCGGGAGAATACTCAAATCTAAAGTTTGTATCGCCTGTATATTCGTCTGTAAGCTGCTTAATAAGTTTTGCGCCTTCAATAGCAATTTTTGTAACGCCTTCCATATCTGTTTTAAATACAACTTTTCTCTGTAAAGTAGATGTTGAATTGTAGAAATGAATAATTACATTTTTAGCGCCCTTAACTGCCTCGAAAGTTTTGCGGATGAGGTGCTCTCTTGCCTGAACAAGTACCTGAATTGTAACATCATCGGGAATATGGTTGCCCTCAATCAATTCACGGCAGATTTCGTACTCTGTTTCGGATGCGCTCGGAAATCCTATTTCAATTTCCTTAAAGCCCATATCAACAAGCGTGTGGAAAAATTCAAGTTTCTCTTCCATATTCATAGGGTCAACAAGCGCCTGATTGCCGTCACGCAAGTCAACACTGCACCATATCGGTGCTTTTGTAATTACATTGTTTGGCCATTCTCTGTTTTCAAGCTTAATCTGCTGAAAAGGAATATACTTTTCAAATCCTGGTTTCATATAAAGTGCCTCCTAATTAATTGCACAAAAAATCGCCCCTAAAAAGGGACGAATAAAATATCCGTGGTACCACCCGGTTTTAGGTGCACATCACTGTACACCCCTTACAGACTTCCAACAAAGTCCTGACCGATAACGCAGTCGTGCGTTCTGCACTACATAACCTCGCACAGAAAACTCGGGGATGAGCTATACATATAAAGGTAATCACAGCTTTTCACCAAACAGCTGCTCTCTGAAGAAATACCAAAATATCTTGTTCCCGTCATCGCTTTTAGAGGGATTTACTTGTTGTTACTATTATATAGAGAATAAAAACTTTTGTCAAGATTATTTCTCCTATAAAATACACTTTTCTTATATAATGTATATGGGAAGTAATAAGTATAAAGTACAGATATACATTTGAAATAAAGAGTTGATAAAATAATTTAAGTGAATTGAATAATCGACTAAATAATGGGTATAGTTAAAAGCGTTGAAAGTTTTATTATACACTAATATGAAAATGCGACAAATATGAATGCGACAAATATGCGGCTTTTAAATTGTTTTTTAAGAAAAAATAAAAAATTTGAAAAAATGGGTTGCAATTTGTAAAAAGGAGTGATATAATATCAAAGTCGCTTGAGGAAAGCATAAACAACAGAAAGGTTTGAAAACACAGAAAAAAGCTTTTAAAAGTAATGAAAGAGATTTCAAAAAACTTTTTAAAAACTTTGAAAAAAGTGTTGACAAACGAAAATGAATGTGATATAATAATTCACGCACTGTTGAGAGAGGTTCGGTAAGAACCGACAAAAAACTTTCCAAAAAGTGCGTAGGACCTTGAAAATTAAACAACGAGAAAGATAAAGGAACCCGTAATACTTTGAGGATACTCAAAGATTTACAGTGAGATGCACACAACAAAGCATCAAGAAATTACGGATACGTTAGTATTCGGAATGAGCGATTAAAGCTCTGAAATTGATAGTAAGCGAAAGCTTAATATACAAATTTTAGAGAGTTTGATCCTGGCTCAGGACGAACGCTGGCGGCGTGCCTAACACATGCAAGTCGAACGGAACTTTTTTAAAAGATTTCTTCGGAATGAATTTGATTAAGTTTAGTGGCGGACGGGTGAGTAACGCGTGAGTAACCTGCCTCTAAGAGGGGAATAACATTCTGAAAAGAATGCTAATACCGCATAACATATATTTATCGCATGGTAGATATATCAAAGATTTATCGCTTAGAGATGGACTCGCGTCCGATTAGTTAGTTGGTGAGGTAACGGCTCACCAAGACCGCGATCGGTAGCCGGACTGAGAGGTTGAACGGCCACATTGGGACTGAGACACGGCCCAGACTCCTACGGGAGGCAGCAGTGGGGGATATTGCGCAATGGGGGAAACCCTGACGCAGCAACGCCGCGTGAAGGATGAAGGTCTTCGGATTGTAAACTTCTTTTATTAAGGACGAAGAAAGTGACGGTACTTAATGAATAAGATGATCACTCCATCATACTCCCCAGCCTGTCCGATGATTGTTCCGATTCCCTCATCAATGGAGATCGTCTTCGCGATCTCATACTTGTCCTCTCGGGAGTCGATTCGTCCCATCAGGTGGAACATGGACTTGTCCCCATATACTAGGAGCAGCTGTTTTCTCGGGAACAGGAACGCGTACACCTTCTTATACGCCAGCGCCCACACCATAACCACGAGAAAATCAACTACTGTCAGGATCATCAGCGCCGTCGGGTTATGCATCTTTTTATCAAACAGAACGACCTGCACATAGGAGAACGCATTGACGCCTATGATCGAGATCATATGGGAATAAACCAGGTTCCAGTATTTATAGATACCGATCTTCAATCCGCCATACGTCCTGTGGAGTAACAGCAGCAATGCCAGATACTCGCCGATGATCAGCCAGTTACCTCTCCGCCAGAATGCGATGGTCATGTTTCTATTGTAGTAATTCATCCAGACATAATAGTACAGGATCACTTCCAGCAGTACAATCACTACCGAGCCAAGGAATTTTACGACCCGTTTATATTGTTCGAATTGTCTGCCATTTTTCTTGCTTTGCATGTAACTTTATCCTTCCTATTTCCGCGCGTATCTCACGGCCATGGAGACAAGTCCATATGTGAGATATCCTGTACTACGCAGTACCTGTACCGCTGGATTTTTCATTTGAGAATATACCTCTGGGAATTTTTCCCTGATCTCTTTTTCCATCGCCACCATCCTGGTTTTATGGCTCTGTGGAAAACTGAGATAGATCTTATACTGGCTGACCGCCAGTCTCGCCGCCATATCGCGGATCATTTCCGCAGCGGCGCATGTCTTATGTTTGTCGTAAAAATCCATAATCCGCTTCAGTACCCGCTCATGCTGGCTGCAGCGCTTCATCATATTTTCGATGCTCATGCTCTGTGTGCTCATACCGATCCGGTACTGATACACAAAATCCGGGATTGCAGAGACCGTCTGGATATATGGGAGCGGGAAGATCACATATTCCGCATCCACATAAAAGCACTTTTCATCCAGCCTCTCCGGCTGATTTCTCAATACAGATGTCTTATATGTGATCGCATGCATTTTAGCAAAGATGTGGTCTTTTACTTCACTAAACGGGATATCTTTTCCATACTCGATTCCCGGGCAGATCTCACTGACTTCTTCTTTTATGTTTATCGTTTTATCGTCGACCCAGTGATAATTAGAGAGGACCATATCTGCATCCGTTTTCTGCAGATGCGCGAGGAAATTCTCAAATGCTTTCTGATCGACCCAGTCATCCCCATCAACCACTTTGAAGTACTTTCCTGACGCTTCCTCGATTCCGCGGTTCACCGTGGATCCATGTCCACCGTTTTTCTTATCGATGATCCGGTAGATTTCCGGATATTTTTCGACGAATTTTTCCGCGATCTCTCTGGAATTATCCGGGGTCTCATCATTGACGACCAGCACCTCCAGAGCTTCTTCTGCGCCCGGAACAAGAAAAGATTTCAGGCATTCCTCTATATAATTTGCCACATTATACATGGGTACTGTTATCGTTAAAAGTTTCATATCAAATCCTCT
>ENA-USUK01001458-USUK01001458.1-human-gut-metagenome-genome-assembly--contig:-NODE-1458-length-17954-cov-15.282094_pt1 | contig 17954 bp, 19 predicted proteins | sample MGYA00250062_ERZ773400 | MGnify/ENA primary metagenome ERZ773400 (study PRJEB29103, sample SAMN06111961) | human gut metagenome | biome: human gut; feature: ankylosing spondylitis patient; material... | reverse complement strand
TATATCTGCGGCAACTACAAGAAACGCACCCATGACTGTACGGCGCACTTTATCCGCACCGACCTCTTGACCGCTGGCGTACTCTCCAATCTGCGGAAAGTGACAAGCTATGCGGCAATGCATGAAGCCCGGTTTATGAAGCTCTTGATTGAGCAGAACGAGGACGGGGGCAAGCGCAGGAACGCCGCCAAGAAAAAGGAGTTGGAAGCCGCTGAAAAGCGTATCGGTGAGCTTTCCGCCATTTTCAAGCGGCTGTATGAGGACAGCGTAAGCGGACGCATTTCTGACGAGCGTTTCACAGAGTTTTCGGCAGACTACGAAGCCGAACAGCAGGAATTGAAAGAGCGTGTTGCCAGAATACAGGCGGAGCTTTCTAAAGCGCAGGAAGCCACCGTAAACGCAGAAAAGTTTATGAACATTGTCCGCAAGCACATGAACTTTGAAGAACTGACCCATACCCTCTTGCGTGAGTTTGTAGAGAAAATCGTTGTGCATGAGTGCAGCTATGACGCAAACGGCACACGCAGACAGGACATTGAGATTTACTATTCTTTCGTTGGCAAGGTGGACTTGCCCGAATGACCGCCCGCCCTATCCGATACCAAAGGCAAGTATCGGATAGGAACGGCAAAATTTTTTACACTTCTATTGCTTCTTTATCACACATAAGCAAACAGTGGATGGTTGTATGCATAATCCGGATAGTACTGACCGGCATCTTTTCCTATCAGGCGACCGATCATCTCATCCAGATGATATTCCGCGATAATCTTACGGATCACAATGAATGCTCCGATTCTGAGACAGGTACTCCGGTCAGTTTTTACCTGCGTCACCGGAATCTCAGCATCAGGAAAATATTTCAGGAAGTTGGTATTAGGATACATCGTCTCTGATGAAACATCCAGGCACTTACCGATCGTTGTATTCTTCGGAATGGTATAATGCTTATCCAAACTGTACTTGTGGTCGTAAGCATAGTAAATATAAGTTATTCCCCGGATCTTTTTTCTCGTGATTCCATGTCTGGAATCCGGAATTTTGACCTCATAATCAAAATACATGGCGCCCTCCTAACGAGAGTTAATTATCGAGGAAGTTCACAATGAAAGAGGAAGCTTTATTGTTAAACTGTATAAGAGCGTAATAGAACAAAAATCGGATGAAATGGATAGAATTTGATTTTTCTGAGTTGATAAATTCATTGTTATTAGTATGAATAAAAAATCCCGATTCCACATACAATAATATTATCATTGCTTTTTTTTCTCGGATAAAGTATGATTGTAGGGAAGGGGTAATTACTTCGTGAAATGCGAACAAATTATTGCGGAGGATAAAAGAATGATTGTAATGGATTTACAAGTAGATAATTTCATGGCACTGAAAAACTTTCATATGAATATGTCTTATCCCAAAAAGATTGTAGGATCGCAACTGGAGGAACATCTTGCCGGGGTGCCCAGCTTCCGCTATAAGAAAATCGTAATTTTGATGGGAGGAAATGCAACAGGAAAAACCTCTATCGGAAGAATCATGATGATGATTTTCAACTTTATGGACAAGAAAATTTATAATGGACTTACAGACATGATATGTGATAAAAGCAAACAGGCTTCCTTTAGCATCGATTTTGTGGGCAACCGGAATGTATTATATCGGGTGGAGGCTGCATTTATGCCTCCGCAAGGAGAGGATTATCAAAGCACAGATATTAATGTAATTGTAAGATCAGTTTCTATCGGGAAAAAAGATAGTTATAAGACATGCATAGAGCGTCTGGAGCAAGAGAAGGAACATGCACAGTCGAGTTATATACAAGAACTGGAGAAAATAGAAGGATTATCATGGTCGTTTGAATATCCGTCTGATTATTTGGGAGCAAATAAGACTACATATCATAACTATACGGAAAAAAATCTTAAAATAATGGAGTTGATACTTCAAACATTGGACCCGGCGATCATCAAAGTAGAAAAGTCTGACGAAATCGAAAATACATTTATTATAAGGTATACACAGTTTTCCGTGATTGTACAAAACGGAGAAATATTAAATCCTAAGGTATTATCAAGTGGTACGCGTTCCGGAATAGAAGTTGCGGAAATGTTAGCGTCCATCTTGGAGGATAAGTTCGGCTTTTATTATTGTGACGAGAAGTTTTCATATATACATAGCGAAGTGGAAAAAGCGATATTATCTCTAATGATTGAAGGGCTGGATGACAATGGTCAGCTGTTCTTTACAACACATAATACAGATATTTTAGACTTGCCGTTGCCAAAGCACTCTTTTGTTTTTTTGAAAAAGGATATTGCAGATACAGAACAGCCGATTAAGTGTATCAGTGCATCGACCTTGTTGAAAAGAAGTACGGATAGTGTGAAAAATGCTGTGGAGAACGACCTTTTTTCAATTAGTCCTAACATTACTAAGTTATATGAAATTGAGGCAATGTACCAAGGATAGAGGTGTACGATGGGAAAAATGGGGAATTATCAGTATTATGTAGAAGGGCAGAATGAAGAAAAGCTGATTTCTGTGTTAAAGACAGAAATGGAACTTGTCTGTCCAGGGAAGATAGATGTGCTTAATGTTGTTCAGGAGGAACTGACGACAGTCCGATTGATGCAATTAAAACCGCAGACAACGGTGATACTGGTTTTTGATACAGATGTCGGCAATATAGATATTCTAAAAAAGAATATTGATAAATTAGATAAATGCAGTCAGGTCAGACAGATATGGTGCATCACACAGGTGGAAAATATAGAAGATGAGCTAGTGAGAAGTTGTAATATTAAGGCGGTTACACAACTGACGGGAAGCAAATCAGGGAAAGATTTCAAACGCGATTTTATTACTTTGAAAAATTTAAAAAGCAAGCTGGAACAATTTGACTTTGATATTGAAAAAATTTGGAGCTGTTCTCCTAAGAATCAATATAAAGAGATAAAAAATGATGCATCAAAAATAAAGAAAGGCAAGAAAAAATCATAGAGAAATGTAACTATTCAGAGCCATGCAATACTGCGTTCTGCGAATGCTTGCATTCAGGTAGATAAGCAGTTTTATATGGCGAAGCATTAGCCGGTGGAGAAGCTGGAACTGCCGGAGGGAAGAGTGCTGTTCCTGTGTACCTTTGATCCGTTTGGCAGGGGATATGCGAAGTATTCGTTTCAGAATCTGTGTAAGGAAGACAGGGAACTGTACCTGAAGGATGGAACGGAGAAGATTTTTTATAACTGTGCTGCGGATCCGGAGAAAGTGCCGGAGAATCTGCGGGAGTTATATGATTATATCAGAAGCGGGAAGGTTGGAGGAGACCTGAGCCAAAGGATTGATGAAGCGGTGTGTATAGCACGTAAGAATGAGGAATGGAGGTCGGAGTACATGAAAGAACTGTTACATGATGACGACGTCAGAGAAGAAGGAAGAGCAGAGGGAAGAGAAGCCGGAAGAGCAGAAGGAAGAGCAGAAGAAAGAAGTTTTCTTCTGACGTTGATTTCAAAAATGAGCCTTGGTGGAGATAGAGATAAGGTGGCACAGTTGGATGAGCCGGAAGTGCTGTTGGCAATGCGGAAGAAGTATGGTTTAGAGTAGTGATCAAGGGGATACGCCAAGTATTCGTTTCAGAATCTGTGTAAGGAAGACAGGGAACTGTACCTGAAGGACGGAACGGAGAAGATTTTTTATAACTGTGCTGCAGATCCCGAGAAAGTGCCGGAAAATCTGCGGGAGTTATATGATTATATCAGAAGCGGGAAGGTCGGAGGAGACCTGAGCCAAAGGATTGATGAAGCGGTGTGTATAGCACGCAAGAATGAGGAATGGGAGGTCGGAGTACATGAAAGAACTGTTACATGATGACGACGTCAGAGAAGAAGGAAGAGCAGAGGGTGAAAACCAGCTGGTAAAGCTGATAAATAGTATGATTGCTGGCGGTGATGGAGATAAGATTGCTTTGTTTGGAGAACCTGAAATCTTAAAGACAATGAAAAAGAAATATGGGATAAATTAATTTTGCCTCATTTTGACCCATGCGAAATAAGCGTCAACTTTCGGGGAAAATTCTTGGATGGATTAAATAAGAAAACAGACACGTAAACAAATTGAAGGAACATACATGAAAATCAAAAAAACGATAAAAGAAGTAATGCAATATTGGATATTTGCATTTTATCCGGCTATAACATTGATTACCTGCACGGCTTTTTCGGTGGTTGTCATTGCAATACTTGGCATCATGATGGTTACAACCCGGCAAAATTCCAACTTGTATAATGTAGTATTTGCGTTGACAACTGGTGCGATGGCGTCATTCTTCGTAACAGTTGTTGTGGAGATGTCCAGCAATTTTAAACACAACAAATTGGCATGGCATGAATTGCAGGACTATTATAAAACGTTGATTGATTATGAAGGAAATAAGCAAGTCATGATGCAACTGACACCGTGTCAGCGAGCAGAAAAGAAGGCACATGAGGAGTTTGTAACTGCGGGCGGTACAGGGGAAATGGATGAGGATGACGAGCCGAAGGACATTATTCAAATAACATGGAGAGAATTGCCTCGTATAATTCCGATCTTTAGACAAACGCTCAATGAGAAGAAGGAATTTCTAAGTGATGAAGAAATTGATGAATTGAAAAATATCTTTTCGGAGTATGAGCAGATTCGGTTTGCTGTAGAGGAGCGTATTCTGCTGTCTCCAATGACATATGATGCGCTAAATCATCCTGATGAAGAATACTTAAGATCCATTTATCCAGAAGATGTTATAAAGAATATGCCTGAATGGATAAGAAAGTATTTGTCGAGTAAGGAAAGCGAGAAGGCCTGCAAGTTATATGTGGATGCGATTCTTTCGGATGCTATGCTTCTTTTGCAGTTTATGGAGAATTACGATGTATCAGAAACTGGGTTGAAAGACTATCAGAATAAACAGCATGATCCAGAAGAAGCTTTAGAGGATATTGATTACGATGAAATTGAATTCTATGAGCCGGATGATGAACAAACATTCCGAACGCAAATCGAGGAATTTGATAAACAAATGGAGATGGAGCAAAGAGCTTTTGTGAGCTGGCAGTTAAGTCTATGTTGCCAAAATATAGCGAAGAGTGTGGATATCCTTGAAAAGTGTATCTCGAAAAAACCGTATTATGGAATGATGATTACATATTGGAAAAATTCTAAAAATGAACCAATTGATAGTGTCACATCAAGAATATCCTATGAAAGTGCAAAACGACAATTGGATAAAAGACTTGCAAGGAAGACAGGGAACTGTACCTGAAGGACGGAACGGAGGAAATCTGAGCCGGGGCTATCACGCTGTAAGATAGCCCCGCATAGATTTCAAAGCATTTTTTTCGAGACGGGAGACCTGAGCCTGGGAGATGCCGATCATGTCGGCTACCTCGGTCTGGGTCTTGCCTTCGAAAAAGCGCAGAGAGATGATATGGCGCTCTCTGTCGTTCAGACGTTTCATTGCTTCACTGAGGGAGAGATGTTCCACCCACGTCTCTTCTTTATTTTTTTTGTCACTGATCTGGTCCATGACGTAGAGTGTATCGCCACCGTCGGTGTAGACCGGCTCATAGAGGCTCATGGGATTCTGCATGGCATCTAAGGCATAGACGATGTCTTCCTTGGAGATACCCACCTCCGCGGCGATCTCTTCCACGGTGGGCTCCTTCAGATTTTTTCTCGTCAGTGTATCTCTGGCGTAGATTGCCTTATAGGCGGTATCCTTCAGGGAGCGTGATACACGAATGCTGTTGTTATCCCGTAAGAATCTGCGGATCTCCCCGATGATCATGGGGACTGCATAGGTGGAGAACTTCACGCCCAGAGTAGCGTCGAAATTGTCGATGGCTTTGATGAGACCGATGCACCCGATCTGGAACAGATCATCCACGTTCTCCGCACTGCTCGAAAAACGCTTGATCACACTCAGGACCAGGCGTAAATTTCCTTCAATATAGGTCTCTCGGGCAGCGGTATCTCCTTCACGGATCTTCGCAAATAAAGCATCCTTGTCTGCCGCCTTTAACAAAGGCAGTTTTGCTGTATTGACACCGCAGATTTCCACTTTTCCCTGTACCATAGAGACCTCCCGATTACTGAATTTTTTGATAACAACAGTATTCACAGGACTGTGGGAGGATATACTTTGCCGGTAGAATTTCCAGTATTTGCCGAACAAACGGATGGGAGAGGCATATATTATATATATAGAAAGAAAGCAGGAGTACGCATATGCTTTTTTCCGAATTAAAATGCAAAGATGTGATCAATGTCAGAGACTGTAAAAAGCTGGGGCATGTCTGTGATCTGGAGTTCGATGAGTGCAGCGGATGCATCTGTAAGATCATGGTGCCCGGAGGAAACCAGTGGCTGGGATTCCTGCGCTGTGAACCAAATATCGTTATCCCATACAAGGACATCAGGCAGATCGGTCCGGACATAATTTTAGTTGACATTAATTGCTGATTCTCTTATAATATCCGTATAAATAACACGTGGTTTTTAAGAGGAGGATGCCTATGAAATGTCCGTTCTGCAGCCATGAGAATACCAGAGTGATCGATTCGAGACCGGCGGAAGATAACAATTCCATTCGCCGTCGTCGTGTGTGTGATGAATGCGGCAAGCGATTTACCACTTACGAGAAGATCGAAACGATTCCGCTGATCATTATTAAAAAGGATAATAACAGAGAGGCATATGACCGTGCCAAGATCGAGGCCGGAGTACTCAGAGCCTGCCATAAACGTCCGGTCAGCGCACAACAGATCACGAACCTGGTGGACGAGGTGGAGAACGAGATCTTCAACCGGGAAGAACGGGAGATCCCCAGCGGAACCATCGGTGAGCTTGTGATGAATAAGCTGAAGGATCTGGATGCGGTAGCTTATGTGAGATTTGCTTCCGTATATCGGGAGTTCAAGGACGTGAACACTTTTATGGATGAATTAAAGAGTGTCCTGAATGACAAGAATCATAATTAATTTCCGGAAGACTTAAGTTTTCGTAAAAACAGTCGATATGATAACTGAAAATACAGCCAGATAAAGCTAGATAAAGCTAGAATTTCGCATGGCATGTGCGATATAGAAAAAAGAAGGACAAGGAGGTGAATACATGGGAATAGGCGGAGTGAACGGGATCAGCGGAATTGGCAGAATGCATGATTACAGCATACAGATGCCGCAGCCGGCGAAGACAGTGATCGTGGAAGAGACCGGGGCAGATTCCCATGTAGCATCTTCGGAACAGATAAATTCCGGGAATTCCACTGCGGCGAAGGAGGAAGCTTCGGTCGGAGAGCAGAAGCCAAACGCTCCGCTAGAGGACATCTCCATTACGTTCCACAAACAGGACGATTTCGGCTACATCGGCAGAGACAGCGATATTCGTTCCCTGGATGTGGAGAAGGCGATCTCCGATATGCGTAAGGACCAGATCTTACAGCAGTACCAGTACTTTGTGGGAAGTAAGACGGTATTTACAGAATAGTTACCTCCGTCTGTCAGGCGTAAGCAAGACACCGGAGGTATTTTTAATTTTTTCGGAAGAAGCGATACAGACAGAAAAAATAGATTCCGGCAAGAACCAGCTGGCTGACCAGAATCCCCCACAGATATCCCTGCATACCGATCACGGGAATGGCAAAAAATACGAACAACAGTCGGATCAGAAGGCAGACCACGTTGGAGAAAAAGATCCGTCCCGCCATGCCAAGACCCTGCAAAATGCTGGAGAGAGTGGTATCCAGATACAGAAAAGGACAGATGAAGCCCAGAGTCACGATAAAATGACCGGCCAGTTCACTGTGGAACAGTTCCGTTCCCATCCAGTCACCCAGAAACAGAAAACCGCACAGACAACAGGCACCCATGAGACTGCAATATTTTACGGTGCGCAGTGTGTCACATAAGACGGCTCCAAGGTCTCCTTTGGCATGATTTTCGGAGATGGTGGGCAGGAGAAGCACCGCCACGGAGCCGGTAAGGGCATTAGGGAAAAAGATCATGGGCATGGCCATGCCGGTAAGGACACCGTATACACTTAAGGCTGTGGTGGTATCATAACCATAGAGCAGAAGCTTCTGGGGAATGGAGACGGCTTCGATACTCTGTAAAATGTTCAGAACGATACGGTTGGCGGTCAGAGGCAGTGCCATACCAAGGAGATCCCGATAGACCGGAACAGAAGGCCAGATATTTCGCAGGGAAAGAATACTACTGCCCGGATACAGATGTATGTACAGGCAGATCAGAGCGATCAGCATGGAAAAGATCTCGCCCACGGTGAGACCAAGAACCGCGGCATTGATGGAGGGAGTACGACCTTCTGCCAGATCGGCTCCGGTGACGAGAAAGACGCAGCCGACTCTTGCAAGCTGTTCTAAAAGCTGTGTAAGAGCAGGCACGGAAGCTTTCTTTTTCCCATAGAAATAACCGTTGATGCAGGCGTGCAGCGCGGCAAAGGGGACAGAGAAGGACAGAATCCGCAGCATGGGTACGGTACGGTGATCTTTTAACAGAAAAATACCGATAGGATCCGCAGAGAAAAACAAAATGGCATTTGTTACAAGAGACAGGGGTAAGGTGATACTGATCCCGGCCAGCAGCGGTTTTAAATTCCCGGAAGGGTGTTTGGCGCTATCCGCCGCCACATATTTCGAGATGGCGGTCTGGTAGCCTGCGGCAGTCAGGGAAAAGGAAAGAGACAGCGCCGGACTGAGCAGCTGATAGATGCCCATTCCCTCTTCGCCGAAGAGCCTGGACAGATAGATACGGTAGAAAAATCCAATGACACGGGTGATAAGGCCGGTTGCAGTCAGAATCATAGTACCGAAGATCAGGGGATGACGTTTGGCTTGTTTCATAAGCGGATTTTTGGCCTTTTTGGCTTAAAAGATCTTGCAAAAGTATATTCCGATGACCTTGTTGACAGAACAGTAAAGTGAATGCTATCATGAATAGCAGTAAAATGTGCATGATCAGTTACAAGATATGCAGAAATGAGGCAATATGATATATTTAGATAATGCAGCGACTACGAAAACAGCACCGGAGGTCGTAGATGCGATGCTCCCGTATTTCAGTGAATATTACGGCAATGCCAGCACCATCTACAGTCTGGGCGCCGAGAGTAAAAAGGCTATGGATCATGCCCGCCAGACCATCGCGGACAGTCTGGGAGCGAAGCCGGAAGAGATCTATTTTACCGCCGGCGGTTCTGAGTCCGATAACTGGGCGTTAAAAGCCACCGCAGAAGCTTATGCTACCAAGGGAAAACATATTATTACCACGAAGATCGAGCATCATGCCATTCTCCATACCTGTGAGTATCTGGAGAAGAGAGGCTTTGAGATCACCTATCTGAATGTGGACAGAGACGGACTGATCAGCCTGGACGAGCTGAAAGCAGCCATCCGCCCTGATACCATTCTGATCAGCGTGATGTTCGCCAACAACGAGATCGGTACCATCGAGCCCATCGCCGAGATCGGAGAGATCGCGAAGGAGCACGGCGTATTGTTTCATACCGATGCGGTACAGGCGTATGCACAGGTTCCCATCAATGTGGATGAGATGCATATTGACATGCTCAGTGCCAGCGGCCATAAATTAAATGGCCCCAAGGGCATCGGCTTTTTATATATCCGTAAAGGTGTGAAGATCCGTTCTTTTGTACACGGCGGAGCGCAGGAGAGAAGCCGCAGAGCCGGTACAGAGAACATCCCCGGCATCGTGGGACTGGGGGCAGCCGTAGAGCGTGCCATGCGTATCATGGACAGTAAGACCCAGAGGGAGATCGAGTTGCGTGATTATCTGATCGGACGTCTGGAGAACGAGATCCCTCATTGCTGGCTGAACGGTCACCGCACGAAGAGACTTCCGAATAATATCAATTTCTCCTTCCTGTTTATCGAGGGAGAATCCATGCTGATCATGCTGGATATGAAGGGGATCTGTGCTTCCAGCGGTTCCGCATGCACTTCCGGATCCTTAGATCCTTCCCATGTGCTGTTAGCCATCGGTTTAAAGCATGAGGAAGCCCACGGTTCCTTGCGTCTGACATTGTCTGAGGATAGCACGAAGGAAGAAATGGATATCGTAGCGGAAGAAGTGAAGAAAATCGTACAGAGACTGCGGGATATGTCTCCTTTATATGAAGATTTTTTAAAAAGTCAGAAGAACAATTAAGTAAGAAAGAAGAGGATAACAGCTACATGTACAGTGAAAAAGTAATGGATCACTTTCAGAATCCCAGAAATGTCGGGGAGATCGAGGATGCCAGCGGCGTAGGTACTGTGGGCAACGCCAAGTGCGGAGATATTATGAGAATGTTCCTGGACATTGACGAGAACGGGATCATCAGAGAGGCAAAGTTCAAGACTTTCGGTTGCGGTGCTGCCGTAGCTACCAGCTCCATGGCTACCGAACTGGTAAAGGGCAAGACCATCCAGGAAGCTTTGCAGGTAACGAACAAGGCGGTAATGGAGGCTCTGGACGGACTGCCTCCCGTAAAGGTACACTGCTCACTTTTGGCAGAGGAAGCCATCCATGCAGCTCTGTGGGATTATGCGGAGAAGAACCACATCACCATTGAAGGCCTGCAGAAGCCTAAAAACGATATCAGTGAGGGCGAAGAAGAGGAAGACTATTAAGATCTATGAAGAAAAAAGTAGTGGTTGGCATGTCCGGAGGCGTGGATTCTTCTGTGGCAGCCATGTTATTAAAAGAACAGGGCTATGATGTGATCGGGGTCACCATGCAGATCTGGCAGGACGAGGAGGAAGCAGCCAAGGAAGCTAATGGCGGATGCTGTGGACTGTCTGCGGTGGATGATGCCCGAAGAGTGGCACAGAGACTAGAGATTCCCTATTATGTCATGAACTTTAAAAAAGAGTTCAAGTGTCATGTCATGGATTATTTTGTGGACGAGTATTTAAGAGGACGTACACCGAATCCCTGCATCGCCTGCAACCGTTACGTGAAGTGGGAATCCCTGTTACAGAGGAGCTTAGAGATCGGTGCGGATTATATTGCTACGGGACATTATGCAAGGATCGACAGACTGCCAAACGGTCGTTTTGCTATCCGCAATTCCATTACGGCGGCGAAGGACCAGACCTATGCGCTGTATAATCTGACCCAGAATCAGCTTTCACATACTCTGATGCCGGTGGGAGAATATACCAAGGACGAGATCCGTGTCCTGGCAGAGGAGGCTGGACTTCCGGTGGCACATAAGCCGGACAGTCAGGAAATCTGCTTCGTACCGGACAAGGATTATGCTTCTTTTATTGACAGAGAAGCCGGCGAAAAGGTGCCGGGACCGGGCAATTTTGTCACGGAGGATGGCAGGATACTGGGGCATCATAAGGGGATTACCCATTATACCTTAGGACAGCGCAGAGGATTGGAACTCCCCATGGGAGAGAGGGTGTTTGTTACAGCCATTCGCCCCGAGACCAATGAGGTGGTGATCGGTTCAGATCAGGAACTTTTCACGGATAAAGTATTATGTGAAAATGTGAATTATATGGCAGTGGAGGATATCACAGAACCCGTCAGAGTACTGGCGAAGATCCGCTATAATCATAAGGGCGAGCATGGAACGCTTACAAAACAACCGGATGGCAGAGTACTCTGCACCTTCGATGCACCGGTGCGTGCCGCTACACCGGGACAGGCTATGGTGTTCTATCAGGGCGAGCATGTACTGGGTGGCGGGACCATTGTCCAGTAGGAAAACAGGGATCACTATTTTACAATAGTGGTCCTACGTTTTTATCGCGGCATGTAACAACAACAGCGGGGGTGTGCATATAATAGAAGAAAGCTTTTATAATTCACAGGAGAGACTATGGATTATCGATTTTCGTTTCAGAGACCTATGAGAAGAAACAGCTTCTGTTCCATGAAGGGAACGATTGTGGATCTGGTGCCGGCAGGGCAGGGCGGACGCAGAGCTGACGGATGCCTTTTATTTGCAGCTATCGAGGATACGGATGGCAATACAGTAAACTTTTTTATCAATCCCGATACCTATGTGGTGGATTTTACTACGTTGTCAGTGGGAATGATGGCAACCTTCTGGTATCGCAACGATGCGCCAATGCCCCTGATCTATCCGCCTCAGTATACTGCAGTGGTAGTGGCGGAAGAGAGAAGTGACCGGTATGTGGATGTGAGTTATTATAACAATTCCCTGGTCAATGAGGAACAGACATTGCAGCTGAATCTGGATGGTACGGTGGATGTGCGTACTGTGAACAACCAGTATTTCCAGGCGAGTCCCGCGAACCATAATCTGGTGGTCATCTATTCCTCTTCCACGAGAAGTATTCCTGCCCAGACCACACCGTCTAAAGTGGTGGTGCTGTGTGACAGAAGCTGTGGTTAGACAGACAAAAGAGGACAGTTGTAGTCCAGAGGCCTATTGAGATTTTTGCAAAAATGTTATACCATAAAATAATCCCCATAGAATACATTCATAGCTGCCTGCGCATAGTGCAGGCAGTCTGTGAGGGGATTACTTATGGCTTTGGCAGTACGAAGGAGAAAAGAGGGTATTATGGGTAAGAAAAAGCAGATGCGTTCTGAAGTAAAAGGGAATGTGAAAAACAGTATAGGAAGAATTGCGTTTGCAGCATTGGCTGTGCTTTTGCAGATCGGCTGGATACTGGTATTGATGATCAAGCTGTATCAGTATTCTTCGGTGATCTCCCTGCTGACCAGTCTGTTTGCACTGTTGGTGGCGCTCAGGATTTATGGGAAACATGCCAATGCCGCATTTAAGATGCCCTGGATCATTGTAATACTGGCCTTTCCCGTATTCGGTCTGTGCATTTACGGATTGTTCGGGCACAAAGAGGCTATGCATAAAATCATCCGGAAATTTGAGGATGTGGATGCACAACTGGTTCCTTTAAATTCTCAGGATGAAACAGTGGTAGAGCGCCTGGAGGCGGAAGATCCCATGGCTGCAAACCAGTGTTATTATATCCGGAAGTATGGTAATTATCCAGTGTACGATGCAACAGCTGTGAAATTCTATCCGGAAGCTTATCTGGGATATGAGGAACAGCTTAAGGAGCTGGAGAAGGCAAAGCACTTTATATTCCTGGAATATCATGCCATAGAGGAGGCGGAGGCTTTTGCACAGCTGAAGGATGTATTGGCAAGAAAGGCTGCCGAGGGCGTGGAAGTCCGCATCCTGTACGACGATGTAGGCTGTATCGGCTTTCTGGATAAAAGCTTTATTGACCGCATGAATGCCATCGGTGTACAGTGCCGGGTATTCAACTATGTGGTGCCGTTCTTAAATATTTTCATGAATAACCGTGACCACCGCAAGATCATGATCGTCGACGGAAAAGTCGGTTTTACCGGTGGATATAATCTGGCAGATGAGTATTTTAACATCACGCATCCTTACGGCTACTGGAAGGATACCGGTGTGAAGCTGACCGGCAGAGCGGTACAGAGTTTTACTATGATGTTTTTGGAAATGTGGAATGTCATGGGACAGGCCGATACCGATTATGAAAAATATTTGCAGGCATCACAGGATGGTACGGAAGACGGACATGAGCAGAAGGCGTCCGGCTATGTACAGCCCTATGCGGATTCTCCGCTGGACGGAGAGCCGGTGGGTGAGAATGTCTACCTGAACCTGATCAAGACGGCGAAGAAACGCCTCTATGTGGCAACTCCTTATCTGATCATCAGTGATGAGATGACGAGAGAGCTGGGACTGGCAGCCAAACGGGGCGTGGATGTGCGTGTATTTACCCCCGGTATTCCGGATAAGAAAATCATCTACGGTGTGACCAGATCTTATTATTCCGGACTGGTGCGCCAGGGTGTGAGAATTTATGAATACACACCGGGATTTTTACACGCAAAACAGATGCTGTGTGATGACGATACCGCAACGGTAGGTACGATCAATATGGATTACCGGAGCCTTTATCATCATTTTGAAAACGGTGTGTGGATGCACGGCTGTGATGCCATCCGGGATATTGAGGCGGATTTTGATAAGCTGTTACAGGATAGTGAGGAAGTCACCGATAAATATCGGGATGGAAGGAAAAATATGGCAGTAAGGGGATGGCAGTGTATCATGCGCCTGATCGCACCGCTACTGTAACGGATGTCTGCTTAGTCAATGCAAAATGAATGTAACGATAAAGAACCGGGACATTTTTCGGATGTGCGGAAAAGAGTTCCGGTTTTGTAATATGGAATTTGTTTTCTGTGGGAGAAGGAGCGGAACGTGAAAATACTGGTCAGTGCCTGTCTGTTAGGCGAAAACTGTAAATATAACGGGAAAAATAATTACAGCGAGCGTGTGGTAAAATATCTGGAAGGGCATGAGGTGATCCCGGTATGCCCCGAGGTACTGGGAGGACTTCCGACCCCGAGGAATCCGTCGGAGATCGTGGACGGTGTGGTCATAAACTGTAAAGGCGTAAATGTGGACAGGCAGTTTTGGGAAGGTGCGAAGGAGGCACTTCGGATTGCCAAAGAGAATGGCATCAATCTGGCAATCTTACAGTCACGAAGTCCCAGCTGCGGGGTAAAGCAGATTTATGATGGAAGCTTTACCGGTAAACTCATCCTCGGACAGGGAGTATTTGCACAATTGCTGGCAAAGAACGGCTTCCGGGTGATGGACTGTGAGGAAATATAATGGCAAAAATATTATTGTTTGGCGTGAGTACACAAAAAGACCGGGCTGTGCGTGTGGCAGCGGAGAAAATAGGTGTGGATGTGACGGCGGTGAACCGCAGGGACTATGGACAGAAGATCGGAACACTGGCGGAAATCAGCGGTTTTCATAAGAATGGAAAAATATATAACGGTCCTGATTTTGCAATGGAAATGCTGGTGTTTTCCGGAATGGATTCGCAACAGGTGGATGCATTCCTGGCAGAATATAAGGCAACCGGCTTACCACCGGTTGCCCTGAAGGCGATTGTGACACCGTATAATGTCTCATGGACAGCGGATGCGTTGCTTCGCGAGCTGATGAAGGAACACATTCAGCTTGGAGGATAGGGAATAAAGAAAATTACAGCTTGTGATATTCCGGGCTGCGCTTTTCGTAGATTGTGTAATATTTGAAACCGCACAGCTGCAGGATCTCGGAGGCAAGATCCAGATAGGATCCCACATCCTGAGGTTTGTGAGCATCGGTTCCTACGGTGATGATCTCACCGCCCAGCTCATGATAGCGGCGCAGAATATCGGTACAGGGATGAGGCTGTCTGAGACCGTAGCGGAAGCTTCCGGTGTTCAGTTCCAGACCTTTTCCCTGCTGCACTAAAAGCTCTAGGATCGGATCAATGGCATCCTTATATTTGTCATAGGAATAGTTCTTGTCCTTGGTGGGAGCCACACGGACGATATAGTCCAGATGTCCCAATACATCATAATCGTCATGGCATTTCAGATTCTCCAGTGTCTCTGCAAAATAAGCCCGGATGGCTTCTTCCTCGGAGGAGAATTTCTCGAAATATTCCGGATAATAGGGATCCATTCCTTTGCAGAGATGAGTGGAGCCGATGACGAAATCAAAATCATAGGCGGAAATAAAATCTTCGTTGCGGTCGGCCAGATGAGGCTGCAATCCCAGCTCCACGCCGAAGAGGATTCGCATTTTCCCTTCATATTTCGCGCGGCAGCGGAGCACGTCGTACAGATAGGAATCCGTATTCAGTAAAAAGATCGTTCCCGGTCCTTCCTCGGTGCGGGGATAATCAAAATCGTTATGCTCGGTAAAACACATGGTCTCCAGTCCCAGAGCGAGACCTTTATCGATCATCTCCGGCATTGGAGCCTGGGAATCTCCCGAAAAAGAAGAGTGAAGATGACAATCTGCTTTGATAGACATATTTTTATCCTTTCTGGTTATCATAATACGAACCTATTATAGCAAAAATGAAGGGAAAAACCATAGCATTTCTAAACAAACTGTAAAATTTACCACAAAATCACAAATATTTTTCATTTACATCTTGAATTATAATCAGGAATTAGGTAAAATGTCTTTGCTGATAAAATTTTGACAATCTGTGAAGCACAGTAAGTCAAAAGATATAAAATTAATATTTTAGGAGGAAACTAAAATGGCAGTAAGAGTAGCAATTAATGGTTTCGGCCGTATCGGTCGTCTTGCATTCAGACAGATGTTCGATGCAGAAGGATATGAAGTAGTAGCAATCAACGATTTAACCAGCCCTAAGATGCTGGCACATCTGTTGAAGTATGATTCTTCTCAGGGTGTTTACAAGTATGCAAGTACCGTTGAGGCTGGCGAGGACAGCATCACCGTTAACGGCAAGACCATCACCATCTACAAAGAGGCTGACGCAAGCAAGCTTCCCTGGGGTGAATTAAAGGTTGATGTAGTTCTGGAGTGTACCGGATTCTACACCTCTAAGGAGAAGGCTTCCGCACATATCACTGCCGGTGCTCGTAAAGTTGTTATTTCTGCTCCTGCAGGTAACGACCTTCCTACCATCGTATACAATGTTAACCACAAGACCCTGAAGCCCGAAGATACCGTTATCTCCGCAGCTTCCTGCACCACCAACTGCTTAGCACCTATGGCTAAGGCTCTGAACGATTGCAGACCTATCATGAGCGGTATCATGACCACTGTTCACGCTTATACCGGTGACCAGATGATCCTTGACGGACCTCAGAGAAAGGGCGATCTGAGAAGAAGCCGTGCAGGCGCTTGCAACATCGTTCCCAACTCTACCGGTGCAGCTAAGGCAATCGGCCTGGTAATTCCCGAACTGAACGGCAAGCTGATCGGCTCCGCTCAGCGTGTTCCGACCCCTACCGGTTCTACCACCATTCTGGTAGCAGTAGTTAAGGGCGCTGTAACCAAGGAAGAGATCAACGAGGCTATGAAGGCAGCTGCTACCGAGTCCTTCGGTTACAACACCGATGAGATCGTATCTTCCGATATCGTAGGCAGCACCTACGGTTCCATCTTCGATGCAACTCAGACCATGGTTGCTCCTATGGAAGATGGCAATACTCAGGTACAGGTTGTATCTTGGTATGACAACGAGAACAGCTACACCTCTCAGATGGTTCGTACCATCAAGTACTTCAGCGAGTTAGCATAAGCCGACAGGCGTTAACGCGTAAAGACCTATCAGGGTCCGGTCTTACAAGGACCGGGCCCTTTTTAGATACTAAAATAATTGGAGGTTAATACTATGGGATTAAATAAGAAATCTGTAGATGACATTAACGCAAAGGGAAAGAGAGTCCTGGTAAGATGCGACTTTAACGTTCCCTTAAAGAACGGTGAGATCACTGACGATACCCGTATCGTTGCAGCTCTGCCTACCATCAAGAAGCTGATAGGCGATGGCGGCAAGGTAATTCTTTGCTCTCATCTGGGTAAGGTAAAGAATGGCCCCAACGAAGGCGAATCTCTGGCACCTGTTGCCAAGAGACTGTCCGAGAAGCTGGGCAAAGAGGTTACTTTCGTAGCTGACTACAATGTAACCGGCGAAGCAGCTACCAAGGCTGTTGAGAACATGAAGGAAGGCGACGTTGTTCTGCTTCAGAATACCCGTTTCCGTGGCGCAGAGGAGACCAAAAATGGTGAGGAGTTCAGCAAAGAGCTGGCTGACCTGGCTGATCTGTATGTATGTGATGCATTCGGTTCTTCTCACAGAGCACATGCTTCCGTAGCAGGTGTTACCAAGTTCATCACCGCTAAGGGTGGTCAGAACGTAGTAGGTTACCTGATGGAGAAGGAGATCAACTTCTTAGGTAAGGCTGTAGAAGATCCCGTAAGACCTTTCGTAGCTATTCTGGGCGGTGCAAAGGTTGCAGACAAGCTGAACGTTATCTCCAACCTGTTAGAGAAGTGTGATACCCTGATCATCGGTG
>ENA-USUK01001446-USUK01001446.1-human-gut-metagenome-genome-assembly--contig:-NODE-1446-length-18071-cov-5.678393_pt1 | contig 18071 bp, 14 predicted proteins | sample MGYA00250062_ERZ773400 | MGnify/ENA primary metagenome ERZ773400 (study PRJEB29103, sample SAMN06111961) | human gut metagenome | biome: human gut; feature: ankylosing spondylitis patient; material... | reverse complement strand
GGACGCACGTTTTTTGCGTTCCGGCACCCCATCCGGCAACTAATATATATAATAAATAAAGAATGTATTAAAATACATTATATCTTTTTCCTCATTTTGGGGATGGCAAGATAGGGATTTTCTTTAATCATTTCATATACCAGCGCAGGCGTTCCCCAACATCTCACGATGGCGGCAATCTGTTGGGGAGTAAGTGTCTGGGTGTGCGGGGTAAATCCCGCTTCCGTCAGTTGTTGCGGCAATGCCGGGTGTTCTGTTATCGTCCGGCGAAAAGCTCGCACCGCTGAACTGTTGTACTGAAAGTTTGGAAAATAAGCGATTGCCACTTCGGACAACGCATGGCAGCCGCAAAGCAGCCAGTCATAGGATTTAATTTTCATGTTCCTTTATTCATTTGTTATGGCGCAAAAGTATGCTTTCTCCGAATGATGGGATAAACTGTTATTTTTATTGTCGGTAATTTCAATATGAAATTAGTTGGAAAATATTTAAATAAAAATCTAATTATTTAAACAATCTTCTCTATATTTGCACTCGATATTAGATTTTATATGGCATTTCTGTTCTCTTACAGACAGTAGTGCCCGGTTTAAATAAAAATAAAGGTATTAGGATGTCGAAAATAATAAAAGAAGCACAAAAACATTTACAACAGAAAAGGGAAAAATATCATCGTCAGGAAGAGAAGATAGAGGAAATGAAATGTACAATGCAACATACGGAAAAGGAGATCAAGCAATTGGAATATGCGCTGGAAGTAATGGAAAGCGCGGAAAAGGCAGGCCGCAAACGGAGAGTGATCGCTCATGATAAGATAAAGGAGTACTTTGCTTCTTTCAGCCGTTTCTTCGACTTTCTGCAGCACCGCTTGAATCTGTTCGTGCATTATGAGCTGGCGTGCGAGATTATCTTTGCGCGCTACCGGTCCCGAAGCAGATCGCGCACTCCCGGAAGGGAAAATCTCAGTTTCGATACCGTACTGCCTTACTTTAAAACTGATGGTGAGCTGATAGTACGAATAAAATAGAAATCTAAAGATAAAAGCATGGAAAATAAATGTTTTAGGAACAGAAACGACTAAATTGATATTTTTTGCCTATTTTTGTATGTCCATTATTGAATGATATGATACAGATAATACAATTAAAAGGAAAAGACAAACGTTTATATCGGCTGCTGGCACCTCTGGTTATGGATCCTGACGTGATACGTGCCAACAACAATTACCCGTTCAAGACGAGTGAAGACTACGTCTGGTATATTGCGGTCGATGGAAAAGAAGTGAAGGGATTTGTCCCGGTGGAACAGAAGAGCAAGAAAAAGGCTGTAATAAACAATTATTATATAGGAGCTGAAAATACGGAGCGGGAAGAGATCTTATCCGATCTGCTGCCTGCTATAATAAAAGATTTCGGCCCTGAGAGCTGGCTGCTTCATTCCATCACACTTGTACAAGACAAAGAAATATTCGAAAAGTTCGATTTTACATCCATGGATAAGAAATGGACACGTTACGTTAAAATGTATAGATAGGAGGCTTATGGGGAAAAAAGTTGCAGGCACTAAAAATGTATATGAGCTGGCACAAGAACGATTGAAAGTAATATTTAGCGAGTTTGATAATATATATGTATCATTTTCCGGAGGTAAGGATAGTGGGGTACTGCTGAATATGTGTATTGATTATATCCGGAAGAATAATTTGAAAATACGTCTGGGAGTCTTCCACATGGATTACGAGATCCAGTATAAGATGACCATCGACTATGTAGACCGGATATTGGAGGCCAATAAGGATATTCTGGATGTTTACCGAGTGTGCATTCCTTTCCGGGTGTCGACCTGCACATCTATGTATCAGTCTTTCTGGCGTCCGTGGGAGGACAGCAAGAAGAATATATGGGTACGCTCCATGCCCAAGAAAGCGATGACAAAGGAGGATTTCCCTTTTTATAATACGTCAATGTGGGATTACGAGTTCCAGATGCGTTTTGCGCAATGGTTGCATAATAAGAAGGACGCGGTGCGCACCTGCTGCCTGATCGGAATCCGTACCCAAGAGAGTTTCAACCGCTGGAGATGCATCTACATGAGCCGCAAATTCCAGATGTATCATAAGTATAAATGGACTTCAAAAGTGGGTAACGATATTTACAACGCGTACCCTATTTATGACTGGAAGACGACGGACGTATGGACGGCCAACGGAAAGTTCCAATGGGATTATAACACGCTGTATGATCTGTATTATCGGGCGGGTGTCAATCTGGAACGCCAGCGTGTGGCGAGTCCTTTCATCAATGAGGCGCAGGAGAGCCTGCAACTCTACCGGGTGCTCGATCCCAACACTTGGGGCAAGATGGTCGGGCGGGTGAACGGAGTCAACTTCACCGGTATGTATGGCGGCACCCACGCCATGGGATGGCAGTCGGTGAAACTTCCCGAAGGATACACATGGCGGGAGTTCATGTATTTCCTTCTGTCCACGTTGCCGGAGCGGGCACGGAAGAATTATCTCCGGAAACTGTCGGTAAGTGTGAATTTCTGGCGGACGAAAGGCGGCTGTCTGAGTGATTCGACCATCCAGAAGCTGATTGACGCCAAAGTGCCGATTGTCGTGATGGACAACAGCAACTATAAAACGTTGAAGAAACCCGTGCGCATGGAATATCAGGATGACATCGACATCCCGGAATTCAAGGAGATACCTACCTACAAGCGGATGTGCATCTGCATCCTGAAGAACGACCATGCCTGCAAATACATGGGATTCTCGCCTACAAAGGAGGAAATGAGCAAAAGAAGTCAAATAATGGAACAATATAGAATCATAGTATCATGAGTGTAGATAAAAGCCCTGTTTATGAGGTAAAGGCGGTGCCTGTGGAAAAAGTGTATGCCAACGATTATAACCCGAATGTGGTGGCTCCGCCTGAAATGAAGTTGCTCGAACTGTCTATCTGGGAGGATGGATTTACGATGCCCTGCGTGTGTTATTATGATAAGGAGGCCGACCGCTATATCCTGGTGGACGGTTACCACCGCTATACGGTACTGAAGACATCGAAACGGATTTACAAACGCGAGAACGGGCTGCTTCCGATTGTCGTGATAGACAAGGACCTGTCCAACCGTATGAGCTCGACCATCCGCCACAACCGTGCGAGAGGTATGCACAACATCGAATTGATGTGCAACATTGTTGCCGAACTTGACAAGGCGGGGATGTCGGACCAGTGGATTATGAAGAATATCGGTATGGACCGAGACGAATTGCTGCGTTTGAAACAAATTTCCGGGCTTGCCGACCTGTTTGCCAATCATGAGTTCAGTATTCCGGACGAAGTTGCCCCGACGGAAACGGAGCGTAAAGTGTTGTAATCAGGCAATTAGATATGTATACTATTGTTAATTTTTCTTTTTTAGAAAATAACCTTTCTGAAAATTGTATATATTAATCAAATAGGTTACATTTGTAACCATAAACAAAACGAGGAGACAGCATCTCTTTAGTAAACAATAGAATACATAAAATGAAAAGAATTCTGGTAAGTGGAGGAGCCGGCTTTATTGGTTCACATCTTTGCACACGGCTAATAAACGACGGTCACGAAGTGATATGCCTGGATAATTTTTTTACGGGGTCGAAAGACAACATCGCTCATCTGATGGGCAATCACCATTTTGAAGTAGTGCGGCATGATGTCACTTACCCATATTCTGCAGAGGTGGATGAAATATACAACTTGGCTTGTCCCGCGTCCCCACTTCATTATCAGCATGACCCTATACAAACGGCCAAGACGTCGGTGATGGGGGCTATCAATATGCTGGGACTGGCGATGAGACTGGATGCAAAGGTGTTGCAGGCTTCTACGAGCGAGGTGTATGGTGACCCGATTGTGCATCCGCAGCCGGAGTATTATTGGGGGAACGTAAATCCTGTGGGGTACCGTTCCTGTTACGATGAGGGGAAACGCTGTGCGGAGACATTGTTTATGGATTATCATCGACAGAATGATGTGCGTGTGAAGATTATCCGCATATTCAATACGTATGGTCCGCGTATGCTGCCGAACGACGGGAGGGTAGTCTCAAACTTCGTTTTGCAGGCATTGAACAATGAAGATATCACGATATATGGTGACGGAAAGCAGACGCGCAGTTTCCAATATATCGACGATCTGATAGAGGGAATGATAAGGATGATGGAGACGGAGGACGATTTTACCGGTCCTGTGAATCTCGGCAATCCGCATGAGTTCTCAATACTGGAGTTGGCGGAAAAGATAATTGCCATGACGGGTTCTTCTTCGAAGATAGTGTTCAAGTCATTGCCGAACGATGATCCCAAGCAACGGCAGCCGGATATAACGCTGGCAAGGAAAAAACTCGGTTGGGAGCCTGCCGTCGAACTGGAAGATGGGCTGAGCCGCATGATTGAGTATTTTAAGGGATCTAAAACGAATAAATAAGGAGATAATTATGAATGTGGAAATTAATCCTTCCGAATATAAAGTCCTCATTGTGGACGATGTCATTTCAAATGTACTTTTATTGAAGGTGCTATTGAACAATGAAAAATTTCAGATTGTAACCGCCAGCAACGGTACGGAGGCTTTGGCGCAGGTGAAGAATGAAAAACCGGATCTTGTGCTGTTGGATGTCATGATGCCGGACATCAGTGGGTTTGACGTGGCGAAGCAGATGAAAGCTGATCCCGGAATGTCTGATATTCCTATCATTTTCCTGACTGCGCTGAATAGCACGGCGGATATAGTGAAGGGATTCCAGGTGGGAGGTAACGACTTTATCTCCAAGCCGTTCAATAAGGAGGAGCTGATCATCCGTGTGACGCACCAGATTTCGCTGGTTGCCGCCAAACGGATCATCGTGGCGCAGACGGAGGAATTGCGTAAGACGATCATGGGACGTGACAAACTGTATTCTGTGATTGCGCACGACTTGCGTTCGCCGATGGGTTCTATCAAGATGGTGCTGAATATGCTGATTCTGAATCTGCCCAGCGAGACAATCGGTGAGGAGATGTATGAGTTGCTGACAATGGCGAACCAGACCACTGAGGATGTGTTCTCACTGCTTGATAATTTGCTGAAATGGACGAAGAGCCAGATCGGTAAATTGAAGGTGGTTTATCAGGAGTTCAATATGGTGGAAGTCGTAGAGAGTGTAAGTGAGATCTTTACGATGGTGGCCGGTCTGAAGAACATCAAAATTGTACAGGATATGCCTGTGGTCCCCGTAGTTGTCCGTGCGGATATAGATATGCTTAAGACGGTGATCCGCAACTTGATAAGTAATGCAATCAAGTTTAGTAATGAGGGCTCGGAAGTGCTGGTGTCACTGACTGAGGAGGACGGTATGGCTATCGTCAGCGTGAAGGATAGTGGCTGCGGTATCGATGAGGAGAACCAAAAGAAACTGCTGCATACGGATACGCATTTCAGTACCTTCGGCACTAACAACGAGGAAGGTTCGGGACTGGGATTGCTGCTGTGCCAGGATTTCATCGTCAAGAATGGAGGCAAACTCTGGTTTACTTCGAAGAAGGGAGAGGGATCCACATTCAGTTTCTCGGTGCCGCTGCTGTAGAGTGCACCACAGATTACACGGATCAACACAGATTAAAAAGGAAAAAGAGGATTAGCACAGATTAAAAAAGGAAAAACGCAAATTGCGTAATCTGCGTTTTTATCCTCCTCTTCAATTCACGTTTAATCTCTTCTTAATCTGTGTTAATCCGTGTAATCTGTGGTGAAACTATCTCTTGCAGATTGCCTTGAAATCGCAGTATGCACATTTCTTTATGTCCTCTGTCTGCGTGAAAGGTTCTTTCTCATCAAATATTTCTTCCAACAAGGCTTGCAGGCGTTCACGGAACTCGTCTTCAAAGAAAGCGAAGTTATTTACCGGTATTTTCGGTTTGCGGGGTTCTCCCATTTCGATAACAGGTGAATAGCTTTCTGAGGCGGCACGATGAATATAAAGCAAGGCGGGAGCTACCATTAAAGGCTGTTTCCGGCTCATGATGGCGGCATACAGGAACGTTTGGAAGATATAATTGGGACGCGTTTCCGAAGGAGTGAACAGTTGCTCAATATTGGCAGGAATCTTCGGGCTTCCTCCTGTTTTATAGTCTACGATACGTAATGTACCTTCTTTAGCGTCCATGCGGTCGATTGTTCCGCCGAGACGGAGCGTTAAAGGGCCTAAGGCAGTCTGTATGGTTATCTTCTCCGATACCTTTTTCTCCATAGCGACCATCTCGAAAGGAGTGTATTGCAGGTCGTTACGAAGCAACTGTTTCAAGTAAGAAACGATTACTTTGGAATTGATGAGCTGCACACCGTTGTATTCGGGCTTCTCTTCCGGTGCGACTTTGAACAATTCCTGCTTGAAGGCTTGGTCTACATAACCTTGCAGCTTTATTTCGTCACGCAGCAGACGTTCCAAGTCCTCTCTCTGAATTATTTTTCCGTTGGCTGTCAGGTCAGTGTAAGCCAGTTGGGCGGAGAGGTGGAAGATCGTTCCGAACAGGGCGGAATCGATTTCCGCACTTACTTCATCCGGTGTTTTCAGTCCGGCAACGTATCGGTAATAGAACCTCAGCCGACAATCAAGATAAGTGTTGAGGGCGGAAGGAGAAAGGATGACGGATTCGGGCTGGGCAGTGTCGTAGGCACGGTAAAGCCGTCTCAGTATTTCCGGAGTTTTTTCTATTTGTATCTCCAGCGTGTTTTGCGGAGATTGTCCGGCTTCCAGATACTCGCGGGTGATCTCGTGCGGACCTTCCACCAGCAGTTGTAGCATGAAACGGGACTCTTCGCCACGATTCAGTCCGTCCGAAGAGGTGTTGTAGAGCAGCGTGATATTCTCTGCCCGTTGAATCAGACGGTAGAAGTAGTAAGCGTATACTGCGTTTTTATGTTCGATGGTCGTCATGCCGAAGGCTTTGCGGAGGTTGTAGGGGATGAAGGAGGACTCTCCACCGGCTTTCGGAAGTTGCCCCTCGTTGAGCGACAACATGATAAGATTGCGGAAATCGAGGTTACGTGTCTCCAACACTCCCATGATTTGCAGTCCGATAGCCGGTTCTCCGTGGAAGGGGATATTGGAAGCGGTCAGCACTTTGGTGATAAGACGTTTCAGGGTATCGGTACGCACGCTTAATTCTCCGCTTTCTATCAGACTGTATAATCTGTTTATTTTCAGGTGACTCTGGAAGATGGATTCCCGATATAACTGGTTGAAAATATCGTCATATTCCCCTTCTTTGCGGTAGAGGATGGATATGCTTTTGATTAATCGGAGCAGGTAGTCGCATAACTCCCTGATATTGCTTTGCGGAGTGAAAAGGATAGTCAGGAAGTCATCTTTTTTCAGTTCCGATGGGAGCGGATAGAAACGGTTGGTCTTTGTCAGCTCGCGTTCCAGGCGGGTGGCATGATCCGATAGTTGCCGGGTGTAGGGGTGTTTTAATATTTTTGATACGGCTTCGTAGGTGAAACGTCCGGTATCCGGTCGATAGCCGTTGGTCTGTAATTCCATAACTGCGTTGATGAAGCTGTACACCGGAGTTTGCGCCAATGGGAATCCCATAGTGATATTTACGTTTTGCACATCCTGTGGGATGGAGTGAAGCACGGGGAGGAGCAGGGCTTCGTTGCAAAGCACGATGGCATTTTCCTTTTCGCTGCCCATCTGGGCTGTCTGGGAGAACAGGAAGCGGGCTTGTGCATTTTCGGTGGAAGCGGAGATATAACGGATCTTTTTCGGCTTCCGGAAGATGTCGAAATAACTTTCCGGCAGTTCGTTGGGGAAGTCGATGAGGTTGCGTTTGATAAATTCTCCGGCTTCGTGCTTGGAGATTCGTTGGGTATAGAAGAGGTCGTAATCCCAATAAAACATGGCTTTCCCGGCTCTTTGCAGCTTTTGGAAGAATTCTTTCTCTACTTTGTTCAGTACGTTGAAACCGACGAATACGTATTTATCGTATTTGAGCCGGTCGGTATCGAGTTGTTCGATAACGTTCCGGTAGAGCATACCTTCGTAGGCAATGCCCAGTTCGGCAAGATTCTCCCGATAACGATGATAGATAATACCCAGTTTGTCCCAGAGGGATATGAATTTTTCCTTGAGTTCGGTACGCCGTTCGATGGAGAAGTTCTGAAAGAATTGCCGGATGGCTTCTTCCTGTTCTTCATCGAGGAATTCGTAGTCGTCCATCAGGTTCTTCAGGTCTTGCAGGTTGCTGAACAGTTTGTCTGCATCCACCATATTTTTGTCTACGTCGTCGAAATCGCTAATCAGCAGTTCACCCCAGAAGTAGAAATCGTCCAGCGTCTCCCGACTTCCAGTCTCTTCTTTGAATACTTTATAAAGCTCGCAAACCAAACGGATCGGATCCCCTGCCTTTTGTACGGATAGTTTCTGCAACAGGTCACTGATACTCATGGCAGCAGGCGACCAGATAGGTTGGTCGGATTCTTCTGCCAGGTATTCGTTAAAAAACAGGTTAGCGCGTTTGTTGGGGAAAACGAGCACGGTGCGCGACAGGTCGTTTCCTATTTTTGTATATAAGTCATGGGCGACTAGTTGGAGAAATGGTTGCATATTGAATATATAATTGTGGGATGTAATTGATTATTTTAATAGTTTTCTGTTTCCATTCTCTTCTAATACCCGCATTTGTTGAATTGCCACTTGGTTGAGTTTTATAAGTCGTTCACCTTGTGGTATACCTTGTTCAATGAATACGGCATTAAGATTTTCCATATTGGAAAGACAAATCAGCTCATTAATAGAGGCATAATCACGTATATTACCTTTGAGCTGAGGATATCGTTCACGCCACATCTTGGCAGTTATACCAAACATAGCTACATTCAACATATCAGCTTCATCAGAGTAAATGATACTCGCCTGTTTGGCTGTTACTTCGGCAGGGATGAGGTTTTGCTTAATAGCATCGGTATGAATGTGGTAATTAATCTTAGAAAGTTCTCGTTTTGCTGTCCATCCAAGTTGGGCTTGTTCCTGTTCTTTCAATCGTTGGAACTCTTTTAACAGATAGAGTTTGAATTGTGGTGATACCCAAGATGCGAATTCAAAAGCTATATCTTTGTGTGCATAGGTTCCACCGTAACGACCTGCTTTGGCGATAATACCTTTCGATTTAGTCTTTTCTACCCATTGTTTTACGGAAAGGATAAAACGGTTTAACCCTGCTTCATTTTTAATTCCCTCGAATTCGGGGGAATTAAATTCAGGATTATACATTTCTTCCCATATTCCAAGAAACTCTATTGTGTTCTTATTGCGTAACCATTTTTCAATAAGAGCTAACCCGTTTTCTATATTACGTACCATGTCGGTCAGGGAGATATAGTCTTTCTCATCGTATGTGATGATGGTTACTTCTGTATTTTGGACTTTAATTTTAGCCATATATTTTAATTTTACTCAGTATTTATACTTTTTCTATCCTCTCCTCATCCACATACCACAGATAACCGGTAATATTCTCGTACCCCATCTTAGAAAGTAACTGCATATATCCCTTCACCTGCTTGTTATATTTAGGATTCTCCTTGCCAAACTTAAAGTCTACTACAACCACCTGATTCTCTTTCATCATCACACGGTCCGGACGGCGGGTTTGCAGCACACCTTTCTCCTTGTAGATGATGGAACATTCGCTGAATAACGTCCATTCTCCTGAGTACCAATCCTGTATTTCGGGGGAAGAGAAAGCCTTTTGCACCACTTCGCGCACCATTCCCTCTTTTTCATCATCCCGGATAACCCCTTCAAAGACAAGGCGGTCGATGGCAGAATCGATGTCTTCTTCCGTCTCAATGGCGGAGAATAAAGTATGCAACAAACGGCCACGATTGATAAAACGATCGTCGGAATCTTCCTCCTCAATGCCCTGAATAAAGTCCGCAGAACGGTTGGATTGGCGGAACTCGATGTCGTGCCGCATGGATTCCATACGGATAGGACGTTTCTCCGGTTTTTGAGTAAGTTTGTTGGTCGAAGTCTTGGCCTTTTCTTCTTCCGAAGAACAAAGTTCACCCTGCTCGTAACACTCTTCGTCCCATTCTATATCCTCTTTCAGCGCCACTACCGGAAGAACATTCGCCAATAATTCCGACATTGTACCCTTTTGGCCTTTCTTGCTCCAGATGATGAGATTCTTTCCTGCACGGGTGAAGGCAACATAGAGCAGATTCAGGTTATCCACCCAAAGTTGCAGGCGTTCGTTCAAGTAATCATCCCCGTAGATAGATTCCGCCATTTGTGTGGAATAATTAATGGGAAGGATATCCAGCCCATCGAACGGAGCCACCTGCGGGGTACACCACACAAGCTGACTGTTCGTCTCGTTCTCCAACTTCCAGTCGCAGAAAGGAAGAAGTACCGTATGGAACTCCAGTCCTTTGGATTTGTGTATGGAGAAGATGCGGATACCCTCCACCTCACCGCTTGGAATCGTCTTGCCGCACAACGTTTCGTCCCAATAACGGATGAATCCGTCGAGCTCGGAAGAGTTACTTTGCAGATAATCCGTCACTGCATCGAAAAAGGCGAACAGGTAAGCGTCCTGATCGCTGATGCGGTTCATCTCGAAGATACTGAAAAGTTCCTCCAAAAGTTCGTAGAGAGGCATTAACCGCAGTTCTTCCAGCTTCTCAAGGAATGCGGCAGGAAGATAATTCTCTACGGGAAGGAGTAGGAGCGTGTTCCAGTCCAGCCCTTTCCGCAGCACTTCGTTCTGATAAGCCACAGCAAGTTGGGCACGCGCTATCTTGTTGTTTCCGTCGGAGAGATAACGCAAGGCGTCCAACATCATGCAGATAGCGAGCGAGGCGTCAAGGCGGAAAGCTTCGTCCGACACGATCTTATAATGCAGCTCCTTGTCAAAGTAATCGGCAATGCGGGGAATGTTCTTATTCTTCCGCACGAGAATCGCTATATCATTCAGCCGTACGCCGGAGGAGAGAAGACGGTTCACCTCTTCACCTAAGCTGATCAATGTCTGTTCGGTATAGTCATGTTCCTCATCGGGTTCGAGGAACGAAACCTTCACGTAACCCTTTTCCGTTTCCTTGGAAGATTCCTGCACAACATCAGCGTAGGCTTTCTGCAAATCCTTGCAGTCTTCGCCCAACTGACTGCGGTATATCCCGTTCAGATAATCGGCGGCGGCAGTAAAAACACGGTTGTTGAAACGGATGATATTGGTTTCGCTCCGCCGGTTGGTAGCCAATGTCCTTACATGGATGGGGAAATGCTCAATGCGGTCGTTCAGACTGTTCAGAATCCCCCAGTCACCATTCCGCCAACGGTAAATGGACTGTTTGACATCTCCCACAATCAAGCTGTCCGCTCCTTGTGAAAGCCCTTCGAGCAAAAGCAGTTTGAAATTCCCCCATTGCATTCGGCTGGTATCCTGAAACTCGTCTATCATCACGTTGCGGATATTGGTTCCTATCTTTTCGAATACAAAAGAAGAATCACCGTCTTTTACCAATTGATGAAGCAGGGCATTGGTGTCCGACAATAAGAAACGGTTGTTATCGTGGTTCAGTTGGCGCACTTCCTCGTCGATATTGGCAAGAAGCTGCACTTTATTGAGATGTTGCAGGGACAGTCGGCAACTGTTCAGCAACAGGTTATTTTTTAAACGGAGCTTTTCCGCATCCTCCAGGATATGTATCAGACTGGAATCTGCCAAAGCGATGATGTCCGCATAGCGGGAAGAACTTTTTGCCGCCCAGTTCTTTGCATCTTCCAGACACTTCTCCACAGTCGCATTGCGGATATCGTTTCCTAAGATACCATTATTCAGTTTACGGAAATAACTGCCGATTCCGCGTGAACCGTTTTTCAGATCGTCGGCGGTTAGCGCATGGCCTTCCAATTCCTCCTCAAAATGATCATAGAAACCTTTCATTTCTTCCAGCACTTCGGTTTCCAGCTCTTTCAGTTGCTTGCGGTATTCCTTGATGGTGTCCGGATTGCGCAACCGCTTCCGAAGTCCTTCCCCTTTTTCAATATAGCCCTCGTCAAAGATATTGCGGCCGAAACTTTTCACCTCATCCGATACATTCCAACGCTTGTCGTCGGTAATCCGTTCGTTGATATAATCCAGCAGCCATGCGAGGACAGGGGAGGTGGGACCGAGTTTCTCAATCATGCTGTCTACCGCATCGCTGAGCACTTCGGTATTGTTCAGTTCGATATTCAGATTCGGGCTGAGTTCCAGTTCCCGCGCCAGGTTACGCATGACGGATTGAAAGAACGAGTCGATGGTTTCCACCCGGAAACGGCTGTAATCGTGCAACATATAGCCGAGAGCGACTCCCGCCGCTTCCCGTATTTCCTGCTCCGTCCTTCTGGTTTCTTTTTTTATCCGGTCGAGATAGGCTTGAGAATCTTTGTCACCTATCTGAATGCCGTATAGCTGGCTGAGAATACGCTCTTTCATTTCAGCCGTCGCCTTATTGGTAAAGGTAACGGCCAGAATCTGACGGTAGGCACGCGGATTGAGGATTAATAATTTAATGTATTCCACTGCAAGGGTAAACGTTTTACCCGAACCGGCGGAAGCCTTATATACTAAAAGTTCACTCATGCTTATTGTAAATCTGTTAATAGAATTTTTTCATAAAGTCCGGTCCGAAACAGAGCAGGAATAGAGGGAGATAGTCTTTTAAAGCCACTCGGAGTAACTTTAAGGCTTGTCCGATCCTGTAATTTACAGTCTGGGGGGAGACATTCAGTTTTTCTGCTATCTCTTTATGGGTGAGATGTTGGCTACGATTCATCTCGTATGCTTCACGACACTCTTTGGGAAGTTGCCTCAATGCTTCTTCGTAGAGTCGGAAAAGCTCGTTGCCCAGATAGAAATCAGGGTTATTGAATTCGCCTTTGTATTTCTCTATGATTTCCTGATGTACTCTTCGCTTGATCTCAAAATGGGAAAGACGATTGAGAGCCTTGTTCTTTACGATGGTGAAAAGTAAGGTTTTCAATGTCAGTTCCGGTAAAAGGCTGGAACGGTTTTCCCACAGCCACATCATTGTTTCTTGTACGATTTCCTCAATCTCCTCCTGTTCATAGACATATTGGGAACAGAAAGCGCACAATCTCCGGAAATAGTAGCGGTAGACTGCGTCAAAAACATTTTCGTCTCCTGCTCTGAGGGCGGTGATGATGGACTTATTGTTGTTAATATCAAAAGATATCGGAGATTGCGGCATTATCATTTTTTTAATGTAAGACAAAAATAATCAAAGAAGTAGAGATAAAGAAATAAAAACACGAGAAAAAAATTTTTTCTTTCTTTGTTTAGTATATTTGCATCGCCAACTGTATAACTACAAAGGTATTATTTTTATATTGTAAAAAGATTGAGTAGAACATGGATGAAATAATCTTATTGGCCTACTTGCGAGGTGAATGTAGTGACGAGGAAGCAGAACGGGTGGAAGCATGGTGCGAGGAAGCACCGGAAAACCGGAAAGTTCTGGAGCAACTTTACTATACTCTTTTTGTAGGCGACCGTGTAGCGGTGATGAATACTGTGGATACAGAGGCATCATTAAAGAATTTGAAATCGGCAATCAGGGAGAAGGAGGAAAAGAATCAACGGAAAGGGATGCCTGTCCGTTGGGGGCGTTATGCCACTGCGGCTGCCGCTTTCTTCACCGGGCTTGTTGTTGCGGGTGGAATCACTTGGGGATTGCTGTCCAACAAACTTTCAGATTACGAGGTGCTGACCATTGCAGGCCAGCGGGCGCAAACGGTATTACCGGATGGCAGTAAAGTGTGGCTGAATGCATCTTCCAGATTGGTTTATCACAATTCCTTCTGGAGTTCGGAGCGTGAGGTGGACTTGTCGGGTGAAGCCTATTTTGAGGTGACTCATGACAAATATGCACCTTTTATTGTAAACAGCAAGCAAATCAAAACCCGCGTACTGGGCACAAAATTTAATGTACGTGCCCGCGAGGAAGAGAATAGGGTAGTGACTACCTTGCTTCAAGGTAAGGTCCAAGTAGATTCTCCACGCACGGAGAGCAACGGATATGTGCTGAAACCGGGACAGACCTTGAATATCGATACAGATACTTATCAGGCGGAACTGATCGAATATAACCAACCGACAGATGTTCTTTTATGGATTAAAGGGAAGTTGATGTTCAAGCAGAATTACTTATTGGAAATCACCAATATCATGGAAAAGCTGTATGATATTAAATTTATCTATGAAGATGAAACGTTGAAGACCGAACGCTTCACCGGTGAGTTTTCTACGGATAGCACTTCTGATGAGATCCTGAATGTGCTGATGCATACACATCATTTCAGCTATAAGAAAGAAGGAAGGACTATCCGGTTGAGAAAGAGATAGCTTTTTGATTATTCTTGTTATTGATAAACAGATATAAATATGAGAACCTCATCTTACACGCAGGAAACAATGGTGATAGAAAATCCTTCTAAACCACTTGTTATGCTTATGAATAAGCTAAGAGATAGAAAAATGGCTCAATTAAAAGAATTGAAAGAAAAGAAAGATTTTTATTTTCCTAAGAACAAGCAATGAAAGTCACTCACCCCTATATCATATATCTCGAAAGCAACATCAAGGATATGTAGATTGTATCAAAAGTAGAATTTATTCAATGTCTAAATAAAAAAAGCGGAGATTAATTCTCCGCTTTTTTATTATTAGATGTATTATTCAGGCCATTTTATGAGATTGAATTCAGAGATTCCAATCAGATAATCCCCATAAGATTCCATTCTCCACGAATCAAGGAAGTTTAATTTGAGATATTGTGTCGTTATAGGAGTGTAAAATTTTATTATGTTGTTTTTGATTCTGTCGGGTTTTGGGAATAATTTGCTTCCTACCAAAACCCAATCAGTTCTATTTTCACTCGTATATATATCAACATTTTTCACATTTGCTTCGCTACTGTATGCTTTAATAGTTCCCATTGATATCCCATTAAATGTAACTTCCTTTTTAAAATTGAAAACTAAAGTAACATCTTTATCGTATCCAGATACAAGCCATTTATCTGTATTATCATTAGCATCTTTTCCGTCCACAAGGTAAGCACAATCGTAACTAAATGGCGTAGAATCAATATACCATTTACGATCAGCTATATACTGTCCGTTTCCCAATTCAGATTCTCCCGGATCTACGTTGATACAGTTATTGATGAGTGCACAATACATCTTATTCATATTGGTACTCAATGCTACGTGCTCATCCGATACTTCTTTCAATTTTATCGGGAATAGATATTTACCGGACAAATCCATCGCTGTAAAATTGGTAAGCGTGAGACAAGCGGAGTCTTTCGAAACATAGTCTCCTGCCTTTATGGTAGCGGAACCTTTAGTAAACTCATAGGTACCTTCTAACGGAAGCGCATAAGCCGTACCGTTCTTAGCATTGTACGCATTTACAGTTTCCAGATCTCCCATTTCCAACGTCACTGTGATATCTGTGGACAAAGGAGAAGTGATTCTTACCGGTACTTTATATTCCACTTTTTCAGGAAGTGCGGCAGGATTGAACTGTACAGTCAGATCCATAAAGTCCATAGGTGTCATTCCATTACTCAGATATACTTTCTGAGTGGTATCGTCTCCTACGATTTTTTCTTCATATTCGTCCTCATCGCAAGCACTGAAAAGGCAGAGGCTTATTAGGCTAATTGCAATCAGACTGTATTTTCTATAATTTATGTGATTCATAATCTATATTTTAAGTTATTCTACATTTTCAACGTCCTTGTCAGGCTTGTTATCAGCTATAATATTTTTTATCCAACGAGTGTCGCTTTCTGAAGTACAAAGATTTCCATGTCCGGTATAATCACGGAATTCATTACCTTCTCCTTCATCCAATCTCCAATATGCTTCCAGGCCATCTGACTCCGGATTCACGTTAAACATATTATTTAGAATTTGGGTAGGAGTAATTGCTTTTGTCCAGAATCGTAATTCACTCACCTTTACGTTTGCCACTAAATATTGTCTATCATCAGGGTTACCAAAGGAAAATTTATTCTTACCCAAATTAGTGACAATACCTTTCATGGTCTTTTCCGAATCTTTCACACCATTTACATAAATTGTAAGTTTAGTGCCATCGTTTACAAAAGCTAAATGATACCATGTGTCTGTATTAAATAACATATTAGTATTCATCTGACTGTCCTGGTTCTTTGCTTGAAGCCGATTCCCTTCTGTAGTCGTATCACCGAATCTTGTATAGATTTCTCCTGTTTTCCCGGCTGGAGCGAATGCGGCAAATAAAGCCTGATTATTCCATTTACCTATTTCTTTGCCTAGCTTGTCAATACTGATTCTAAATTCTACCGACCATTCTTTTAATTCATAATCTTGGCGCATTTGCATCTTCAGAAGGTTATTTCTGTTGATGACGGGAACAGATATGGTTTTCAACGGATCCATGATGTATATCATCATATCGGCTCCTTTCAGCGTTTTGATACTTCCTTCGGTTGCAATACTGACAGGCAGTGCATAATTCCTGCCTGATTTCTTCATTTCTTCAGTCATCGGCTTGAAAGTTACTTTTACTCCCTGTGCATCTAGTTTACCTTGTTTGATTGTTACAGTATTGTTTTCAACATCGTATCCTTCTTGCGGAAGTAATACATAGTCCGTACCGTTTCTTTGGTTGTATGCTTCCAGAACCGCTTCATTGATGGCAACCTGAACCTTTACATCTTCCGGAACTGCCTGTCCGGCACACGGAGTGAAATATACAGGCAAATCAGCACTTCGGATAGGAACCTTCTGCGCAATATAGGCTTGCGTTTTCGATTCTTTGATATAAACCATGCTGTCAACCGTATCATATTTAGCATCATTACATCCCATGAGGGATATGACAATACCAGTCAATATAATTGAATATTTGTTTCGTTTCATAATTATCGATATTTAGTTTATTTTACAGGAGGGTTCATAATTCGAGTGGCATTGCGTAAAAACGGATAAGTACCTTCATGACCGGGTACATAAAACTCATATTCCATGTGATAAGTACCAACTCCGCCTTTCCGTATCTTTTTACCGTTTACAACGGGATTCCAACGGGCCATGCCTTCCAATGATTTCATTTCTGTTCCATCGGGAGCTATAAAATCGTATCCTCCCATTTGTGCATACTTCTCAAAATCTTCCGTCACTATGAGCTTTCTTGCCAATTCTTCGGCGGGAACTTCCGATGAATACTCGTTTATAAGATCATTTAAACGGCTGTTAAGTGTATATTCACCGGTACAAGTATAAGCCTGCGTAATGAAATAATCAAAATAGCTGGCATACTTAGCTGGCAAATTTGAAATCTCACCATCTACTACAAGATATCTTCCTGTACCGGATTTAGGACCTACACGCTTGGACATGGTATCCAGAAATACGTCAATACGTCCCGGTCTTCCCATTTCACGATTTGTTTCAAAGGGCTGTGCAGTAGTTATTTCCCAGTCCATATCAAAGCCGTCATAGTTATATTTGTCGATGGTATCGCAAATGGCATTCGCAAATTTCACTATTGAGGCTTTGATGGCTTCTTCGTCATTATCTACCCATCCCCAGAATTTATGCCGGTCTGCACGGGTCGCGTTATATTCTTCCGGAGTAATCTGGTCTCCCATCTCCAATACAAGGAATACGACTAATGCCTTAGTCCCTTTTTTCTCCTGCACATATCTCAGGTCTTCCAACATTTCGGGTGTCGGGCTTTTCCAGCCGCCCCACATTGATATGAAATCGACACTGTCCGGAAGTCCGACCAGACAGTTCTCCAGACTGGATCCTTTACCTGTCCAGTTTCCATACCAACCGAAAGTGACAGAATGATCAGATTTCTTATATGCGCGTAAATTCGCATAATATTCTTCTGACATACTGCTTCCGCTCATAGATTGCGAATGCAACGTTTCTATTTCCGTCCAGTCGTCACAAGCGGTATTGACCGCTAT
>ENA-USUK01001440-USUK01001440.1-human-gut-metagenome-genome-assembly--contig:-NODE-1440-length-18099-cov-45.711630_pt1 | contig 18099 bp, 15 predicted proteins | sample MGYA00250062_ERZ773400 | MGnify/ENA primary metagenome ERZ773400 (study PRJEB29103, sample SAMN06111961) | human gut metagenome | biome: human gut; feature: ankylosing spondylitis patient; material... | reverse complement strand
ACTGGAGTTCAGACGTGTGCTCTTTCGATCTGTTTCACATCAGACTTTGGTTCCTTGAAACGGACACGGAATCCGGAATTGAACCAGACCGCTCGTGCGCCGGGCCGTCCGCGCCGCGCTGGACGCCGGGCTTGCCCCCGTGCTCGTCACCGTGCGGCCCGACGCCTCCCCGAAATTGCTTGAGGCCGTCTCCGGCTTCGATGCCCGCGTGGAGATCGTCCCCGCTCCCGACGCTCATCTCGGACAGGCCGAATCCCTTAAGGCCGGCATCCGGCGGCTTGTTTCACGCTTTGACTGCCCTCCTCCGGGCGTCGTCGTCCTCCTTGGGGATCAACCGCTGGTCGGGGCGGAATTAGTACGCGAACTGACGGCGTTTTATCTGCAAAAACCGGAATGCGCGGCGGCTCCGGCGTGCGACGGCGTCCGGGGCAACCCAGTGATCCTGCCCGCCGGGGCATTCGGCGACACGCTCCTCCTGAGCGGCGACAAGGGCGCTCGGGGCATTCTCGCCGCATTCGGCTTGCGCCTCATGCCTACCAATGATACGGCAGCAATAACAGATGTTGATACGTGGGAGGGTTACGAAAGCCTGTCCCGTGCAAAGCCTTTGTAAGGAAGCCTCCATGTCCCAGTCAGCAAGCGAACACGCGGTCCATTTCGTCACGCCTCCCCTCCGGAGCGGCAGACCCTACGAAAATCCGGCCCTTCCCGAGCTTCCCAACCTGTGGAGCCTCGATCATCCGGATACCGCCCCGATTCCCGACGAGGCAGCCTGCCGTGCCCTATGGACGCGCTACGCCATGTTTTCCCATATCGAACGGCACAGCGAATGCGTGGCCGGCATGGCCGAGGCGCTGGCCCGGAGGGCCGTGGAAACAGGCGCGACCAGACACCCAGAGCTTGTGGCCCTGTCCCTCGCGGCGGGGCTGCTGCACGACATCGCCAAGTCCTATACCGTGCAGTTCGGCGGCAGCCATGCCCAGATCGGCGCGTCATGGGTGGTCGATTCCACTGGCAACCACAAGGTCGCCCAAGCCGTCTACCACCATGTCGAATGGCCCTGGCCGTTGCCAGAAGATCTCGTACATCCGGTTTTTTTCGTCATTTATGCGGACAAGCGGGCCCGCCACGACGAAATGGTATCGCTCGACGAGCGCTATGAAGATCTGCTTGTCCGCTATGGAAAAAGCGAACACTCCCGCGCCGCCATCCATCGCGGCTGGGAACATTCCAAAACCATTGAGCGCGTCCTTTCGGCGCAACTGGAGTTTCCTCTCCATGAAAGTACTGTTGTTGGCGGGCGGCTGGTCTCCCGAGCGTGAAGTTTCCCTGAAAGGCGGCGAGCAGATCGCCGCCGCCCTCAAGGAACGCGGGCACAGCGTAACGCTCTGCGATCCGGCCAAGGATTTCGAACGGCTTATGGACATGGCCCGCGAACATGACGCGGCCTTCATCAACCTGCACGGCGCGCCCGGCGAAGACGGCCTCGTACAGGCCATCCTCGATCGCGTGAACTGCCCGTATCAGGGGGCCGGCCCCGCCGGTTCCTTCCTCGCCCTGCACAAGGCGGCGGCCCGGCAGATCTTCCGCGATGCGGGCCTGAACATCCCCGACGGCGTGTTCCTGCCCCGCCATCCCGGCCCGAACTGGAAGCCCGATCTGCAATACCCGATGTTCGTCAAGTCGAACACCGGCGGCTCGAGCCTGCACCTTTCCCGCGTCACCAACGAAGGAACCTCTTCCTGTTTTTGGTTCAACATCAGTTCGCGTTGTTTTAATTTATTTTCGGCTTGCTGAATCTTTTGGTTACGTAGGGCGACTTCTTTTTCCAGATCAGCTTTTTTGTTCAGGAATTTTTCTTTTACTTCCAAAAGCTTGTTCTTTTTAATTACTTCAGCTTCCGTCTGTGCCTCTTTGATGATGATGTCATACTTAGATTTCAGGCCATATCTGAAAAGCATGTATGATAGTCCACCACCTACAGCGAAACACACAATTGCTATTATTACCGTTGTTATCATTGTTATTAATTTATATATAAATAAAAAACGCACAATCTATCTGTTAAGAACCCTTCTCTTAACAGTATAGCTGTGCGTGAATATCTTCAATTCTAAACGATTACTCTCTGTTACTGATTTGTTTTTCTATCTCTTTGGTCAGCTCCTTCAATTTTTCCTGATAAGGTGCAGTATTATTCCTGTCTTTCATAGAAATATTTTCAAAAGCTAACTCCAGCGCAGCCATTGCCCAATGCCTTGCGGGGCTGAAATCAGGGTAATAACTACGGTATTTGTTTAGTTTATTGTCAATCTGTTTGGCAGCGTCCCTGTATAACTGTTCATCTTCACGACGGATGGTCATCGGGTATCGTTCGTTGTCAATCAGTAGATGTATCTTCATCATATCGTCCATAATACTATCGTTTTATTGTCCAACTTTTTTTATTCGTTTAATAAAGCGATGCATTTGTCGACCTCACGCACAAGCCTTGACAACCGTTGTTTTGTATCATTGATGTCTTTATCATGAATACTGATTGTCCTCGCCATTTTCAAATTGGTATACCTTACTTCTAATTCTTTCCGGCTATTTTCCAATCGTCTTACCTCCTCGTTTTTTTCAGTGAGAAGTTGCTTTAACTGTGCATTTTCATGTTTCAATTCATCATGCAAATACATAAAATGCCTCAGTCTTGCCTCGAAAGTATTTAATAGCTTTTTGTCTTCTTCAGTCATTTTATACCAAAATTGTACACAAATATAAAGGATTGGAAGCAAACACGAAAATATTTCGTCCTAAATTTATCGTTTGTCGTTTAAAAAACTTTTTTAACGTCTTTATTAGCTGTTTTTCCCGTGCTGTTCGAATATGATCTTTTTACTATTACATATGTCTGTTGAGGATTGTCTATCGTTTTAATGTTTTATAGGACAAGATGTGCCAGGTAGTACCGATTGCAATAATCAGAAACAGGATTCTTGCCCAAATGTAGGGTAGTGTCCAGATGGCGCAATAGCTTAGGGTAATCCATATTAATGATACGGAAATGATTTTGGCATGTAAAGGTATTGCTTTATGCTCGCGGAAATTGCGGATGTAGCTTCCTAAATATTTTTGTTGGATGAGCCAATGATACCAGCGTGGTGAACTGCGGAAATACATGGCGGCTGTCAGTAATAAAAAGGGGGTGGTAGGCAGTAAAGGAAGAAATATGCCGATAATGCCTAGTATGAGTGAGGTTGTTCCTACAATGGTATATAGTATTTTCATAGGTGCAAATATAGACCAAAAAACAAAAAAATACAGTGTCCTTTTTATATTATTCTTTTTTATGGTGTATCTTTGCGTCCTGTAGCACCGAGGTGACATTAGGTGTGAGTTCTTTCTTATTATAATTAAATGCTATGTATACAGTAATTAAACGAATGGAAATTTCAGCTTCCCATAGCTTGAAGCTGTCGTATAGAAGTAAATGTGAGAATTTGCACGGTCACAATTGGATTATTACCGTTTATTGTCGTTCCGAGGTTTTGAACGAGGATGGTATGGTGGTGGATTTCACGCATATCAAGGAAACGGTGATGGGGCGTTTGGATCACCGGAATTTGAATGAGGTTGTTTCTTTTAATCCTACAGCTGAAAATATTGCACGCTGGGTATGTGAGCAAATTCCCACTTGTTTCAAGGTTGAAGTTCGCGAGTCAGAAGGAAATACCGTTATCTATGAGAAGGATTAATGAAATATTTTACAGCTTACAGGGGGAGGGGTATCATACTGGAATACCTGCCGTTTTTGTACGTTTTTCCGGATGCAATTTGAGATGTCCTTTTTGCGATACTCAGCATGAAGAAGGTACATTGATGAGTGATGAGGATATTGTGATGGAAGTGGCAAAATATTCGACCCAGATAGTAATACTGACTGGTGGTGAGCCAGGATTGTGGATTGATGAAAAGTTAGTTGATGCATTGCATCATGAAGGGAAGTATGTTTGTATTGAGACAAACGGCACTTGTCTGCTGCCTGAAAATATAGATTGGGTTACTTGTTCCCCTAAAGAAGGGGCGAAAATAAATCTAGATCGTATAGATGAGGTGAAAGTGGTTTATGTGGGACAAGATGTTTCTGCTTATTTGGATTTGTCTGCCAGTCATTATTTTTTGCAGCCTTGTTCTTGTGCTAATACAGAAGAAGTGATTGCTTACATTTTGCAACATCCAGAGTGGCGGTTGAGCCTACAAACTCATAAACTTTTGCAAATTCCTTAAGAAAGTAGAAGATATAAAAAAAGATTATCCAATGGCGTGGCATTGAATAATCTTTTTTGCACGGGAGGAGAGGCTCGAACTCCCGACACCCGGTTTTGGAGACCGGTGCTCTACCAACTGAGCTACTCCCGTGTTTGCGGCTGCAAAGGTAGTGTAATATTTGGAATATACAAACCTATTTATGAAAAAATATTGTTCATTATTCGTTTAATAGGCCTAACTCATTGAACATGACCTGGTATATTGCTGATTTTTTTTCAATGGGCAACGGGTAGGCACGGCTGGACGAAGGCATTCTGTATAATCGCATTGTCCGGTCTTCGAATTCGAAAGGTTCACTGGTTCCTACAACGGGTTCTTTTACCTTTATTTGTTCACGAATAATATCCGTTGCTTTTTGTCCTGTGGTTACAATGGCCTTGCACATTGGAATCTGCTTCAGTAGCAAACTGATATCTGTCTGTTCTACAACTTCCAGAAATTTGTCTGAGGCATTGTCCTGTAAACGGCGAACAGCTGAAGCGGTATCATAAAGTGCGATGCCTTTTTTGTTCAAAAGATCAATAATACGTTCCTTGTCAAATACCTTTTTGTCAGGATTCAGAAAGTGGTCTTTGTTTTGGAAAAATATTATTCCAAAAATACGCCACATATCATTTTGCAGATTGGGATAAAAGAATTCCATGCTCCATCGTTTCTTTTGTGGGGGAAAACTGCCTAACATCAGTAGTTTGGCGTTAACCGGTAAAAAAGGCTCTAATGGATGTTCTTCTATATTTAATAAGGATTTCATAAAATCTTTAATGATTATTCTTTTGGCTTTGGTTCTTTTTTAGCCAGTAATACAATGTTATACACATATTCCGTCATCCAGTTTTCAGAATATCCTAAGGCTTGTTTGTATTTACGGATGGCAACACAGGTCTTGTGTACGCTTTCGTCTTTCCAGTCGGTCTTGGTCATGATATCATGAATTGTTTTCTCGGTCATGTTACGTAACATTTTTTTCATTACGCTGGGCATACGGAATTTCCATTGCATCAAATTACCTATCAGCATCATCAAGTCATTGCTGAATCCTTGGAACATAAAAAGATAAGTCTTGACATCATTTACATTCTTGCAATTCTTTTTTATAGAACCGTCAATTTCTTTAAAGAAATCATCACTTAGCCCATAAAGTTCTACTAACATCTTTTTGCAGCGTGACTTCTCAGCAATTCCCAACTTGTTGTTTTGGGTCGGTATTTTAAGGGTGCGTTTGAAAACTGCCATGTCTGGCAAAAAATTAATATTTGTGATACCTATGTTGCAGGCCATTACAGACTGATAATATACACGGATTAGTGTCATGAAGTCTTCCATACCACCTATGCGGCTTGTTTCTTCTCCTTCTGTCTGTTTTTTACCAAATAATTTTGAAAATATGCTCATTGTGTTCTTAAATTATATTGTTTTCCTGTCTGCAAAGATAGCGATAAAAACTGAAACATTTTTGATTAAAATCCTTTTGTTTTACTATTTATCTTTTTTATTGAATGGTTGATGCCGGGGGTATTGCTTTGTGTTACCAGCATTCCAAATCATTTTCAATATCTTTCATTCTGTCTTTGGTGAAAACTGGATTTTTGACCCCGTTACGTTTCTGAATTCGATAGTCTTCCAATAGACGGAATGCATATTTCCCTAGTAAAGTAATGGCTATCAAGTTACAGATAGTCATAAATCCCATTGCCATATCGGCCAGGCTCCATGCCAGTTCCAGACTGGCCAATGCCCCAAACATAACCATTCCTCCCACTGCTATACGATAAATGGGGATAGCCCATTTCCGATGAGTTATGTAACGTACATTGGCTTCACCGTAATAATAATTTCCCAAAATGCTGCTATAGGCGAAAAACAGAATTGCCACCGCCACATAAATAGTTCCGATGTTGCCTATTTCATTATTCAGTGCCATTTGAGTAAGTTTTATTCCATTGGCTTCTTTTGTGGAGGCCACTCCGCTGAAAAGAATGATGAAAGCAGTGCAGGTACATATGACAAGTGTATCGGTAAAAACTCCCAATGTCTGAATTAATCCTTGTTTTACAGGATGGGTAACATCGGCACTTGCCGCTACATTGGGTGCGGAACCCATACCGGCCTCATTGCTGAATAATCCACGTTTGATTCCTTGCATTAATGCCATGCCTATACCTCCGCTTAATGCCTGTTCCCAGCCAAAGGCATTCGCTATAATCAATTCAATAACTTCTGGCAAATGCTTTGCATTTACAATTACGATGAAAAGGGATAAAAAGATGTATCCCAATGCCATGACAGGAACAATAATGCTACTTACTTTAGCAATACGCTGAATGCCTCCGAAGATGATAATTAATGTGAGCGAGGTCAGTATCACTCCCATTAGGCTGGGAGGAATATTGAATGCTTCTTCGAAAGCGGCACAAATGGTATTGCTTTGTACTGAATTAAAAGCAAATCCAAAAGTAAAGATAAGCAAAAAGGCAAACAAAACTCCCATCCACGGCTGTTTTAATCCTTTTTTCATGTAATAAGCTGGCCCGCCAACGAAAGAATTATGTCCGTGTACTTTATATAATTGGGCCAATGTGGACTCAATAAAAGCGCTGCTGGCCCCAAAAAGAGCAATTACCCACATCCAGAAAACTGCACCCGGACCACCCAAAGTAATGGCGGTGGCGACTCCTGCCAAATTGCCTGTTCCTACGCGGCTAGCTATGGAAACGGCAAAAGCTTGAAAAGAGGAAATATGGTGTTCGCGACCTTCTGTCTTGCCTGTAGAATCACCTAATAGACGTATCATTTCTCTTATCATGCGGAATTGTACGAAATTTGTTTTAAAAGTAAACCAAAATGCACATCCTAACAGCATGATGATCAAAATATAAGTCCAAAGCACATCATTCACTCTGCTGATTAATAGGGTCAGTATATCCATTTTACTTATTCCTTGTTTAATTTAAAATAGAACTTATGTCCATGGAAAACAAGTTCCACTAGACCAAAACGGATAAAGTCTGCTAATAGTTCACAAGTTGTCTTGTGGTTTAACCTGCAAAGTTTGCAACATTGATTTAATGAAAGTTTTTCTTTTTCTTTCAAGACATCCAGTAACCGTTGCTCTCTTTCGGTAAATGTTACAAGTGCTCCTTCAGGTTTCTTGCTGTGTTGCCACATCTTTAGATGGACGGGAGTGGCCAGTATGTTTTCGTCTTTGATGCGGATATAGGCCCATGGCTTATTCGTTTCATCTAGGGCATATACAGGTTTAGAAACCGTTTCGTTAATACGTATTTCCAATACAGTCTTTCCTTCTACCTTGTAAGTCTGCGTTTCCAGTTCTACTTTGGGCTTGCAATACATGGTTGCTGCTGCTTCTATCATATATATTTCTTCGTCAGAGCGGACTCCTGCTATTTTGCCATTGTCCTTTACTCCTATTAACAGCCTGCCGCCCTCGGTATTGGCGAATGCGGAAAGGCTACGGGCTATTTTGCGTGCGTCCGAAATCTCGAATTTGAAATCCTGATGACAGTGTTCTCCCTCCGAGACAAGCTGTCGTATGTATTGTGTATCCGTTAATGCTTTCATTTCAATTGCAAAAATAGGAAAAATGAAACATATTGTGGGTATCGAATGATAAAAAAGCCGATATTAGTTTGTCTGTTATCAAGCTTTTTGCTTCATTTGCAGTGGAATAAAAATAATTAGCCTTTAAAATCTATGGGAATAAGAAAAAAATGTTTGATCATTACATTATTATGCTTTTCTAGTCTGATGCATGCAAGTGAATTCATGTTTAAACATTTGGAGGTGAAAGATGGTCTGTCAAACAATCAAGTCCTTGATATATTTAAAGATTCCGAAGGTTTTATGTGGTTTGCCACAGCTTCCGGTTTAAATCGGTATGACGGGTGCCAGATGACTTTGTTTCGTAGTAATAATGCTGATCCGGCTTCTTTACCTGATAATTATATCAAAAGCATACAAGAAGATTATAAAGGAAATTTATGGATTCTTACCGGTGTGGGTTATGTCATTTACAACTCGGAATCAGAAACATTTGATAGGGAGGTGCATGCATGGCTATGTGAAGTCGGTATTGACGGAACTCCAGCATTAGTATATATAGACCATAATAAAAATATGTGGTTTTATATAAAAGGAAAAGGCTGTTATTTGTACATTCCGGAATCTCAATTACTGTATCCGCTTTTGTTTAATACTCATCAGTTGCCAGAAGGTGATATTACGGACATTGTAGAATGTAGCAAGGGAATCTTGTTGGTATATAATACCGGAAGACTTGTTTGTTTGGATACTCGGACAAATGAGATTAAATGGCAGCAGGATGATTTGGTTGGGGAATTGGGAACTGACAAGCAGGGAATTTTCACTCTGTTTGTAGATCGTGATAATGATATATGGATGTACAGTCCGCTTGGAATATGGGTTTATAATCCGGAACAGGAAAAGTGGCTGTCTTGGCTGACAAATATTATCAAGCGTCGGTCTCATAACATGGTCCGTGCTGTATCACAGGATAAGCAAGGGCGTATATGGATAGGAACAGATCAGGATGGCATTGATATATTGGATAAGAAGACAGGGGAAGTGAGGCAGTTGCGGAACAAGGCAGGTGATGAACGTAGTTTGCAAAATAATACAGTAATGGTTCTATACGAGGATTCCAGTGAAACTATGTGGGTGGGGACTTATAAAAAAGGAATTTCCTATTTTAATGAGTGTGCTTTTAAATTTGGTGCAGAGTATATAGGAGATATTAGTTGCATTGAAGAAGACAAAGAGGGGTATGTGTGGCTGGGTACCAACGATGTCGGTATCATATATTGGAATTCCGTGACTGGCAACCGGGCTGCTTTTCCACAGAAAGGTACGGATAAACTCACTACTGATGCTATTGTTTGCATTTTGAAAGCCGGTGATGGGAAACTTTGGATTGGTACTTTTGGGGGAGGCTTGATTTGTTATGATAACGGTCGTATTATTCATTATAAAAAAAACATACCGGAACGGCAAAATTCTTTGGCTCATAATAATGTATTGGCTTTGGCTGAAGATAAGCAGGGGATTATATGGATAGGTACATTGGGTGGGGGAGTGCAGAGTTTGAATCCCAAGACGGGTTTGTTCACCACTTATAATACAACTTCGGCCGGTTTGATATCCGATTATGTTTCCTCTTTGTGTATGGGAAAAGAGGGCTCTTTGTGGATTGGTACCGCTCAGGGACTTTCGGAATTGGATATTGAAACTAAAAAAGTGGTTAATCTGGAAGGTACTAAATCTGGTAAGGAATATTTTTCTGATCAGAATATAAGTCAGGTGTATGAGGATAGCCGTGGATTGATATGGATTGGTACATGTGAGGGGCTGAATGTTTATAATCCCAAAACGGATGAACTGATTATATTAGGAGTGGAGCAAGGAGTGTCCAGCCCTATCATTTCTGGAATAGTAGAAGATGGTAATGAAAATATATGGGTGACTACAGCACGTGGAATAACTAATGTCATACCGGCAGTAGATTTAAAAACAGGGCGCTATATTTTTCATAGTTGTGTTTATGATGACAAAGATGGTTTGCAAAATAGTGGGTTCAACCTGCGTTCCATTAAAAAATTGTCTTCTGGAGAAATTCTTATGGGAGGGCTGTATGGTATTAACCGCTTCCGTCCGGATGATATAAAATACAATAAAAAACGTCCCAGCGTGATGTTTATCCGTTTGTTCTTGTTCAATGAAGAAGTAGGGGTGGGTGAGGAATATGAAGGCAGGGTGATTTTGGATAAGGCGTTGAACAAGGTAGATCAGATAAAATTGAGTTATGAACAGAATATGTTCAGTGTACAATTTGCTTCTGATAACTATATTTTGCCGGAAAAAACGGAGTATGCTTATAAACTGGAAGGTTTCAATGAAGGTTGGATGACTACTGCCTTTGGCAAAGTGACTTATACTAATCTAGCTCCCGGAATTTATATGCTGAAGGTGAAAGCAGTCAACAGTGACGGATATGGTGGAGATGAAGAAGCTTCATTGAAAATTGTTATCTATCCTCCTTTTTGGAGTTCCGTTTGGGCATATGTTGTTTATAGCCTTTTGTTGGTTGCTGTATTGATATTGGGACGCTATTGGATTCTGCGTGGAGAACGGGATAAATTTAAAAAACAGCAAATAAAGCAAGAAATAGAGAGGAATCAGGAGAAGGCAGATATGAAATTGAAGTTCTTCACTCATGTCGGCCACGAATTACGTACTTCGCTCACTCTTATTATCTCACCGTTGGAAACGCTGATGAAGGAATATCAATCGGATGCTGCTCTGATGGATAAATTAAATATAGTGCAACGCAATGCATTAAGGTTGTTGAATCTTGTAAATCAGTTGTTGGATTTTAGGAAAATTGATGTGAATGGATATTATTTAAGTCTGTCTGATGATGATATCATCTCTTGTATTCATACGATTTGTGATTCTTTTATCTCTTTGTCTGAAAAGAAAGATATTTCTCTCATTTTTCATTCAGCAGTTCCTTCGTTGAATATGTTGTTTGATGGGGATAAAATGAGGGAAGTGATGATGAATCTGCTTTCCAATGCTTTAAAATTTACTTGCAATGGTGGACGAGTTGATGTGTCTGTCGGTTTAGTAGAAGGACAGGATTCTCGGGAAATGCTGGAAATCAGAGTGGCTGATACAGGTGTCGGCATTAAAGAAGAAAACAGAGAACGCATTTTCGAACGTTTTTATCAAGTGGATAATCCGGATATGAATATCTCAGATGGCGGAGGTGGTCTGAGTATTGTACGTGATTTTGTCACACTTCACGATGGCACGGTGAACGTAATGGATAATACTCCTGTCGGTTGTGTTTTTGTTATTCATATCCCGGTAAAGCGTTCCGAGAGTAAACCGACGAAGATAGAACAGGTGCAAGTTACAGATAAGCCGGTAGAAGACATTTCCACACTTCAGATTCCGGAGTTTTATATGGCGTCTAATGCCGGGGAGGAATCGGAAGAAGAACCAAACCATATAATAACAATAGAAGGACTGGAGGAGGATATCCGAAGATTAGAATCTGGTAATACGGAAGAAATTGCAGAAGAAAAAAACATAGAAACAATCTCAGCCGTTGCTCCACAAAGAGCAACGGTGATTCAATTGATTGAGGGTGAGGATAATGAGATGATAACTCATATTATTCCACCGGAGGAGTTGCCGGAAATGGTGACTGCTGTTCCTGAAGAAAAAAGTGAACAGAAGTTGAAAACGGTTTGGAATCATGCTTATATTGATTTCAAACCTAGTGGGACTGCCATAACTTCGATGGATGAAAAACTGATAAATCATGCTGTGAAATATGTAGAAGACAATATTGCACGCAGTGATTTGTCTGTAGAAGAGTTAAGCAAGGAATTAGGGATGAGTCGCGTTCATTTATATAAAAAGTTATTGGCTATTACCGGTAAGACTCCTATCGAGTTTATTCGTATGATTCGTTTACAGCGGGCTGCCCAATTACTCCGTGGAAGTCAACAGAATATTTCAGAAATAGCCTATCAGGTGGGCTTTAATAATCCGAAATATTTCAGTCGGTATTTTAAGGAAGAATTTGGTATACTACCTTCGGCTTTTCAATATAGACAAGGCAGATAGTTCTCAATATTTTATAGTGTCATTTAAAGTGTGTATCGGAGTTTCGTCAACAGACATACGTTCTGTAACAGATTTCATCTATGAGTAAAAACAATTCCATTTTATTATTGTTTTTATTAGTAATAGTCATACATTAAAACCAATATAGAATGGAACATACAGTTATACATGACGAGAAAGTAGACCGTTTCGAAGTATTTGAATCGGGACAAATCGCCTATTTGCAATATGATGAAAAGAACAGAGTTTTGGATATCCTTCATACCATAGTTCCCCCACAGTTGGAAGGGCAGGGAATAGCTCAGGCTTTGACCGAGGCCGCTGTGAGATATGCTTCGGTTGTAGGGCTTAAAATACGTCCTACTTGTTCTTTTGCAAAAATGTTTTTTACCCGGCATACCCAATATAAAGACATGTTGGTGGAGTGAGAAATAAAATCAGACACGGATTGTATAAAATGCCGTGTCTGATTCGTTTTTAACTCTCTTATCTTTATATATATTTAATCACATTGTTTGTGGGTCATAATATCCAATACTAGTTTATCGGTTTCATTCATGCCTTGTGAACCAATTCTGGTCAGGTTGCGGATACTGCGGTCCACATCATTGTCAATGATACCTTCTACAGAAGATACACATTTATGTTCCATCGCTAATATAGCTGAAAATACAGCAGTAGAAACACCGCTGCTTAATTTCAGAGCACAACTGGGCTTGGCTCCGTCACAAATCATACCTGTCAGGTTAGCGATCATATTCTGTACGGCAAAAGTGATTTGCTCGTAAGTGCCTCCCATCAAATAAGTGATACCACAGCTGGAACCTGTTGCAGCCACTACACAGCCGCATAGTGCAGACAGACGTCCCAAGCTTTGTTTGATGTAAATCGCTGTCAGGTGGCTAAGTGTCAGTGCGCGGATCAATTCTTCTTCTGATTTATGGTTGTCTTCGGCATAGACTACTACCGGTAAAGTAGCTGTAATTCCTTGGTTCCCACTTCCTGAATTGCTCATGACAGGAATCATAGCTCCCGCCATACGTGCATCGCAAGCTGCCGAGGTATAAGAAAGGATGTGGGTAAATGTATTACTTCCCAATATTTGTTCTTCGCTTTTGCTGCTTTTCAGAATCTTGCCTAATTCGTGACCGTAGTTTCCTTTGAAAGAACGTTCTGCCGCTGCTTTGTTCAAACGTTTGGTCTCAAGAATAAAACGAATTTCATCCAATGGTGTGGTGGTGGCAAAATCGTACACTTTCCGCAAGTTCAACTCCGGTTTTTTTGCATCCTCATTGCAGGTGGAGGTAGTTTGTTTGTTTAGTAAAACTTGGTTGTTTAGGGCCACATATATAAAATTGGTATGCCCGCAAGCAATAATGGCCGTCGCTGTATCACCATCAGCTTCACAGATAATTTCGATATATAACTTTTCTTCTATATTCTCTTTCAGCCCGATAGAGATAGCTTGTGAGTCAATTAGTTTTTTACCCTCTGCTACGGCGTCAGGAGTGCTGTCTTTTAAGACTTCCAATTGATATTCGGATTTTCCGATTAATGCCCCTAAGGCGATAGCGATAGGTAGCCCAATCATTCCTGTTCCCGGGATGCCTACTCCCATGGCGTTCTTAAGAATATTGGCGCTGAGTAAAGCTTTAATCCTTTCAGGTCTTTTACCTAGTGTTTCTGTTGCTTTTGCTACACAAAGGGCTACGGCTATGGGTTCTGTGCACCCGATAGCCGGAACGACCTCGCGATTTATAAGGGCAATGATTTGCTCTCTTTCTGGTTTGGCGATCATAGTAGATAATTATTAAGGGGTCTTGCAAAAATCTTTTTGAAAGTGTGTCAAAACTCGAATAAAACTATCGTTTCGTTTGTCTTTTCCTTTTTGTTGATTTTCAGAATATGCTTTAATGAAGAAATATTCTGAAAGAATAAAATGATAGGTTTATTTAGTTTTGACACTCCTTCGACTTTTGACACACTTTGGTTATTTTTTATAGTTTTGTAATCCGGTCTGGAGGAAATCAACATATTTGTCTATATCCTCATCATATGAATATGATTTATTCAATGGTTTTCCCTCATTGTCAATCAATACATAGAAAGGTTGTGCATTGGCACCGAATTTAGAGCGTTGCAGGTAACTCCATTTATCACCGATCGTGCGTAGTGTACGTTCCTTACCGTTCTCCATCACTTTGATGTGTTCGGGCAATGGAGTTTTGTTATCAACGAACAATGTAATCAGTACATAGTCCTCAGTCATCAACTTGTTTACTTTCGGATCAGTCCATACAGCAGCTTCCATTTTACGGCAATTTACACATCCGTAACCTGTAAAGTCAAGCATTACCGGTTTTCCGGTACGTTTTGCATATTCCATACCGGCATCGTAGTCATCAAACTGCGCATGTACTTCATTGGTGTATAAGTTGAAGTCTTGTGTATTCATGGGAGGAGCAAATGCGCTGACAGCTTTCAAAGGAGCACCCCATAAGCCCGGTACCATATATACAGCAAATGCAAGTGAGATAAGAGCCATAAAAAAACGGGTAACACCTACTTTATCATCATCATCATCGTGAGGGAATTTGATCTTACCCAGCAAATAGAAGCCTAGCAAAGCGAAAATCACAATCCACAAAGCAAGGAATGTTTCACGGTCTAGAATTCCCCATCCATAAGCCAAGTCAGCAACCGACAGGAATTTCAAAGCAAATGCGAGCTCAAGGAAACCTAATACTACTTTAATTACATTCATCCAACCACCGGATTTAGGCATGGATTTCAGCCAAGACGGGAACATGGCAAACAGTGTGAATGGCAACGCTAATGCAAGAGCAAAACCTAACATGCCGATAGCAGGGGCAACTACACTACCTGTAGTGGAAACTTCTACCAACAAAAAGCCGATGATAGGACCTGTGCATGAGAATGAAACCAAAGATAGGGTGAATGCCATCAGGAAGATACTTAACAAACCACTGGTCTGTTCCGCTTTACTGTCTACTGCATTGCTCCATTTTGAAGGAAGAGTAAGTTCGAATGCTCCAAAGAAAGAGGCTGCAAACACAATTAGCATCAAGCAGAAGAATATGTTAAAAATAGCATTTGTGGAAAGTGCATTCAAGGCACTGGCACCGAATATCAAGGTTATGGCAAGACCTAATAATACATAGATCACTACGATAGAAGCACCATATGTCCATGCATCACGGATTCCTTTCTTTTTGTCTTTGCTACGTTTTAAAAAGAAACTTACCGTCATTGGGATGATAGGCCATACACAGGGCGTAAATAAGGCAAGTAATCCACCGATAAACCCGGCAAAGAAGATGTAAATCCATGAACGGTCTTGTTGTGATGTCGTTTCGCCAAATGCGTTCAGCTCTTGGATAACCGGAGTCCAATAATCTTGGACAGCAGTGTCATTGCCGATCAGGGCGGCAGTTGTAGCACTATCTGTTGCGGTAGTTGCAGTAGCTGTTTCCGCTACAGGAACTTCCGTTATGGCTGTTTCTGTTTTTGCGGGTTCAGTAGTCTTGCTTGTAGTGGCAGCGGCAACTCCTTTTCCGGAGAAAGAGAAAGAAACTTCAGTAGGAGGCAGACAGTTTTCATCGTTGCAGGCACCGAATTCCATATAACCTTCTATCATATAGGTAGCGCCCGTTATTTTTAGTTTCTGAATGAAAATGGCAGTGTTCTCAAAGTAACGTAATTTCATTTCAAACACCTTGTCGAAGTTTTCAATTTCTTTACCTTGTGGAGTGAGCTTTCCTACTAATTCTACTCCTTCTATCTTGTCTACGTTGAAAGTAGCGGAGATAGGACCTCCCGAAGGAAGATCAGTGGAATAAACGTGCCATCCGGCATCAATCTTACCAGTGAATACTATTTGTGCTTCCGTATCGGAAATCGTCTTTAACTCGGTTTTGAATTGTACCGGATCTTGAATCTGGGCAACTGCCGGAAGCAATGCCATAACGATTAAGAGGCAACTTAAAAAAAACTTCTTTTTCATTACGTATTATTTAAATTTGGATTAATGTTCATACCGCAAAGTAAGGGATAATATCTTAGATATGCCTCTTTATACCTATATTAATATCGGCAATTGCTGTTTTCAGAATAAAAAAAAGAGCAAAAAGATAACCTATTGCTCTTTTTGAAGTTCCATAACTTTGTTCCTATATTGGGAGGGAGTCATTCCCACTGAGGATTGGAAAAGGTTATAAAAGGTGGAAATGGAGTTAAATCCCAGCTCTGTAGAAATGGCTTTCAGCGGAGTTTCGTTATTGGGGTCGGATAATAGACGGATAGCTTCTTCAATACGGAAACGGTTTACATAATGAGTGAAGGATAGTTTGGATTGTTCATTGATGATACGTGATAGATAAGTACGGTTAGTTCCTAATATTTCTGCTACTTTGTCTTTTGTTATAAAATTGTCTTTGTAAATTTTTTCTTCTCTCATAATACGCTCTAATGTACGGAAAAGTTCTAAACTTTTCTCGTCGGTGAGTGAGGAGGAAGCATATTTTTCGGAAGTAGAAACCATGGAGGGGGCATTGGTTTCCAATTCTTTTATACGGCGATTCAGTTCCGTTTCTCTTTTGATTGCTTCTTGATTTTGCTTGACTATACTTAAATAAAGTTTGTTTTTACGGTGGTAGAGGTAATAAAGCAATCCTAGAACAATCACAATGATAATAAGAATAAATGTCTGTTGTTGTATACGCTGTTCTTTCTGCATTACATCCAGTTTGCTTTGTTTTATCAAATTTTCCTGCCGCTCAGAGTCGTATTTGAATCGCATTTCACTTAAATCTCTTTCTTTGTCCTTGTTGAAAAGACTGTCGTTTTCCAAACGGAATATTTTATAATATTTCAGTGCGTCATGATATTGGTGCAATTGCTCATAGCAGGTGGACAGATTTTCGTATAGTTCATTGCGATGGATGGCGTTGACGCGTGCATAAGAAATAGCTATTCCTTGTTTTAACAATAAAATAGCTTCTAGTTGTTTGTTTTGCTGCATTAGTATACGTGCATATCCCAAATGGGCATAGACAATAGAGGAAGTTTGTGCCGCCTGTTTGTCCTTCATGGCTTTTTTGTAATATTCCAAGGCCTGGGCATATTCACCCATATCATATAATATATTGCCAAAGAGATTGTAGGTATGGGCTTGGTCGTAGAAATCATTTTCCAGCATCAATGTTTCGGCTTCATGTATATATTTCATTGCTTCCTCATTCTGTTTCATTAAAAAATACATATAGGCAGAATTTACTGCACCGGAATAAATGATGTATGGATTACGCATACTGTGTCCTAATTCATAACATTCTAATGCGTATTTGATACCGGCTGTATCTTTTTTGAGGTAATAGATGTTTGCTAAATTGCCTAAAAGCAAAGCGTATTGTTGTTGGAAATTATTTTGTTGTGCCAATTGGATACCTTTATAAAGCCATCGTATGGCACGGTAATAATCGGTTTCAATATTTGCAGAGTAGAGTCCGAGACTACCATAGACGGAACAAAGGGTGGAGTCATTATTCAGTTTGGTTGCTAGTTCAAGAGAAAGGTTCAAGTTTTTTTTGGCTATTTTTTCCCGTCCGCTCATCATTTGTGCTTGTGCTTGGTAGATATATGAATAGAGTTGGAGTAGAGGATTTTTAGTCTTGTCCGCTACGTTTTTCATAATCTCGGCGTAAGTGATGGTTTTGGAATAATCTCCTTTATTTAAATAGTATTGGCATAGAAACTTTAATGCATCCCCGTTATCAGGTTCTTTCCTAATGATCTCCAACTGTTTCTCAAGGATGACGGGGCGCTTTTGTGCATGTACACAAAAGGATATTCCCAAAAGTAACAGTAAGAAAAGACATTTTAGTTTCATATGCTTTTTTTCGGTTGAGAGTGCAAATATAATAAAACCTTTAATTTTTCTTGTTCAAAAGTCTTGCATATTTAAAATAAAGTCGTACCTTTGCAACGCTTTCAACAAAAAGCACTTCTGAAAGGAAGTTTTGGAGAGGTGGCAGAGTGGTCGATTGCGGCGGTCTTGAAAACCGTTGTACCGCGAGGTACCCGGGGTTCGAATCC
>ENA-USUK01001428-USUK01001428.1-human-gut-metagenome-genome-assembly--contig:-NODE-1428-length-18196-cov-5.402782_pt1 | contig 18196 bp, 20 predicted proteins | sample MGYA00250062_ERZ773400 | MGnify/ENA primary metagenome ERZ773400 (study PRJEB29103, sample SAMN06111961) | human gut metagenome | biome: human gut; feature: ankylosing spondylitis patient; material... | reverse complement strand
ATAATAAAGTGGTTACCTCAAGCCATTACCTTACTTGACAACATCTACAGATTCTACAGTGAAAAAAGCCAGACCGCAGCTATCCGTTTATACAACAGACTATTGGATTCTGCAGAACCTTTACGCATTTTTCCGCAAGCGGGCCCTATCGAACCGTTACTGAAAGGATATGATTGTGAATTTCGCTCCCTTGTCATCGAAAAACATTATAAGCTGATTTACACATTTACGGATGAACTAATCGAAATCCATGCCGTGTGGGATTGCCGCCAGGAAGGATGGCACCTGCAAGAAATGTTCAAATAATCTTCGTGAAGAGACAACAAAATACCTCACAATTTATCTTTACATAAAGAATATTACTAATTTTGTCTGCCTGAACGAGAGTGGTAGAAAACTCGCGACAAAGGCAAAACTAAAACAAATTGAATGATTGAACGAATTTATATTCTTGAGAGCGTAGACCCGGTTATATTCTACGGAGTAAACAATGTCAACATGCAGTTGATCAAGACATTGTTCCCCAAGCTACGCATTGTGGCAAGGGGAAATGTGATGAAAGTGATAGGAGACGAAGACGAATCGGAGCTCTTTCTCAAGAAAATTCGCGAGGTAGAAAAATATTGTGAGGAATTCAACTCGCTGAGCGAAGATGTCATACTGGACATCATCAAAGGCAAAGCCCCGGTGATCACCAAACAAGAGAACCTGATCATTCACGGGATGAACGGCAAACCGATCGTCGCCCGCACGGAAAACCAGCAACGCCTAGTCAAAGCATTCGAAGAAAACGACCTCGTCTTTGCCACGGGCCCTGCCGGAACAGGTAAGACATTCGTCGCCATAGCCCTCGCCGTTAAAGCACTTAAAAACAAAGAAATCCGCAAGATCATCCTAAGCCGTCCGGCAGTAGAGGCCGGTGAGAAATTAGGATTCCTCCCCGGCGAGATGAAGGACAAACTCGACCCGTACCTCCAACCTCTGTATGACGCCCTGCAAGACATGGTTCCCGGGGCCAAGCTGAAGGAATACATGGAGAACAACGTGATCCAGATCGCCCCCCTAGCCTTCATGCGCGGGCGGACGTTGAACGATGCGGTCATCATCCTCGACGAAGCGCAGAACACGACGACCCACCAGATCAAGATGTTCCTCACCCGCCTCGGAATGAATGCAAAAATGATCATTACCGGAGACGTGACACAGATCGACCTGCCGCCGACAGCGACCTCCGGTCTCGTACAGGCCATGCAAATCCTGAAAGGCGTAAAGGGAATCGGCAAAGTCGAATTCGATAAAAAGGACATTGTCCGCCATAAACTCGTCCAACGTATCGTCGAAGCCTACGACAAATTCGACAGCAAGCATGGCAAAGGCGGTTCGAGAACCGTTTCCAAAGAACAACAAGAAGAGATAAAGAACAATATTAATAACAGTCAGGACGCCCGATAAGCGCCCCATAAAAACAAAGATATGAAGAAGGCATTAACAAAAACAGACTTCAATTTCCCAGGACAGAAGAGTGTCTATCATGGTAAAGTACGCGATGTGTACAACATCAACGACGATGTATTGGTGATGGTTGCAACAGACCGTATCTCGGCATTCGACGTAGTCCTGCCGGAAGGTATCCCTTACAAAGGACAGATGCTGAACCAGATCGCAGCCAAATTCCTGGATGCGACTACTGACATCTGCCCGAACTGGAAACTGGCTACTCCCGATCCGATGGTGACCGTAGGCGTGATGTGCCAGGGATTTCCTGTTGAAATGATCGTACGCGGCTACCTCTGCGGAAGTGCATGGCGTGCTTATAAGAGCGGCGTGCGTGAAATCTGCGGTGTAAAACTGCCGGAAGGCATGCGTGAAAACGAACGTTTCCCCGAACCGATCGTTACCCCGACGACAAAAGCCGAGATCGGCGAGCACGATGCCGACATCTCCAAGGAAGAAATCCTGGCTAAAGGTCTGGCCACTCCCGAAGAATACGAACTGTTGGAAAAATACACGCTCGCCCTCTTCAAACGCGGTACGGAAATTGCTGCCGAACGCGGCTTGATCCTTGTCGACACAAAGTACGAATTCGGCAAGCATGGCGGCAAGATCTACCTGATGGACGAAATCCATACACCGGACTCTTCCCGCTATTTCTACAGCGAAGGCTACGAAGAACGTTTTGCCAAAGGCGAACCGCAGAAGCAACTCTCCAAAGAGTTTGTCCGCGAATGGCTGATGGAAAACGATTTCCAAGGCAAGGCTGGCCAGAAAGTTCCCGAAATGACTCCGGCTATCGTAGACGGTATCAGCGAACGTTATATCGAACTGTATGAACACATCACAGGCGAGAAGTTCGAAAAAGGCGATACGGACAATCTCCTTTCCCGTATCGAAAAGAACGTAACCGAATATCTCAACAAATAAGATAAACGGATATGGCGAAGTACGGTTCAGAACAGATTCTACCCTACAACAACGAGGAGCACAAAACGACACAAGTCAGGCGCATGTTTGACTCCATCGCCGGTACATACGATCAGCTGAACCATACGCTCTCGCTGGGTATCGACAAAATATGGCGCAGGAAAGGAATCGCTTTCCTGCGTCCTTTTTCTCCCGCCTCAATTCTCGATATCGCCACAGGCACGGGGGATCTGGCCATCTCCATGCACCGCCGCCTGAAAGCCGACCGCATCATCGGGGCCGACATCTCGGAGGGCATGATGGAAGTCGGACGGCAGAAAGTCGCTGAAGCGGGATTGTCGGACCACATCACGTTCGAATACCAGGACTGCACGGCACTGACCTATCCGGACAACTCGTTCGACGTCGTCACCGCCGCATTCGGAGTACGGAATTTCGAAAACATAGAACAAGGTATCACCGAGATGTACCGGGTTCTGAAGCCGGGGGGCCATCTGATGATCCTGGAACTGTCCTCACCGGTACATTTCCCGATGAAGCAACTCTACAACATCTATTCGAAAGTCGTGATCCCTACCGTCGGGCGCCTGCTATCAAAAGAGCATACAGCCTACAGTTACCTGCCGGCCTCCATCAAAGTCGTTCCACAAGGGAAGGTCATGACCGACCTGCTCAGCCGGGTAGGTTTCAGCGAAGCCCGTTCGCGCACTTTCACCTTCGGCATTTGTTCGCTATACACGGGCAGCAAGGGCGGTTCGCAAACCACCACAACAGTATAAATCATCTTAAATTTACAGGTCATGCAAAAATATGGTTTAATAGGATATCCCCTCGGACACTCTTTTTCAAAGAACTACTTCAACCAGAAGTTCGAATCCGAGAACATTGATGCAACTTATCTGAACTTCGAGATCCCGAACATCAAAGATCTGAAGACTGTATTAAAAGATAACCCGGAATTGAACGGTCTGAATGTCACCATCCCCTACAAGGAACAAGTCATTCCCTACTTGGATGACCTGGACGAAGACGCCCGCCTGATCGGAGCCGTCAACGTCATCAAATTTACGAAAGGCATATTCGGCAAAAAACTGAAAGGCTACAACTCCGACATCATCGGCTTCAAGCGCTCCATCGAACCGCTCCTGAACGAGACACATCGCAAAGCCTTGATCCTGGGAACGGGTGGTGCGTCAAAAGCAGTCTTCCAAGGATTAAGACAATTGGGTGTCGGCGCCACGCTGGTTTCCCGTAAACCGAAAGAGCACTGCATCACCTATGAAGAAATCACTCCGAAGACAATGCAGCAGTACACCGTCATCGTCAATACGACCCCGTTAGGCATGTACCCGAATATCAACGCATGTCCCGACATTCCTTACGACCTGCTCACCCCGGACCATCTGTTGTACGACCTTCTGTACAACCCGGATGAAACCCTCTTCATGAAGAAAGGGAAAGAAAAAGGAGCCGTCGTCAAGAACGGCCTTGAAATGCTCCTGCTACAAGCATTCGCGGCTTGGGAAATCTGGCAGAAATAAAGCATAGCTTTACGACTCCTAACCCATAGCTTTAGAAGGCATAACCCTATGGGTTAGGATATATATACCGATACTGAAAAAAACAATTCAACTCCGGGTTAATACGAAATCGGGGGTGACAAGGTAGTCCAACCGATAAACCGCCCCTTCTTCCGTACGGGTTTCATAGACGGTGAAACTCCCTTCTTCCGCATAGGGAAACGGACGGACATGCAGATGGTGAAGGAAGTCGACTTCTTCCTGCCCGATCATCTTAAAAAGCGTCTCTTTTGCACACCAATGAAGCAACAAGTGCTCCGTCTCGTGCTCTTTGTCGATACCCGCCTCTTCTTCCGGATTCATAAAGCGACTGCGTATCTTCGACACCCTCCCGGAATGGTATTCGATGTCGATACCGGCGGCAGGACGGTTCTGCAACAGAACGGCGGCATAACCTTTCGTATGGGAGATGCTGATATGCAAAGACGAGCCGGACAGGTAAGGCGCACCGTTCGGACGATAGGCTATGCAGGCCGGGCCGCCCGTAAGCTCCTGCAAAAGCACACGGCAGGCAAGCCATTCCCGGCGACGCTGCTCCGCACGGATCAGCTCCAGCTGCGGAAGATATTCTTCCCTGTTCCGCAAAAGGGACAGAAGCACTTCGGAAGACTCCTCGATCTTCCAGATTCCCCACAACGGACCGGTATGTTTCATCAGGAGAGGCATTATTTCTTCCACTCAAAAGATTGGATCAGTTCTACGATATCCTGTTTCAGATATCGGGTGACGGGAGCCAGCGAATCTGCATTCGGGATACAATCATAATACAAAGCTCCCCGGAAAAAATGCGAGACACTGTCGGTCAACATAAATTGCAATGGCGAAGCGGATTCGCCATCCAGCATGAAAAGCGAACCATAAACCGAAGCCTCCGGATTGCTGTACGCCTGCATCTTGATCCGTTCCGGATATTTCGATTGCCGGACAACCAACGCGCGACACTCCTCCTCCGCCCTGCCCAGCGTAGCCGGAGTGATAGGGAAATAGCTGCAATAGAGCTTCACGTTCAACTGCGGATAAGAGAGATTGATCCACCCTGCCGGATTCCCGACCGGAGGCAACTCCACCTCTGCCCATCTGGAAAGCCGGAAAGTATAAGGTAAATCCCTTACCGGAAGTGCCTGGTAGGAAGGGGCAGGCGGTTCGATACGGAAATAGCCGCGCGACTTCGGTGTATATTCCGTACAGGAAACACACAAGGCCAACAGCCCCCCACACACTATGCCGGTCGACATACGCATTACTCCTCTTGCCGCTCCTTTCCTTGGTCCGAAATGCGGTTGAACTTGACTTTCAGGATACGGCGGTTATCGATCTCCAGAACCTGGAAACGATAGTCGTCATATTCGATGATCTCGCGACGGCGAGGGAAGTCGCCTTTGATCTCCAACAGAAGGCCGGCAAGAGTTTCGACCTCCTCCGTCAGTTTGCCGAATTCGGTAGGATCGGCATCGATCACACGGAAAAAGTCGGTCAGCAATATCTTGGCTTCAAAAATAAGACTGCCGTCCGCCAGGCGGATGAACTGCTTTTCATCTTCGTCGTATTCATCGGAAATCTCTCCGACAATCTCTTCCAAGATATCCTCCATCGTCACGATACCGGAAGTACCGCCAAACTCGTCCACCACGATCGCCATATGGATCTTGCTGGTACGGAATTCCTCCAGGAGATCGTCGATCTTCTTCGTCTCAGGCACGAAATAGGCCGGACGGATCAAACTCTGCCAACGGAACGTGTCAGGCTTCTCCACATACGGCAAAAGGTCTTTGATATACAGGATTCCCTTGATGTTATCCTCCGAATCGGCATAAACCGGAATACGGGAATAACCGGATCGGATGATGAAATCGACCACGGTGCGGAAACTCGTCTTGATGTCGATATCCTCCATATCCAGGCGGGGCGTCATGATCTCGTCGGCAGTCTTGTTGTAGAACTTGATGATCTCCGAAAGCATCTCTTTCTCTTCCGGCATTTCGGTGGAAGTGAGTTCCAATGCTTTGGAAAGCTCGTCGACCGAAAGATCGTACTTCTTCTTGACTAACGCCTTGTTGATGACGCTGGTCGACGTGACCAATATGTTCGAAAGCGGCCGGCAGACACGCTCCACGACATTCAGTACAGGGGCCGAACTGCGCACGAACCGCAGCGAGTTTTTCTGTGCGTAAATCTTCGGCATGATCTCGCCGAACAACAAAAGGAGAAAGGTCAGGACGATCGTCTCCAGAATAAAGCCCAACATCGGGGCGGATGAGAAATCGACGATCGCGTTGATACCGTAGGTACAAAGCATGACGACAGCCACATTCACAAAGTTGTTGGCTATCAGGATAGCGGCGAGCAGGTACTCGGAACGGTCCAGCAAACGCTGGATTAATGGGTCTGAAGGTGCATTCTCTTCCCGGATGTCGTTGATATCACCCGGGGTTAACGAGAAAAATGCCACTTCGGAAGCCGACACGAAGCCGGAAACCAACAGCAGAAGAATTGCAAGGCTTAACGCTATTACAGGGCCTGCTGTGAGCGCCTGTATAGTAACCTGGTCGAATAAGCCCGATAAATAATAGTCTGAGTCCAAGGGGAACAGTATTAGTTAAACAATATCAGAACGGAAGGTCATCCGCACTGTTGGAATCTAAAGATGTGTCCGGTTGTCCGGATGCGGGTTGCTGGTAGCCCGTCGCCTGCTGGTATCCGGTGGACGACTGGGCGGTCTGAGGCTGTGCCGCCGTCATTCCTGTACCGGAAGCATTGTCGCGATTTCCCGTACCGGAACCTGTGCTGTAAAATTCGACACGGTCGGCATGGATTTCCGTCACATACCGCTTCACGCCGGACTGGTCGTCGTAACTACGCGTACGGATCTTGCCTTCCACATAGAGTCCGGAACCTTTCTTCACCCATTTTTCAACGAAGGAAACCAAATCACGGCGAACGACCACATTGTGCCATTCCGTACGTTCCGGAACAACCGTACCATTGGCCAACGTATAACCCCTCTCGGAAGTTGCAAGCGGGAAGTTGGCAACAGCAGCGCCACTATCGAAGTAACGTACTTCAGGATCGCGTCCGACGTTACCGATCAATATAACTTTATTCAATGACATAGCTCTATTCTTTTATTAGTCTACAAAGAAACACAAATTCAGTCATTCTGACAAGTTTCCTTCTAATTTCTCCAAATAAATATGTATCAGGCGAGGAACCGCATATTTCTCCACATCGTCCGTCGCCACAGGAAGGTAAGACTTCAGGGCATCGCCCTCTCGCTCTATCTCTATCCGGTAGAAAGCCGTATACAATATCTGATGGGACAGGACATGTTTCACCCCCTGCAAATCAGCCGAAACATTCAGCCGGCCCGCTCCTGCAAACAGCCGACGAAAAGCATCCGTCGTCTGCAACTCTGCAAAATCCATCGCCTTGTCCGTTTCGATAAGCGGAAACTCGTAGAGTCCTTCCCAAATGTCTTTCCCTTTCCGGCGGGACAGCCAGGTTTTTCCTTTATATATAATGTATAAATAATGAAAATACCGGTCACGCGTCCTGGTCTTTTTCTGTTTCACCGGATAGGTCTGCACATCGCCCGCCCCATAAGCAGCGCAGTGCCCTTTCAACGGACAAGCTTCGCAATCCGGATTTTGCGGCACGCATTGCAAGGCGCCCAATTCCATTATAGCCTGGTTGTGTTGCCCGGCATACCGGGGGTCCATCACCAAGCCTGCCAGTTCCGTAAAGGCTTTTTTCCCTCTGGGCGTATCGATCGGAGTATCTACCGCAAACAGGCGCGAAAGCACTCGGAAGACATTCCCGTCCACGACTGGATACGGCTGGTTCCATACAAAGGAAACGATGGCCGCCGCCGTATATTCTCCTATCCCTTTCAAAGAGATCACATCCTCATAGCGTTCAGGAAATATCCCACCGAAACGTTCCATAATATCTTTTGCCGCGGCATGCAGGTTACGGGCGCGACTATAATAACCAAGCCCCTGCCAATATTTCAACACCTCGTCTTCCTCCGCCGAAGCCAGCGAAGCCACATCCGGGAACCGTTCGGTAAAACGGAGAAAATAGTCCATCCCTTGCGCCACCCGTGTTTGTTGAAGGATTATCTCGGATATCCAGATGATATAAGGGTCGGAAGACTCCCTCCAGGGCAGCTCCCTTTTATGTATCCGATACCAGTCACGCAACAAACGGCTGGTTTCTAATTCGTTTTCTATCTGCGACATACGGTTCTTTTTTGCCTCTTCAAAACTTGCAACTAATTGATTACTGCAAACATACACAGTTCTAACGAATTGTAAGGAAACTTTTTTCTTAAAATTTGGCTGACAATTCTTTTTCCACTTAAATAAAAAGCTATATATTTGCATTCCAAAAAATTAATAGGTCCAAATCAATTATTTAATTAATTTATAGACATGACTAAAGCAGATATTGTTAGCGAAATTTCAAAAAGCACTGGCATTGACAAACAGACAGTGTTGAACAGCGTAGAATCTTTTATGGATATCGTAAAAAGTTCATTGTCTCAGGGCGAAAACGTATACCTGAGAGGTTTTGGAAGTTTCGTGATTAAAAAGAGAGCCCAGAAGACTGCTCGTAATATTTCAAAAAATACTACGATCATCATCCCGGAACACAACATTCCGTCATTCAAGCCGGCTAAGACTTTTATTGGTGAAGTTAAGTAATTAATTATTATACGTTTAATTTAAAATTTTAAAGCGATGCCTAGCGGAAAGAAAAGAAAAAGACATAAAATGTCTACGCACAAGCGCAAAAAGAGACTGAAGAAGAATAGACATAAGAAGAAATAAGTCTATTTGAGTAACTCTGAAGAACAAACTTAATAAGAGACCTTTTAAGTTTGTTCTTTGCGTATTTAATAAGGTCTCACATTTTAAACACCTCTTTTTATAGTGATTAGTGAATTAGTAGTTGATGTACAACCCAAAGAGGTATCTATAGCCGTACTGGAGGATAAGAACCTTGTCGAGCTCCAAAAGGAAGCCCGTAACGTCTCTTTTGCCGTCGGCGATATATATCTGGGCAAGGTTAAGAAACTGATGCCGGGTTTGAACGCTGCTTTCATTGATGTAGGTTATAAAAAGGATGCATTTCTTCACTATCTGGACTTAGGTCCTAATTTCAACACCCAGCAGAAATTCCTCAAACAAGCATTAGGAGAACAAAAAGGAGATAAAAAAATCCCCACTATCTCTAAAATGCAGTTGCTTCCCGAAATCGAAAAAGACGGAAGCATCAGCAACGTGCTCAAAGTCGGACAGGAAGTGCTGGTGCAGATCGCCAAAGAGCCGATTTCAACAAAAGGTCCCAGGCTGACTTCCGAGCTTTCTTTTGCCGGAAGATACATCGTGCTGATACCGTTTGCCGATAAAGTATCGGTTTCCACAAAAATCAAATCGAGCGAAGAGCGTGCCCGTCTACGCCAACTCATCCAAAGTATCAAGCCGAAGAACTTCAGCGTAATCGTACGCACCTCTTCGGAAGGGAAGCGCGTTGCCGAACTCGATCATGAATTGAAGACATTACTGAAACGTTGGGAAGAGAACATTCCTAAGATCACCAAAGTAAAAGCTCCTGCACTCATCTACGAAGAGACGGCAAGAGCAGTGGCTTTGTTGCGTGACATTTTCAACCCCTCTTTTCAGAACATTTATGTGAACGATGCGGACATCTATCACAACATCCGCGATTATGTCAGCCTGATTGCTCCCGGACGGGAAGAGATCGTGCAACGGTATACCGGCGAACTCCCCATCTTCGACAACTTTGCAATCACCAAACAGATCAAGTCCCTATTCGGACGCACCGTCACGTACAAAAGTGGAGCCTATTTGATTATCGAACACACGGAAGCCATGCACGTTATCGACGTAAACAGCGGGAACCGCTCCAAAGGTAGCGATGCCCAGGAAAAAACGGCTATCGACGTGAACACGGCAGCAGCAGACGAAATTGCCCGTCAATTACGCTTGCGCGATATGGGTGGTATTATCGTAGTCGACTTTATCGATATGGCCGAAGCTGCCAACCGGCAGAAACTGTTCGAACATATGACGAAAGCGATGGCTAATGACCGGGCAAAACATAATATTCTGCCACTGAGCAAATTCGGCCTGATGCAGATCACCCGCCAGCGTGTCCGTCCGGCAATGGATGTCGATACATCCGAAGCCTGTCCGACCTGTTTCGGCACAGGCACCATCAAACCCTCTATCCTGTTTACCGACAGCCTGGAAGGAAAGATCGACTGCTTGGTCAACAAACACAACGTGAAGAAATTCGCCCTGCACGTACATCCTTATGTTGCAGCATTTATCAAGAGCGGAAGATTCCCGCTCAGTTGGAAATGGAAACTGAAATACTCGATGGGTATTAAAGTGATCCCGAATCAAAGTCTGGGCTTCTTGGAGTATAAATTCATCGACTCCGACAAGAACGAACTGGACATGATGGAAGAGAAAGAAATCAAATAACATAAAAGTCCCCGGATCTCATAAAAGTTCGGGGACTTTTTTTAATGAAAGAAAATATCAATGAGACGTTTTTATATTTGGCTATGGCTGCTCATGCTGGTCTGCGGTAGCTGCACGAAAGAGAAACAAGAGTTGAGTGTATTGCACTTGAACATCTGGATGGAAGGAACAGTCGTCAAAAACGGCTTCGAGGCCGTTGCGGATGAAGTGGCCCGGATAGATCCGGATATCGTGATGTTCAGCGAAGCCAGCAACAAGGAAGACGCGTTGTTCGTACCCCGCATGCTGGACGCTTTGCGCGAAAGAGGGAAAATCTATTATGGACAAGGCAGTTCGCTGGATGTCGCACTGCTGTCCAAATACCCCATACTGGAACAAACGGAAAACATTCCGCATAAAGACCGGGTATTAAGGACCCGTTTGGATGTGAACGGCAAACAGGTAGTAGCCTATACAGGACATTTAGATTATACGCATTACGCCTGTTACCTGCCACGTGGATACAGCGGTGTGACATGGAAGAAATTGGAAACTCCGGTAACGGACAAGGCTGAAATCGAAAAAGCCAATAACGAATCTTTGCGTGACGAATCCATTCGGCTCGTGATAGAAGACGCCACAAAGTCAGATGCCGATTTCGTAATCTTGGGCGGTGACTTCAACGAACCTTCCCACTTGGATTGGACGGAAGAGACGAAAGGGCTTTGGGATCACAACGGGGCGGTAGTCGATTGGGCCTGCTCCAAATTATTATACGAAGCCGGCTTCCGCGATGCCTATCGCGTCAAATATCCGAATCCGATCACCCATCCCGGCTTTACCTTCCCTTCGGACAATCCGGCGATGCCAGTCGAACGGTTGACCTGGGCACCGGAAGCGGATGAACGCGACCGCATCGATTTTATCTATTATATACCGGCAACCGGTTGGGAAGTGGAAGACGCCGTCATCGTCGGTCCCAAGTCTTCCATTATCCGCAGCCAACGTGTCGAAGAGGACAGCCAAGATACTTTCTCAACTCCGGCAGACATTTGGCCGACGGACCACAAAGGAGTGTTAATCAAGTTCAGCTTTTAAGAGGCGGAACAGAAACAAACTCTCTGCCATAAAAAGGCGGTATGTCAAAATGTACTTATCCCCCGCATCAAGCACAGGAACAAGACAGTCTTTGACATACCGCCTTCTTTTTCCGGCTCAAAACCGATATCATTTCTTCGCTTTCGCCATATCCAGCGCCGAGGTCGTCGTGTAATACTTAGCCAGCATATTAGGTACTTCCCAATCCGGCAGTTTGCCTTCCTTCAGATAGTCGAGGAAATGTTCCGTCACTTGACCGAAATGAGCTTCATGGCCTACACGGTATTTTGCGGGGATTTCGACTTGCCATACGCCATCGCCCACCTTATTCAATGCCACACCAGGATATTCGGCTGAAACCTTTTCCATAGAAGCGGTCAGGTCCTTTTCGTAAGCGGCCAGATCCATACCTTTCACTGCTTCGACAAACAGTTCAGGCTGATAGTTCTGTTCCTTGCCCTGGCGGATGACCAAGTCGGCCTTGCTACCCTTCATGACGGAGAAGTGGGTATCACCGCCACCTTTGGGGAAGGTATAATTCCAGATCACCGAAACCTTGGCTGTCACACCTTTGATCTTATAAACGATATCACCGTTGCAATAGACTTTCAATGTATCGTTTTCGACATCTTTCTTCAAGAAATCGGGATAAGCATCCGTCCCTGTCACCTGTTTAAACTCTTCCGGGCTGATAGAGGTAGTCCAGCGGTTGGCATCTATCAGTTCGATATCTTTCTTATAGTCGATGATCTGATCCGGGAAGGCTTCCCACTGCACCAGGTCGACCAGGTGAGTCGTCACATCCACAATACCTTCGCCCTGCTGGTTTACATCCAGATACCATACCGGACGCGTCAACGGCTTGTTGTCGACCAGCTTAAACAGATGGTGCACACTCTCTTTCACGATAGCCGGTTCTTCGGGAGAACCCTTCAACTGCTCGCCATAAACAGCCGGGATAGTAGAAAGTTCGCGCTGCAACATCGTAGTGATCTCATTCCGTTCGGTCATGATATCATACAGCATGATGTTTTTCTGTTTGGCGATAGCGAAACATTCCTCCAGCAATTTAAAGCTCTGGCTGTTGATCGCCATCGGTTTGTCGGAAAGCACATTGATGCCGGCCTCAAGCGTCTTCTTGATATATTCGGTCTTCTTGCCGTTGTTTCCTGCCTGGATCATCACGTTTCCCTTCTTCTCGGTCAACATTTTTTCCAGGTAATCATCTCCCGTATAAACGATTTCATTCCAAGCCGTCGGATTCTCCGCACGTGTGTTGAATCCCTGTATACGTTTCAAGTGCTCGTCCACGTCGAAACCGGTGGGTGCGTACACATAAACATCTTTAGAAACTTGCGGATAAGACACTTTCTGCACTAATGCGGCATGGAAATGTCCGGGATCGAGCGTGATCAACTTCACTTCTCCCGGTGCGCCGGTAAAGCCTTCGGCCGCCTTCTCCTGCTTTGTGTTGCAAGAAGCTCCGACCAACAAGGCCGCCATAGAAAATACAAGATAGTTTTTCATACTATTATAATTAAATTATTGATAAGCATTTACATTAGACTGTTTGCGACCACAAAGATAATATAAAAACAAAATCATCTCTATGACTTCGCTATAAAACAAGAAGATTTTATTCGACAATCACAGCTACCGGATTACTTTCGTCCACATGACTGCCAAGCTCCTCCACCGAAATTTCTCCTGGCTGCCCGAATGTTTGCCCTATATCTTATCATCAAGCTTTTTCCCCCTTTTCCCTCTCCCGTATGTACAGCTCCACCGCCTCATGTGCCAGGCGGCGGAACTCTTCTTCGCCGGCGAGATCGTAAAGGAGGGCGACGAGGCGGGCGTAATAGCTCAGACGGAGGTCGCCCCTTTTTTAATCGCACCGTAGCTGCGGCTGCCGGCAGAGAGTTCGCTTTTGTAAAGACGTACGGTTATCCGGAAACGTCTCATCTGCTTTTCGACGAAAAGCCCCAACAGAGGGAACATAAATGTCGTTTTCATGTTATAAATATTTAATTATTAATATTTATATTAATATTCATTCATAATGAGCCCGGCATGGCGGGGACAACATGAATGGATAAATGCGTAAACTTGTCAAAAGTTTCAGAGGATGCTTCGGACGCTTCGTCCCCCGAACGGCACATCTGAACATTGAACAAATTTAATAAAACATTTTACATGGAAAACACATTCCGCCCCTCGCGCTTCCTCTCGCTCCGCGCAACCACCCCCTCTCCCTGCACATGGGAAGAAATCATGCAAGAACTGACCGGCGAGCGCCATGCCGCCGCCACCGCCCTGTTCCGCGCGCTTGCAGCCGGCGAAGGACAAGACGCCGAAACGTCGAAACGGCAGCAAAGCCAGATCAAGCAGAACCAACCCGCCTTCGTCCCTTCCGTCCACTTGGAGGGAGGACGTTCCTCGAAGCACATCAAAGGCTATCCGGGCTCCATCATGGTGGACATCGACGGCATCCCCGAAGAGATCTTCGACGAGACCCTCGAACGAGTAAGGGCCGACCCGCACTCGTTCCTTGCCTACAAGACCTTGTCCGGACGCGGCATACGTGTCATCGCATGGATGGAAGGCGAAGTGACGGAAGAGAACTTCCCCGCAGCCTGGCAGACGGTAAACGCCTACTACGCCCGGCTCACCGGCATCGCCATCGACCGGCAGTGCAAGAACGCCACGCGCATGTCCGTGATCTGCCACGACCCCGACGCGCTCTACCGTCCCGACGCCGAACGGATGAAGTTCGCCTCCCTACCCGACGCCAAGGCCGGACAAAAACAGGACATCGCCGCAGGAAAGAAACACAGAGGGCGGAAAACATCGGCCGCACGCGCCGAGAACACCGTACGCCGGCTTGTGGAAGAAGAGGGCGTGCATTACGCAGCCGGCAGCCACAACGACTACATCAGCCGGTGCCTCTACCTGATGAACCGTTTCGGCGTGCCGGAGGCCGAAGCCGAGGCGTGGGCCGTCGAACTGTTCGCCGACTATGACACGGCCTCCGTCCGCTCCACAGCCAAGAGCTGCTACGCCCTGACTGCCGAGCACGCCACAATGAAGCTCTCCGATGTCTCCCCCCGCAACGGAAACGGGCGGCAGCGCAAGGCCACCGTCGAAGAGATGGAGCGCTTCATCGGCGGCTCCATGCAACTGCGGATGAACCAACTGACACACCAGCTCGAACACCGTCCCGTCACCAACGGCATCCCCGCACCCGACGGCTGGGCTCCCATGACCGACACGGTCGAGAACTCCCTTTGGTGCTCCATGCGCCGCGACGGGTTGGAGGCCGACCTCTTCCACCTGCGCACGCTCCTGCTCTCCGACTTCGCGCCCCGCTACCACCCGTTGGAGGAGTTTCTCGAAAAGGCGGGACCGTGGGATGGCGTGACGGACCATATCGGCAACCTGGCTGCAATGGTACACCCCGCCGACAGCGACACCGATCGTTTCGACCTCTGTTTCCGCCGCTGGTTCGTCGGGATGGTCGCCGCCGCGCTCGACCCGAAGGTGGTGAACCACGTCATCCTCGTCCTGATCGGGCGGCAGGGATGCTTCAAGACGTCATTCTTCCAGAATCTCCTGCCACCCGTCCTCAGACGCTACTATGCCTCCAAGACCAACTCGCAACGGCTCACGAAGGACGACCTCTTCACCATGACGGAGAACTTGCTCGTCAATTTCGAGGAGATCGACTCCATGCAGCGCAGTGAACTGAACCAGCTCAAGGCCATGACCACCACGCTCTACGTCAACGAACGCCCCGCCTACGGGCGCAACAAGGTACACCTGCCCCACGTAGCCTCGTTCTGCGCGACGGGCAACAACCTCCAGTTCCTCACCGACGACACCGGCAACCGCCGCTGGCTGCCGTTCGAGGTCACGGCGATCGACAACCCCTGGACCGCCCATATCGACTACGAAGGGCTGTACGCACAGGCGAAACACCTGCTCGACAACGATTTCCGCTACTGGTACAGGGACCACGAGATCGAGGAGCTGAACCTCGCGAACCGCCGTTTCGAAACGCCCAACCCCGCACGCGAACTGATCCTGATGTACTACCGCCACCCCGTCGATTACGAAAAGGGGACTTACGTCACCGCCAGCCAGATCGTCACCCGCTTCGGCGGTAGTATCCGGCTGAACGCGGTGCAGGTCGGCATAGCACTGAAAGAACTGGGGTATACCTGCACACGGACAAGACATGGCAATATCTGGCTGGTTGTCGAACGCACAACAGACGAGATGAAAAGCATCCTCCCTGAAGCGGACGACACAGATTTTCCTCCTTCCTCGGGTGATAGGTGATAGGTTAAATGCCCTTTTTGTAAAACTTTTCCGAGTTTGAATTAAAAAACGTCACCTTAAAGGCGGCGTTTTTTAATTCATTTTTCCTAAACTTTTACAGAAACGGGGTTCAACCTATCACCTATCACCATAAAAGACTGATAATCAATGATGGCATTTTTTCGACACCCTCTTTTAGATCGGAAGAGCAAGTAACCAAAAGTTCAAGGCTTAACCGGCTGGGCTACTCCGCCTCTCTTTTGCCGTCTGCTGAAGCAGGCGGATAGATGATTGTTCCGGCTTTGCCTCCAGGCTTTTTCAGCCGTCTGCTGAAAAAGGCGGCATCGGCCATCCCCAAAGAGCCGTCAGGCTCTACTTCCGGCCTAAGCTGGTGAGCGTCAAGCGCAGAGACCGCAGTGAGCGTCCGGAGCGTCTGCTGTCTGAGCGAAGCGAGTTTCAGACGCGACAGCGAACGAAGGGAACGGAGTAGCGAAGCAGGTTCGGCCTTGATCCTTTGGTTACTTTCGGATCAAGCCGAAAGTAACAGAAAAGCTATGCTTTAGCCCCCCTAACCCATAGCCTTAGCCCCCCTAAAGCTATGAGTTACGGTTCGCCGAGCGCCTCGACGATCTCCCGCACCTGGGCAGGGGTGTAGGAACGCGAACCGGGCAGCTTGCCAAGCTCGGCAAGACGGACGGCAAGGCCGGGATAATGGTCGATCCACCCGACCAGCTTCCGGTAGGCGGCCTTGGGGGTCAGGCAGGGGTTGTAGAGTTGTGCCAGCTCCGTACGACCGTAGCTGCGGATGCGGAAATCAGTCTGTTTTTCCATGTCTTCCTTGTTTGATTTATTTCTACGAATATACGAAAAAACAATGAATTTCAAGCTGTTTCAGGTGATAAAAAATATAGTTTTTCTATAATAGAACACCATATAAGCCAGAATAAATTAGTCTTAAAAAATATAACACGCAACTTTTCACCTCTCATTTTACCCTACAATGCGCACCTTCCACACCCCGTTTTCCCCCTATAACACGCATCTTTCCGGCAGAACTCCCCGCAACTCCCCCTTACGCGCAACGGCACAAGATGAGGGTGTTATCTTTGTTGTACCGGAAAGGGAAGAAAGGCAGGGCAGCTTCACCGGAACGGTATCGGTTTTTCATCCTAATTATCAACTTTAAAATCAAACAGACATGATTCGTTACAAGAAGTATCAGAACCAGACCAAGTCCACCCCGCTCAGCGGCAAGTGGCTGGCAAGGGCGGTGGCAGACGAGACGCTCGACACGCGCGCTTTGGCCGAACACATGGCCAAGCACAACACGCCGTATTCGCAAGGCGCGATCCACGGGGTCCTCAAGGACATGACCTCCTGCATCAAGGAGTTGCTGCTCGACGGCAAGAACGTGAAGCTGGACGACCTCGCGATCTTCGGCGTGGGGATCCGCGGGAAACCTGCCGACACGTCGAAAGACTGGTCGGTCACTACCAACGTGGTCGGGCTGCGCCTCAAATGCCGCGCCACCGGAACCCTCGCCATCAACCAGCTGAAACTCGAAGCGCAGCTCAAGGAGCTTTCACCTTACGACATCGAAGGTGGCAATACCGGCGGTGGCGGCGAGGAGGAACGGCCGGGAGAACTTTAAGCAATCGACAAGAGAAGCCAAGAGAGACACAAACAAAGTCATGTGTCAAAAACTTCTCATAAATCATAATTCATAAATCTCATAATCCACAATTTCATGGAAGAAAAAAATGAAAAGAAATCCGTCTGGGGGATCATCCTCAAAGTAATCATCGTCGTGGCTACGGCCATCGGTAGTGCCTTCGGCGTTACGGCCTGCATATAAAGGACAGGGAGAGCCGCACATGAGACGCATCACACTATTCATCATCCATTGCAGCGCCACGCGCTGCGGGCAGCCTTACTCGTTCGAGGATTGCCGCCGGGACCATATCGACGGCCGGCACTTCCGCGACATCGGCTACCATTACTACATCACACGCGACGGCCGGGTACATCCCGGCAATACCGTTGCCCGGTGATGAGGTCTGCGGCTGCGTCATTTCCTGCATATTCCTTCAAAAAAGCTTCCTGAACAGGGAACTGGGGAGCGTAAAAATGCTCAAGCCAGCAATTTTCCGGTAAAATGAAATGGGCTGTCGGGATATATCCTGCTTTTTCCATTTGCATTATCTTTCTTGGAATCGTATCGATTTCCGGGTAATTGGCCATCCAGAAGTCTTCTATTTCGGAGGGACGTTCCGGGGTGAACCAGGAGGC